>Ga0129333_10006466_pt1 | contig 11078 bp, 3 predicted proteins | sample CPB6_08_DNA_FD_94474 | JGI IMG/M metagenome (GOLD analysis project Ga0129333, IMG submission 94474) | Freshwater to marine salinity gradient microbial communities from Chesapeake Bay, USA - CPBay_Sum_0.6_0.8_DNA | ecosystem: Environmental > Aquatic > Marine > Coastal | place: USA: Chesapeake Bay...
AAAGAACAATGCCTTTCGCGTTAAAGTGGTTATTGTCGTTAAACTTCATTGCCATTGTGTATGAAGAGTTGACGTCAGCTGGATCAACAAACTCACCTGTGAGTGTAACTGTTGAAGCTGAGTCGGTCGCCTTCATGATCATTGGCTGAACATAACTTATATTAATATCATCGACACTTACTGTGTTCGCAGAAGCACCACTGTCGAGACCAATGATGTCAACGTTTGTGTCAAACTTTCTTGTTGACTTTGCGCTACTCTTCTCGAGATGCATCTCGAAAGGATTGACAAGATTGTAATAACATAAGTTTCCAACCACGACAGGCGTTCCAGTTCCGGAAGAAACCGCGAACGAAGTCACCTTATCCGTAGTCATAGTCGTAGTGTTTGTAATACCGGTGATCTTGAATATATCTCTTCTCGTATTACCAGCGTTCTTCACGAGTATGTAATCACCGACGGCATAAGTATCGTCAAGCGCTGTGCCGGTAATAACATTAGTATTATTTACCATGCTTATAGTCGCGCTAGTACCGCCACTTAATGCTTTCTCTTGGTAAACTAATTCGCCAGGATTAAATCTTCCTGCGATATCGTTTACTGTGAAGAACTCGTTATCATCATTCGTAAGTGTAAGTGTACCAGAAGAAGCATTGAAATTATGGCGATAAAGTGTAAACTTAATGTCTTCGTCTTGATAAGACTTCCAAGCACTATTGTTTGTTGATGTGAAGAGTACGCCGTCACCCCAGTCTTGAACAATTGGTTGACCTTGTGTTACGCCTGGTGTTAAATCTGTTCCGCCTACTTTAGATGTAAAGACTAAGTAGTTAGGATCATTAGCATCAGGCTGAATAACAACCGCGTATTCTTTTTCTACATCTAAACGAATAGGTGCTTCGAATATAAATGTTGTAGCAGCTGACGAGTCGTCAGATACATTTACTTGAGCCGGTAGATAGTGTACCTGTGAGAATGGAACAATCTGGTTTGTTGGGTATCCATTAAGAACCTCGCGGATCATAACGGTTACACCATTCGTTGTACTCTTTCTCTTAAAGTATAGATCTACTTGTGACAAGTATACTGAGTTCGATACACCGCCCATGCCTTTCTTGATGAAGAATGTTTGCGCGAGTGGATCGATGCGTGCAGGTGGACGACGTGGTACGTTTCTTGTTGTTGTAGTAGCTGCGATTTCAAAATCAGGTGCTCTCGTTGATGTTGTAAGAGAAGTCTTCTGAACTGAGAAGTTATATGCACGATATGTTACGAAACCGCGAGATGTTGATGCTGAGTCAATAGCTGAATATTGATCAACGTCTACGATGTCGAGAACTCTATCACCTACGAAGAACTTAGCAGCAGGTAAACTAAACACTGCTCTTAACACGCCGTTAGCATCAGTCGAAACGGCGGTTCCCATCACGCCATTTCTTTGTACCTGATCAACTGAGTTGACAAGTGTTCCTGGTGTTATGTATTGATTTACATCAACACCATCGAAGAAGAAGTAGTGACGTGTGCTTGGTCTCAAGCCTGACATGTAAATCGTTACGTCACGAGCAGCCATATAAGGCTGGAATTGGAAGTTAGTAACGAAGTCACCAACAAACTGTTGTGTTGTTCTTACGTTAGAAACAAGATTTCTTCTCGTTGTTGTCTCGATTGTGTTACCGACGCCGCCAGTGAAATTATTAAATGGATTATCGATAAAATCGAAAGTATCTTCAAGCCTTTGACTTGTAATAGTGTCAGTCATAGGAATGAATTCTTGAATATTATCTGCGAAATCCTGGAATGGTGTGAGTAGGTCAATCTCAATTGTCGCAGGATTTGTTGTCGTGTCGTAAGCCGCGTCGTACGGAGGCGATATCGCACCGATGCCTGTATACTTGTAGAAGTTGCTTACGCAGTTTCTAAATGTAGAAGCATATGGTTGGTCGATAATTTCTACGTTCGAGTCACGCGCAAGAGTTCCAACCTTAATATTATTTACTGATGGGAATATTCCAGCAGATGAAGATGTCTTATACTTCAGGTTAAGAGGGAATGTCTTCACTGAAGGCATGAGAATCTTTTCGTTAAATGGAACAGCTGCGTTAAACAACGCGCTATCAACATTCGCGAGTGATAGGTCATTGAACGGATCAACTATAAATCCATTCTTAAATCTTGTGAGACCATTCTCATCGCGAACTGTTAAGTTTTGTGTCTCTGCTTCAAGCTGGCTGAGAGATACGTAATAGACAAGATTATCAATCTTCTTCTCGAGAGATTGAATATCCTTCATCGTATAACTCTTAATACCCTTTGGCTTAGCTTTAATTGCGTATTCGTACTTTCTTTGCTCAGCAGCTTCTTGAGTTGCGAGAGCAGGATATCCTGGAACCTTGACTTCACAAATTACGAGTTTATCAGGATCGACTTTTGGAGGAATCGCGAAGCGCGCTTCTTCACCTTTTACTAAGACGATCTCACCATATGAGTCAGCTACGATTGAGTCGACGCGAGTGAGATAATACTCGATGTCTGTCGTTGCACTCTGATTAACAGCAGGAATTAATGCTGGACCAAATGTAGTGAAGCTTGGCGGAGTCGCGTCAACTAAACCTGTAATTGTAGGTGCCGCGCCTGCTGTTAATGCATTATAGTCTGCAGCTGCAGTCTTGTTCACATATGGTCTAAAGTCAAAGCATTCACGAAGATTATATCTTACACCTGCTTCTGATATGTAAACAGGAATATCATTTGGATCTAATGTGTTTGGATAGCTATTAACTGTGAAGAAGTATTCACCAGTTGACGCACTAAGTTGGAATACTTTTAGTTTAATCGTTAACACACCACTTGGTTGTGGGCGGCCATCGACGTATTCCATATACGAAAGATCGTAATAGTGATCTTTCTGGTTTGTTCTTAAACGGAAGCTACTCGTGAAGTCGTTGCCCGCTGAGTCAACGACACTCTGAATCTCGAACACATCTGGGAAACCAAGATTGTATTTCTTCTGTGATCCTGAGTAAGTAACTTTTACATATGGTTCTTTTACAATCTTATTGTAAGGTTCAGCTAATTGAAGTCTCTTATTATAGAAGATTGTTACGTTAGTAGCTGAAGAAGCAGCAGGATTTAAGTTTACTGTTAACTGGCTGCTATTGATTGTAACTGCGATGCTTGACACAGGAATATACTTTCCTGTCGAGTCAATAACAACGATGTCACCATTATCGCATGCAAAGTCTTCACCTGGATCAGCTACAATCGTGATGACGTTGGAAGTATGTGTTGCTGCTTTTGAAACACGTACTGGAATAAGTGTGTCGGTTGTTTCTTTGAGGCTGATCATTCCGCTATCGAAAACGAAAGGACCCTTCATCACTTCCTTAAGTACTGCAGGAGCTGAGTTGCCTACTTCGATATAACCTGAAGGTCCGTCAACTTTTACAACCTGCGAGAATCTCTTTCCTGAATTTAATCGTGTTCCGAAAAGATATAATTTTCCAGGAGTGATGTTTGAAACAAACGTCTCGCCAATCTTAGTGTCAGTATCGTCTAATAGGTCAACCGGTGTGTAAGATAAATCTACGACACCTGCCACGTATTCGATTCCTACATAAGAACCGTAGTTGAATGATACTGGTTGATTATCTTGAATCTCTGTATTTTGAATCTGGTCGATGATGAACGATCTCTCACCAGAATTTTCTACACGATAACCTTTGACATACGCTACACCTGTACCAACAAGAACATTTACGTCTGTAAGTGAGTTGTTAGCAGGGTTAACACGTCTGTCTGTTGAAATTGGGAAGTCGCGAAGAACGTAGTTACCTGACTCTTCGTATGTTCTACGAGCCATTTCTTCGCCAAGAACGTTATATTGAGATACGTCACGAAGTGTGATGGCGTTACCATTCTGATAGCGAATCAATGTGAAGAATGTTGCGTCAGCGTTTGCCGCGTCTGTGTCAAGAGCAACGAGCGTTGGAATGAGTTCGAGGCGATCTGCGCCTGGCGCGTTCTCGTTCAATGAACCATTTGCGTTATCGTATAATGAACTATCTTGCAATGCTGAGACAAGTCTCTCATCAATACGATAACCTACCGAAACATTATTTGGTAGGTTAGTATATTTTGATACGATGAGAACCTGTGAATCGGCGAAGAGGAAGTGACCATTCTGGAAAATAATACCTGGTGCCGATTGAATACCAAACGATTTTCCTGTTGGGCTTGCAAGCGTTGTTACAGCAACGCCTGCTGGGGCGATGTTATTCTGCGTCTGGAATGGATTCGATTCGCCAGGTAAGAGAGTACCGACTTTAAACTTATAGAGGTTAACTGTAAGTGGTTCACCTGATCTAAAAACTTTATCTATGCTCGTCGAATTTAAATAGTTAATAAAGAATGTATTTAAGTCAGGTGGACGAGTTGCGAATCCACGTTTTGCAGAAACAATGTTTGCTCTCAAACCAGATGTTCCGCCAACGACTTCATAAACATAATCAACTTCTACTTCTACACCGCCAATTGTTTCTGTTACGCGGCGACTAATGTAATCTTCTGGGTCAAACCCTGTAAGATCTCCAAGTTTTACGAATTGAAGATCATTCAAATTAGTGAAGTTACAGCCCTTTACAATACTACCTTCTTTGAATATGTTATCGCCAAACTGCTCGATCTGGTTTTGGAGCATTGTTTGGAGTTGAGTTAACTCGCGCGCCTGTACCGCGTATCCTGGCTTAAACAGAACTCGATAGTACTGTTTATCGATGTCAAAATCGTCAAAATACGGGGCTGTATTTAAGTCTGTATTAATAGGCATTTAATTGGCTTCCTTAAAACTCCAGAACGAACTTAAACTCTTCTCTTGAGTCTTCATTTCTAGGTAATGCGAAGAAGTCTCTCATATAGTAGACTCTTCCCGATCTTTGAATGTAAGGCGAAACAACGATATTGTTCGCTGCTGGTGTATTTATCTGTATTGTCTGACCTGTTTCATTTCTAAAGAGTAGGTCAGTATTAATTGAAATACCGAAGTTTATGTCATCATTTGCACCATTACGATATGGACCCATGTACTCAGCGAGATACACTGTGTTACTTGACAGGTCAATCTCATGAACTCTGCCTTCAAATATAACTTCGTTATTGGAATTAATTTGTGTAAGTATAGTGTTCGCAGTGACACGATCAATGTTATCTGTAGTGATAGCTATTCTATTATCAAAAACAACTGGTACGGTGTTTGCATCTGGATCAAATGATCCAGACGCGGTATTCGCAAATAATGGATTCTTTACGATACCAACAATACCATAAGTGTTATTTGCACCTATTTTATTGTTATCATCTGTTGTGATGTACGCGTACATACCAAAGTGCTTACATACTAATTCATCAATCAGGTTATAATTATGACCACCGCGAGGAGCAAGAATGGCTCTTACCTCCGCGCGTATGTCAGTTGTAGCTGGATCTTCTGGCGAGAAGTCGAACGCAGGATCTACAACTCTCGCTTCAAGGTTAGTATATCCCGATCCTTTATTTAAAACGGTAATTGTTTTAATCGCGCCATTTACAATATTTGGAATAGCTCGCGCGCCAGTTCCGTCTCCTAAAATTTCTACGCGTGGGAATATTTTAACAGACGCGTTAGATTGAACGCCATCAACACCAGGATTTCCGTCTACTTTAATCGTAGCATTTCCTGTGCTTGTACTAAACACGTAATTTGTAATTGTGTATAAGAAAGTAGTGCTGTTTGGATTCGTTATGTAAATGTATTGCCCACTATAATAATTTGAAATAGGATTGAATGTCGTGATAGGGTCGACTACGAATTGACCATCAAGACCATTTGCGATCATAACAGCGTTAGTAACTGTGTTTCCAACAATACTTCCTGAGGCTTCTACATATCCCGAGTTATCATCAGGATTTACTACGACAATATCAGACACTGGGCTTCCAGAGCTTAGCGCCGGATTTATCGTAAATGGATCTATAATAGGAATATAGCCTAGAGCGTTATAGGCTTCAAATTGTCTTTCTGTTAACGCGTACATAAACTTCCAAATATAACCATCTGCTGTATGATAAATTTGATCTACGGTTATTGGGTTATAGTTTGGAGGACTCTGTACAGTTGCGCCGTAATTATTAAAGAGGCACTTATAAACACGATAATCGCCGGTGTCGTTATTTGTTGGAGTGACAACACAATAGAATTTTTGACCATCTAAATCAATCGTGTCATCATATTGAACAAATATTTCTCCTCTCTGCCAAGGATAATATTTGATCATGAAATGTATGTCATCTGTTAAAAACTTCTTACCAAACAAAGTTTTTTCTAGAAACTGATTCGTAGAAAATAAAGAATTCTCAACAGTAATTCTGTCGATTGATGAAACAAAAAGATAGTAGTCATTACTTACGAGATCATCTACATATAATCTCGTAAGATCGTTTTTAAAATTAGTGCTAAGTATTTCTGCCATGATGAATTGAAACCTTTATTGAATCTTAGTTATTTATTTAGTTCGGGCCGATCTTAATTTTTCGGCGTGGATATGTCTGTCCATTCGCTGGACGACTTCCGTAAGCAGGTCCACGAACATCTGATATGTACTTTCCATTTCCAAGACGAATCTTATATGGTATGAAACCTTGTCTCGGAAGCGTTGTTCCTAAATCTGGTAATGAAAGTCCTCCATTCCAAAAAGAACCAGATAGGATAGCATAAGGCTCCGTGGTATTAAAGCGTAATCTAGATGATGTACGTGAACGTACAGTTCCAGCAGAATCAGTATAAGAAAATGGTGGCGAATTTGAATATGCCGTTTCATTAGCTAGAGATTGACTCTGAACACGACTTACGGCATTGCTTATAATAAGATTTTTTAACTGTGCTATTGTAGGATAAACACCTCTTTGAACAAAGAAGTGATCAACCATTAACGCAGCTATTCCTGCTATTACTGGGCCCGCACAACTAGTGCCACCGAACCATCCTCCCGGCCAACCCGGCGGCGCAACAGGTCCTCCGCTATAAACCTGTTGTGGTACCGCAGCCCATGTATAATTACCTGGACCAAAAACATCAATCATTGGTCCTCTCGAGCTATACGCGTCTGGAAGAGGATTTGCGGTGCTATGCTGCATAGCACCAACGTTAATCATATCGGGAATACTTTCAGCGAAAACTCTTAGCGGATAGAAATTCGGAACATTGCTTGAGCCATTACTATTTTTAGTTATAGTAACTTGTCCGCTCGTATTACCTACTACCAAGTAAGAAAATGATCCTGAAGTAAAGCAACGCGTATTCCAACGTGGATCATCTGTTTTAACACCGACTGCTGTACTATTTCCTGCGCTCTTGACAAAATATATTCCGCCTGCTGAGTTAAACGCAGTTAAGATAGACGAAAGAGTCGATGAAGTAACTTGATACGGATCTCTTGTTATATACCATCCATAAACGTTAGTATCTGGATCTCTCAATATGCGAGGCATAATCGAGTTATTATAGAATGGAGTTAAATCAGTACCCCAAGATGAACCTGGTCTACTAATTGTAACTGAATTATTAGCTGTATCGTAAGCCTGAATTGATGATATTGCGTCAACTGGAATCGCTGCGCTAAATGCCTGCGTATATCCCCAAGAGTTATTAACTATAGTAGCATTCTTTTTTCCAGTAACAGGATTAATCGGTTTTGAGTTATGCCAAGCTAAAATAGCATTATAAACAGCCGAGTCTGAATCTACATTAAGATAGATGACTCTTAAACTACTTACTTTAGCCCAGCCACAATATTTACCACCAGCGACGCTAAGCACACCAATAGCGTGATCATCTAAATACCTGGTGTTGTTAGTAGCTTGTATATTTTCAATAGCGGTTATACCACTAGGACCGCCAGCATAAGTATTCCAATCCATCTTAACAAAGCGTGTAGCGTCGCCAGCTTCATTATCCCAGTCAGGGTGATTTTCATATCCATCAAGGCCGCTATCTGGAGTGCCAGCTTCAACCGCTACAATATCAACGTAGTCTCCAGCATAGTTTTGCGTCACTACTTCATCATTAGACCTACCATCTTCAGATGCAAAATAACCTAAAGGCGCGGTGTTGCCTGCTCCTCTAAGTGGTATGTCTGACATAAAGTGAAAGAACTGAGAAGCAAATTTACCAACGAATTCAGTATAAGGTGTAGGATAACTCGTTAACGCAACTAGATCTACAGTTAAAGATTTTAAAGGTGTCGTAGGAGGATAAAGAGAAGTAGATACTTTTGGTAAATCAATTTCAATCGCCGATACGTCATCGCTATCAGCAAGTCTTATCGCTTCATCATACGTAAGATTAAGTAATATTAATCCTTTAATTTCAGACAGACCATCGACGACTTCGAGACCTTTACCATCGCCTTCTGTAAGAAAGTGATTCTGGTCGCAGCCGTCTCTTAATACTATATTGTATTTTGTCTTTTCCATTTATTAGGCTTCAAGTGTTAATGCCGTGATTGTAACTTGTACTGTTCCTGTTGAGCCTGAGTTGTTCTTTACGGCAACTGGAATCGTTGTTTCACCAGAGCTTACGTAACCGAACACTGCTGGAGTGATCTTAAATGTTGTCGCACCAGTTGCAATGACTTCGGCGACAACACCCGCACCTTCTGATGGATCAGCACCTTGCGCTCGGCTTGCGTCTGCTGTACGACTTGCTGTGTCAGAATAAATTCTTACCCAGCATGCTTTATCTACTTGAATACTATAGAGTGCGTAAGATAAACCTAGGTTACCAAATGATATGTTTGTTGACGCGCCATCACCGACAGAAGATGTTGTGACAGCTTGCGTTCTTCTTACTTGACCGCCTGCACTTGCTACAATAATGTTACCGGTCATTACGCCGTGATTTTGACAGACGTAATCATAAACGCCTGAGATCGTAGCAGGTATCTTCCAATAAAGAGTTCCTGATGTCTTACCTTGCGCGTTCGTTCCGGTTGACACTGTACCATTCGAAGCGATATGAACCAAACCTTCATTATAGTTTGAACCACCACTACGAATTAAGAATGGGTGACCAGATAGCGCGTCTAAATTAAATGCAACAGTCGTACCAGCTTTTACATAGATCGTAGGATCATCTGTTGTGCCATACTGATCAAAACGATAAGCTGAAGTTCCGTTCGCTGTAACTACTAAGTTAGTTGTTGCTGCGTATGCGATATCATCAATCGTTAATGTTGCTGTATTTGCTTCTGTTAAATCAGAAAATGCTGAAGCACCACCGCCACTTGCCGCAAATGTGATTGAGTCGGCCGCAGCGTTTGTTGTAATTGTCATGCCGGAACCAGCAACAAACGTCACTGTATCGGTAGCACTATCAGCTACGATGTTGCTTTGACCTGCTACTTGAAAGATTGAAAACGCGTTGTTACCCGATCCACCACCACCGCCGCCGGAGACCGTTGAGAACGCAAAATTACCAGCACCGTCAGTCGTGAGAACTTGACCAGACGTTCCATCGACGATTCCTAAGTCTAAAAGATTACCAGAATAAGCAACAGGAGATAGATTATCGGTGTAAGATGTAATTGCACCGTTCGATGTATCGGCAAGTAGCTTTCTCCATTGACCGGAGTGAGCATAGTATAAAGATCCTGTACCTGTAACGTATGCTACACAACCAGCGTAGGTTGTAGCAGATGGAAGATTAGCAAAATTAGAATACGTGAAAGATATCTTATTTGGAATACCTACTAATTCTATTTCACCTGCACTATTAATGAGATTCGTTAGCGAGGTTCCATTACCTAAAGAGTTATAAACTTCGGTAAAGTTGGCATTTGTCTTAGTAAAAGACGAGCGTAACGAGTCGCCTGTTCCATCATTCGCTGCTGCGCCGGTGTTGATTATTTGCTTTGCCATAGTGTCCTCTAAACTTTAAAATATTTATTATGTTTTAAGTAGGTACGTTGTCTGCCGTGACTTCATCTGAGTCAGCGTAGTAATTAACTACGTCTGCTGTAAGTTCTGTTATGCTAGCTTCATCAAGAGGTGATCCTTGTCCTTGATCATTAAACAATCTTAAGAATCTTGGTTTCACGATAGAGTCGATCTTATCTTTGAAGATGAAGTCGCCGAACATCTTCGTTCCGGCCAGGTGAACGTTTTCTTTGAGTAACTTCTCATATTCAGCTGGATTAATCGTAGAACGAATTAAGTATGAATACTCTTGATAGTAGTCACTATCTTGAATTCTCATGCCTGAGTCGAAGTAAGACAGAGCTGAGTTTGCTGATTCGATATATCCATTGAGGTGTGACGAGTTATCTGCCCAGTAACCGCCTGTCACACCTTGTGTGTCTACTTCTATCGTTCCCTTTGTTTGTACTTCACCGGTGTCATCTGTGAGCGAAACGTAATCCCCATCTACATATCCGAAACCAGAATTAATAACAGCGACTTTCTTAATTCTACCTACTGCGAATTCAGTTGTAGATTCAATGATTGCGTTTTCGCCATAAGGTTTAGAATTATAATCAGTAGCAACGGTGCTTACTTGATATTGTGATCCACCAGCTTTTATGATGTTATTACCACTAAAACCAAAGTAATCATATGGAATAATACTTAGCGCGCCTATACCAGAATTAATTGAAGTAATTTTAGCTGTAATGTTCGTAGTAGCTTCGGTGATAATTTCACCAACATTAAACAAAGACGCAGAAGCAGGTGTCGTTAATGTTATTACTTGACCAAGTCGATCAAAGTTAGAGAAGACCGAGTCTTGAGCTAAACTGAAGACGTCGTTTATATAATCTTCACCTGGATCGATGTTCTTAAAGTTTACGATAGTTCCAATCTGAAGTGACTGAATGCCGAAGGCTAGATTCAATGGTGTAGACAAGCTAACCGGAGATGCCGTGCCTGACATAGGGCCCGCGACTTCATAATCCGGCGCGTTAATCGCTACACCAACAAACGGCGCGATGACGTCAGTAATAACGTTAACTGTTCGAACGTTTGTAAGAGATTCAACAATTACGTTATTT
>Ga0129333_10006468_pt1 | contig 11076 bp, 14 predicted proteins | sample CPB6_08_DNA_FD_94474 | JGI IMG/M metagenome (GOLD analysis project Ga0129333, IMG submission 94474) | Freshwater to marine salinity gradient microbial communities from Chesapeake Bay, USA - CPBay_Sum_0.6_0.8_DNA | ecosystem: Environmental > Aquatic > Marine > Coastal | place: USA: Chesapeake...
AGTAACCAACCTGGTCCCAGGGGAGGGAATAGCCAGTGACACCGAAGGAGACCGTGATCACAGCCATGGTGACTCCGGTGATCCAGGTGAGCTCACGGGGACGTTTGAAGCCACCGGTGAGGTACACGCGGAATACGTGAAGGATCAGCATCAGCACCATCATCGATGCGCTCCAGCGGTGGATGGAACGAATCAGCCAGCCAAAGCTGACATCAGTCATCAGGTACTGGACCGAGGCGTAGGCCTCAGCCACGGTCGGCTTGTAGTAGAAGGTCATCGCGAAGCCGGTCGCGAACTGGATCAGGAAACAGACCAGCGTGATGCCGCCCAGGCAATAAAAGATGTTGACGTGGGGCGGCACGTACTTGGAGGCGACGTCATCGACGATCTCCTGGATGTCGAGGCGTTCGTTGAACCAGTCGTAAACGGGCGAGGACTTTCCGCCGGCGGCGGGGGAGGAGTTCGCCATGCAGCGAGGGGGTTTGGTTGGCAGAGTCTACCGATGCCATCGGACCCCCCGTGACAGCAGCGTCGCCGTTCGTCAAGTCAGCCGCGCTGGCGGGCCCACAGCGGCAGCCTCTGCGACGGCTGGTCGCCCTGCTGCTCTGCGCCCTGACGCTGCTGATGCCGCTGCCGGCAGCAGCTCTCAATGACGCTCAGCAGCTGGTGGTGGAGAGCTGGCGGCTCGTGAACCAGAGCTACGTGGACCCGAGCCGCTTCGAGACCATCCGATGGAAGCGACTACGCCAGAAGGCCCTGGAACGGCCAATCCAGAGCAGTGCTGACGCCTACGACGCCATCGAAGCGATGCTTGCTCCGATCGGCGACCCCTACACCCGCCTGCTGCGTCCGGCTGAGTGGAGCGCCCTGCGCTCCAGCACCCAGGGGAGCGTCAGCGGCGTTGGTCTGCAACTGGGGCTGCGCGGCGAGGAGGCGGCGGTGGTGGTGATCGCACCCCTGGAGGGATCACCCGCCGCTGAAGCCGGCATCGCCACGGGTTGGCAAGTGGTGCGTGTGGATGGCGTGGCCACCGACAGCCTCGGACTGGAGGCCACCGCCGCCCGTCTGCGAGGGGCGGCAGGGTCGCGCGTGCTGGTGGAGCTCCAACCGCCTGATGGCCCGCCGCGGGAACTGGAGCTGAGCCGGCGACAGGTGGATCTGCAACCGGTGCGCAGCCGCGTCATCGAGCGGGACGGCCTGCGCCTGGGCTATCTGCGCATCACCCAGTTCGCCGAACCGGTACCCGTGGCAGTCGCGGACGCCCTGGCAGAACTGCAACGCCAGGACATTGCCGGCCTGGTGCTGGATCTGCGCAACAACTCCGGCGGGCTGGTAAGCGCCGGCCTGGCGGTGGCCGATGATCTGCTCACGGGCGCACCAATCGTGGAAACCATGAATCGCGATGGTTTCGCCGACGCCCAACAAGCCCGTCCAGGCAGCCTTTACGACGGGCCGATGGTGACGTTGGTCAATGGCGGCACCGCCAGCGCCAGCGAAATCCTGGCGGGGGCCCTCCAGGATGATCAGCGCTCACCGCTGCTGGGCAGCCGCACCTTCGGGAAGGGACTGATCCAGACCCTGATCGGTTTAGGGAGCGACGGCAGCGGCCTGGCGGTCACCGTGGCGCGCTACGTCACGCCCAGCGGTCGCGACATTCAGAACCTCGGTATCGAGCCGGACCAGCGACTGAGCGACCCGGAGCCACTGAATCCAGGCGCGGAGGGCGACAGCTGGCTGGAGGCTGCGCTGACCTCTCTTCAGAATCTTCAGAACCAGACGGCACCGCGGGCAGCGGACAGCGGGCAGCCATGAGCCAGCGGACCTACCACGACCCGCTGCATGGGGCGATCAGCCTCGATCGTGACCTCGCCGCCGAGGCCCTGGTGATCGATCTGATCGACACAGCCCCGTTCCAACGGCTGCGGCGCATCCGCCAGCTGGGACCGGCCTACCTCACCTTCCACGGTGCCGAATCCAGCCGCTTCACCCATTCGCTCGGGGTGCTGCATCTGGCGCGCCAGGCATTGACAGGGCTGCTGCTGCAGGCCCCGCAGCTGGAGGGACAGCGGGGTCTCCTCTACGCAGCCGCACTGCTGCACGACCTGGGCCACGCCCCATTCAGCCACTCGGGCGAGGAGATGTTCGGACTGCACCATGAGGGCTGGTCGGGCCGGCTGATCCGCGAGCATCCAGCCCTGCGGGATCGGCTCGAGGCCTTCGCCCCCGGGACCGCAGCGGCTGTTGCCGGCCTGCTCGCTGAAGGCCACTGCAGTGCCCCTGCCATCAAGGCACTTGTGAGCAGCCAACTGGACTGCGATCGGCTGGACTACCTCCTGCGCGACAGCTACAGCACCGGCACCAGCTACGGCCGACTCGACCGCGAGCGGATTCTCGCGAGTCTCACTCTGGCTCCGGATGGGGGCCTGGCGCTGCACCCGAAGGGCCTGATGGCGGTTGAGCACTACCTGGTCGTGCGCAACCTGATGTATCGCAGCGTCTACAACCACCGACTCAATGTGGTGTGCAACTGGCTGCTCAGCCAGGTGATCGCCATGGCCCGCCGGCTGGGGCCCGGGCAGGTCTGGGCCGATGCCGTACTGAAGCGGTGGCTATGGCAACCCCAGCAGCTCTCCATCAGCGATTTCCTGGCCAATGACGACATCCGCTGCGGCTACCACCTGCAGCGCTGGCGAGAGGAGGGGCCTCCGCCACTGCAGGAGCTCTGCCGACGCCTGCTGGATCGGCAGTTGCTCAAGGCCACCGATGTGAGCGGACTGCCGCCGGAGGCTCGCCTGGAGCTGCTGGCTGAGGCGCGCACCCAGGCTGCAGCGGCGGGATTGGATCCAGATCTCTGCTGCGGACTCCACCAGCAGCAGAACCGCGGCTATCACCCTTACAAAGGGGGACTGCGTCTCTGGGACGGCCTGCGGCTGCAGGCCCTTGAGCAGCGCTCAGCCCTGGTGCGCAGCCTGATCGAACCGACGGAAACCGCCTGGCTGATCCACCCCTCCGAGGTGCGGGCAGCTGTATTGCAGCGACTGGCGCTGAAAGCCGGCGGCAGGCCTGCCTAGCCTGGGTCCATGGCATATCCCGCTCCGCCCCAGCACTTCAACCTGACTGCACAGACGCGGGCCAAGGCCACAGCACTGGAAGAGGTGAAGCATCAGCTGGCCAGTGGCCCTCCATCAGGTGTTGCTGTGCTCAACTGCCGCGACCGAATGCTGACGCTGCCTGAGCTGCGCGCGATTCAAGGCCAGCTGGCGGCAGCCGGACTGGAGCTGCAGGCCGTGGAGGCCAGCGAGCCGCTCACGCTGGTGCCCGCGGCGGCTCTGGGCCTGGCCACCAACCTGCAGGCTGATGCGGTAACGCCAACCGATGACGGCACCATCGCGGCGATGGCAACGCCGCTCAGCATCCACCAAGGAACCCTGCGCGCCGGTGATCACCTGCAGGTGGATGGGTGCCTGCTGGTGCTTGGGGATGTCAATCCAGGAGCCCGGGTGAGCGCCGCCGGCGATGTGCGCATCTGGGGACGCCTGCGGGGTGTGGCCCACGCCGGCTGCCGCGGCGATCGAACAGCGCGGATCGTGGCAATGCAGCTGCGGCCGGTTCAGTTGCGCATTGCCGAAGCGTTGGCACGGGGCCCGGAAGATCAACCACCTGCAGGGTTCTGTGAGGAAGCCGTACTGGTGGATGGCCAGATCGCGATCAGGCCTGCGCAGCCGTGCTGGCCACAGGAGCGACGGGCCGGGGAGGGCAGAGCCGTCAGCGATTGACCAGGCCCAGCGCCCCCAGCGAACCGGCCACGACCATGAACACAAGGGGTGAAATTCTGGTGCGCAGCATCAGCAGGCACACCACAGCCGAGACGGCGTAGGCGGGCGTGTCGTGGTCGGAGATGCGCAGGATCTTCAGGCCTACCGCGAACAGAATGCCCAGGGTGATCGGCCCCATCCCGCGCTCGAAGGCAAGGCGCCAGGGGCTGTCGCGCCAGCGATTCCAGCTGAGGGAAGCCAACACCATCACCACCGTGGAGGGGAGCAGAATCGCCGCCTCGGCAGCCACACCGCTGAGGATGCCCCACAAGGGGCCCTCCTGGACAGCCGCCGCCATGCCGAGCAGCCCCACCAACATGGAGCTTGGGCCAGGAGCAGCTTCAGCGATGGCGTAGAGATCAGCGAACTGGCGGGAGCTCAGCCAACAGTATTGATTCACTGCGAGCTCGTGATATTCAGTGAGCAAAGTATTGCCACCGCCAAGTGAGAACAGCGACAGACTGAGAAAGTCCCAGATCACGGACAGCAGATTGCGCCAGTCACCAGGGGCCACAGCCCGGCAGTGGGTTGCGCTGGCCAGGAGTGACAGGTGCAGCAGGTGAGTCATCGCTGACGAGGCCAGTAACAGATCATGGCCAGGGGCCCCAGCACCAACACAAGAGGAATCAGTCGTACATGCAGAACTGTCATCGCCAGGAAGCTGACGACCGCCAACAGCAGCGCCAGGGGATCGCGGCGATAGGAATCGACAAGCTTAAAGCCCATCGAAATCGCCATCCCCGCTGAAGCGGTGATCACACCGGCGAGCACACGATCAATCGCCGGCAGCATATGCAATTCGTAGTAGCCGAGCCCTAGCAGCAGCAACAGACTGAACGGAATCAGCAGCAGTCCAGCGATGGCAGCCAAGGCACCACTTAGCCCGTGAAAACGGCTACCGATGAAAACAGCAAGATTGATCTGATTTGGCCCAGGAAACAGGCGCGCCACGGTGAGACCGGTGAGGAAAGCCTCCGCATCCAGCCAGCGCTTCTCCTCCACGACGATGCGCTCGCTCCAGGCCGAGAGGCCACCGCCAAACGAGGAGAGCGCCACCTCCTGCATCCCGAGAAACAACTCGAGATGACTGGGGCAGGCGGGCCTGATGGCCTCAGGGGAAGAATCGACGGACATCAGTGATGCACGAAGTGGGGATCAGGCGGGAGCTCGCCAAGCTCGTGGAAGGTGGGATCGAGCGGGTCGGGAGCGCTGTAGTGGCCAGCGGCATCCCAATCGGCCGCGAAGGTCTCCTTGAGGCGAGCCACCACCGCGGGTGCGTCCACCTCAATACCGAGCTCGCGGCGGAGATCAAAGGCACTGCGGTCGATGTTCATCGAACCCGTCAGGGCGGAATCACCATTGACCAGGATCAACTTGGCGTGGAGCTTCAGATGCTTCTGGCGCCGAATCTTCACACCAAAGCGCTCCATGACACGCAGGGAGCTGAATGTATCAAAAATATCCCAATCGCTGATGCCGTGCTTGCCACCGCAAAGCACACGCACTTTCACGCCACGCTCCCGGGCGGCAATGATTCGTTCAAGGATCACTGCATCGACAAACTTGGGATGCTGAATGCACAGACTGGTGCTGGCCGCATCGATCACCCGTGCCATCTGTCCGCGGCTGTGAAGACTGCTCCAGACCAATCCGACATCCAATCGAGGCTGAAAGGGGCAACGCTGCCAGTCGGCCTCAAAGCCGGCACTGACTTGAGCGATCACATCAGGGTCGTGACTCACCACTCCGTAGTCGCGGGTTTGGGTGAAGTACTTATCGGAGAGGTTGAAGGTGGCAATCAGGGCTGCACGACCGTCGATCACCATCGACTTCTCGTGGGTAACCGGGAAGGATTCACTAGTCCAGGCAACGGAAATACCCCACGTCTGCAACAGGCCGTAGGCGTCGTCATTCCAGCGGTCGCCACCGGAGGTGTGGGGGTTGAGCATCACGCGCACGTCCACGCCTCGCTGATGGGCGCGCAGCAGCGCCTGCTCCACCACCTCGCTCTGCAGCTTGAACTGCTTCAGCAGCAGCCGCTCGCGGGCGCCATCGATCAGATCCACCACGGCGGCTGCGCCGTCGTCCGGCATCACCAGCAACCGCTGCTCGCAGAAGGGAACGGCGCTCATCAGAGCCCAGGCAGGCTGCCATGTTCTAGGACCACCTCGCGAGCATGACCAGCATCGGCAACCGGCCGCCAACCGATTGCTGGGTCTGACGCCTGGGCAGCACCGGGGATTGGCCGTAGCCTGCCCGGATCTCCAAGTGCACCGTGACCCGCACCATCCTGATCTGCTCGGGCAAGGGGGGGGTGGGCAAAACCACCCTCACGGCCAACCTGGGCATCGCCCTGGCTCGACTGGGCAAACGCACCGCCGTTCTGGACGCCGACTTCGGGCTGCGCAACCTTGATCTGCTGCTGGGCCTTGAAAACCGGATCGTCTTCACCGCCCAGGAGGTGCTGGCGGGCAGCTGCCGGCTCGAGCAAGCCCTGGTGAAACACAAGCAGGAGCCGAACCTGGCTCTACTGCCGGCGGGAAACCCGCGCATGCTCGATTGGCTGAAGCCAGAGGACATGCAACGCATCGCCTCGCTCCTGCGCGAACAGTTCGACCTGGTGCTGATCGACTGCCCAGCCGGCATCGAAGACGGGTTCAAGAATGCGATGGCAGCCTCACGCGAAGCGGTTGTGATCACCACCCCCGAGGTCTCGGCCGTGCGGGATGCCGACCGGGTGATCGGCCTGCTCAACAGCAATGGCATCCAGCCGATCCAACTGGTACTCAACCGTGTCCGGCCAAGGATGATGGCCAACCAGGAGATGCTGGCGGTTGATGACGTCACCGACATCCTGGCCCTACCCCTGTTGGGCCTGGTGCTTGAGGATGAGCAGGTGATCGTGAGCAGCAACCGCGGCGAACCACTCACCCTCAGTGGCGGCCAATCGCCGGCTGCACAGGCCTACGGCAACATCGCCCGACGCCTCTGCGGCGAAGATGTGCCCTTGATCGATCCGGCCAAGGTGCGCGATGGCCTGCGCGCCAAGCTGGGGCGCCTCATGCACACCAAGATCTTCTGAGCCGATGGCCCTGCGCGACTTCATCAACAAGCTGCTCGGTCGTCAAACCGCCAGTGCCACAACGGCACGCGAGCGTCTGCAGCTGGTACTCGCCCACGATCGCAGCGATCTCAACCCCGAACTGCTGGAGCAGATGCGCCGCGAAATCCTTGAGGTGGTGAGCCGTTACGTGGAGATCGACCTCGACGAAGGCGATGTGAGCCTGGAAACCGAGGACCGCGTCACGGCCCTGGTGGCCAATCTGCCGATCAAACGGGCCAAGGCGGTCGGTTCGGTCATCACACCAGCCGGCGCATGATCGACCGTGCCGTTGGCGGCAGCACGTGGGAATGCTTAGGGGAGACCCCTGATCTGGACACCACCATGGCAACCACCCCTGAGATCGTGACCCGCGCCGAGGAGCGTGTGCTGGAGCGCCTGCTGCAAGGCCTCAGCAACCGTGCCATCGCGGCTGAGCTGATGGTGAGCCCTCGGACAGTGGAATGCCACATCTCCCACCTGCTGGCCAAGACCGGTTGCAGCAACCGCACCCAGCTGCTGCTGTGGGCCCTGGCCGAGCGATAAGCTCTGACCTGGAGGCGATGCCTCCGCTGCCGGCTTAGCTCAGTGGTAGAGCAGCGCTTTTGTAAAGCGAAGGCCATCGGTTCAAATCCGTTAGCCGGCTTCCATCTCAACAGGGCTCTGGATCGGCGCCTCTGGGCAGATCAGATCAGCAGCTCGTCGGGCATCACCAAGCACCTGCAGCAACAGCCGCGGCGATTCGCGCAGCAACCCGATCCATCCGGCCAGATAGGCCGCATGGTTGGCAGTATCGCTGCCGATTTCGAGCCGATCCCCGAGCAGCACAGCACCCAGCTCAGCCACGAGCTCCTCCCGGGCATAGGCAGGACTGCCGAACCGGCCGGAGAGATCGCGATTCAGGCGCGCCTGATGTCCGCTGCTGTGGATCGCTTCATGGGCCCAGGTGGCGTAGTAGCTGGCGGCCGAATGAAAGTCGGCCCGAGCTGGCAAAGCGATGCGATCGAGAGCAGGGTCATAACAAGGCTGCCTCAGCCCATGCACCAGGGGAACTGGCCAGGCCGCCAGCACTGTTTCAGCAGCCGCAAACCGCTGCGGCTCCGATCGTTGCACCAGGCCATCGGCACGACGGCGCCTGCAAAGCAGACGCTCCAGCTCCGGGCCTTCAAGGTCGGCGGCATTGAAGAGAGCCACCGGGCGGTAACTGATCCAGGTGCGGCAGCCGTCGGAGGAGACACCGCCGGTGCCGGGCTCCGCCGGCTCAGAAGGTGACTGAGTCACAGCCTGGTGGCGCTGCGGCCGGAGCACGTGAACGGCCTTGCTGCCCTTGCGAGGGGACAGGCCAGACGCCTTGGCCTCGGCGAACCCGCACCAGTAGGGCAGGGCTGAACCGCGCAGGTGCATGCCGAGGGCAAGCAACACGGGATTGGCGCCGTTGTAACGCCGCCCGGAGAGCAGATTGCGATGATGACCACCAAAACTGGCGTCCCACTCGCGCCGCCAGGGCGTGGTGCCAGCTTCCAGCAGGCTGATCAGAGAGGCGGTGAGCTTCTGCTCCGGCGACACGCGAGCGGATTGAGCAAGCGGCAACCCAGACGCCTGACCGGACGATGACCGAGCCATACGCAGACGAAATCAGTACATCCATATCAGTTCCCGCACTGTTCCAGCCTGACGGGAATGGGAGCTTCTACGGCCCCGAGACCCATCACCCCCGGCCAAACTTAAAGAGTCTTGTTGCAGGTGATCTTGAGCTGGTCAGCGGGGGCGAGGATGGCCGCCTTGACCGTGATGCCATGCCGGGTTATCGCGCGCAGCAACGGCTCTACCGCCTGATCGACGCCTGCTGCGAACCCCATCGCCAGCTGGACGCGCTCTACGCCAGCCTGGACGAGGCGATGGATGACGCCATTGCCTGGATTGAGCGCTATGGCCTTGATCCACTCCTGGCCCTGATCGGCGTGGAGGTGAGCACGGCATCTGGGGACTGGAGGACCTGCCGACTGCCGAGCGAACTGCTGTGCCCCCTGCTATGCCCTTTACCGGCCTGACCCGGCAGGCAGAGACCTGGCGATGCGCTGAAACATGTAACCCATGCCACGAGCCGTAAGGATCAGCTCAGGATTGAGCGGATCCTGCTCCAACTTACCCCTCAGCCTGGAAATATGAACATCAACAACGCGGCTGTCATTTGAACGCTGCGGCTTGTAGCCCCAGACCTGTTCAAGCATATCCAACCTGCAGATTGGCTCACCCGAACGACTGATCAACAACTCAAGCAGGTTAAACTCCATACCAGTCAGGCGCACGCGCTCTGCACCGCGATATGCCTGCCTGCGATTGAAATCGATTGTCAGCCCGGAGACATGGATCACATGTGCCGAGGCCGCTGAGGCTGACCCTGCCGCAGTGGCCTCAAGGCTGACGCGCCGGAGCACACAGCGAATACGCGCTTCCAGCTCCTTTGGACTGAAGGGCTTGATCATGTAATCGTCTGCACCAAGCTGCAACCCCATGATCCGATCAGCGACATCGCCAAGAGCAGTGAGCAGGATGATCGGCACCTCGGACTGAGCACGAATACGCTCTACAACCGCAAAGCCATCCAGCTGCGGCATCATCACGTCGAGGACGACGAGATCGGGCTCCAAAGCACGGAACATCTCCAATGCCTGAGCGCCATCTGAGGCGGCGCTGACTTGATGCCCACGCATCGCGAACCGGGTCTCCAGAACGCGGCGAATGCTGGGATCATCGTCAGCGATCAAAATTTTGAGCGCCTGATCCGAAGGCGCAGAAATCGTGTCGACCATCATCCAATCACTCCAATCACAGAGGCATCAGGCGGCACATGAGGATGTCGTCTCTACATCCCGCTTGAGCATGGAGTAATGCACCAGAGGATCACGATACTGCCTTGGCATTGCGTTGTGCAACATTTGCAAGCGATCCCAACAGACTGTGCGCTGGATCTTCTGCAGGGAAATGCCATCACGAATCAAGATGCGGAGCGCCTTGCAGTAGGTCGGATAGCCAGCTTCGAGCTTGCCGATGGTCAGCGAACCTGCCGCAGCATTCGCACGCTCCGAGATTGCACGGGCACCTGTTGCCATGGACGACTGGTAGCGAGCTTCTTTCCAACAACTTTAGTCCGCAAACAGCCATCAACAAACACTTGACAAATCAAAGCGACCATGCAGCGACAGGCAGGGATTGCGCCTTGACGGCATCAAACCAGGAACCGATTCGGCAGACCACAGTCGGTGCGAGGGATCACAACGAACGCACCTTCAATACTTAAGAGATCCCAAAGATCCAAAGCGCGAGGAGCAACGGGCCGAAGCCAGCGCGAACAGATCAAAAAAAACCCCGCCGAAGCGGGGATGTGAGCATGCTGTTCTTTGGGCTGCGACGAAGACCGAAGATGCGGCTGATCTTCCCGAGAACTGCGACATCCGATCTGAACGATGACGCGCGCCTGAGGACAGCAGCAGAAGCCTCAGCCGACGCTCCAGACGCCACCGGCGATCTTGATCAGGGGTGCAACGATGCTGGTACCGGCCAGGAACCAGGCAAAGGCAGCACCGCCGCAGCCGCCCAGCCAGAAACCACTGGCGAATTCAGCCCAACCGGCCTTGGTGAACAGATCAGCAGGGGGATTGTCGATCGTGGCGTCAGCAGGCTGCGCGTTGGGACCGCGACCAGCGGTGCCGTAAATCGACAGGCACACCGTCAGGATCGAGACCAGACCGACCGCAGCGAGCAGACCAGCGGTGCTGGCGTACTCGGTCGCGCGCAGGGGGCCGGTGATGGCAAACGGACCGTAGAGGAAGAAGCCATGGGCCATGCCGACTTCCAGACCGCGACGGTTGGGGGAGAGGGCGGGGCGATAAGCAGGCAGCGCACCCAGGAAGGCGCGGCTGAAATAGCTGCTGTTGACGGGAGTGGCCAGATTGCCGACGCAGGGGTCAGCGACGGGGGTCACGGTCATCGTTGGAGGGAAGTCGGATGGCTGGGATCAATCGCGGTTGAGCGCAGCTCAATCGCGGGCTTCGATCACGTTGAACAGCAGGGCCATGGCCACCGCAGGAGCCAGGATCCCGACAATGGGCACGAACACCGAGGGCATCCAGGCGGCGACGAAGTCTCCGGTCATCAGCG
>Ga0129333_10006469_pt1 | contig 11076 bp, 10 predicted proteins | sample CPB6_08_DNA_FD_94474 | JGI IMG/M metagenome (GOLD analysis project Ga0129333, IMG submission 94474) | Freshwater to marine salinity gradient microbial communities from Chesapeake Bay, USA - CPBay_Sum_0.6_0.8_DNA | ecosystem: Environmental > Aquatic > Marine > Coastal | place: USA: Chesapeake...
CAAGCGCCTTGGTGGCGCGCTATGCGTTTGGCGCCTTGGTCGGGCGGGCAGCGAATCGCCCGACCCCAAGGGAATTGCTGCCGCCGGCCTTGCCCAACAGGCCAGCGAAGAACGATGACACGGCGCCGGGGTTGCGCGCTTTCAGTTCCGCGAGCGCCTTGCCGCTCGGGTCCTTGAGTGCTGCTTCCACGTCGACGCCCGACACGGCCGGCGGCGCGCCAAGCGCCGGCGGGGTGCCCACGGCCTTCGCAGCAGGCGCACCAGGTGCGGCCTTGAACGCCGCGAGCACCTTCGCCTTGGCCTCAACCGACGACGCGTCCGCGTAGAGCGCACGCACAGCCTCAGGCAGCGCAGCGGCCTCGGTGTCGAGGCGTTTGACCTCGGATTCCTCATGAGCGCGCCAGCGCTGGGCGAGGGGCTCCAGCCCCTCAAGCTCGGCCAGCCGGCTCTTCGCCGCGTCGAGGGCCTTCGCCAATTCGCCGGCCTTCTCCGCCTCTTCCTGCGCCTTCTTGCGCGCGTCTCGGTCAGCCTTGCGCGCGGCGGCGCCCTCGGCCTTGAGCGCGGCGAGCTCGGCGGCTGCCGCGCGCAGCGCGGCGAGGTCCTCGACGGCGTCGACGGCCGCGGGGGCGTTGGTCGCTGCATCGGCAGCGGCGGGGGCGGAAGGCGCGCCCTCGGGGGCGGAGTTGGTGGTCATGGCACAATCCTACAGCGTTGCTTACATAACCGTCAACGTCACCGCCACATCACGCGGGCGATCATCTCGCGCAGGTAGGCGGTTTGCTTCGGGTCGAGGCCCATCCAGGGGCGAGCGCGCATCGTCGGCGTTCCGTTGTGCAGCCAGTAGCCCACCATGTTGTGCGGCGGGCTCTGCTTGCTCGTGCGCTGCATCCGGTACGACGTCGACGGGTCGCGCCCCCTTGCTGCTGCTTTCGCTGCGCGCTTTCGGCTGCCGGATTTCGGCACCCACACCGGCGACGTGCCCGTGTCGGGCGCGATCGTGACCTCGACACGGTCGGCGCCAAGCAGCGCGTCGCGCGCCTTGACCGAATTCATCAAGCCGCCGGTCAGGCGCAGATCGATCTTTTGGTCCTCGCCGCCGCGCTTCAAGAAGTTGCGATAGCGGCGCGAGTAGGGCGCGAACGGTCGACCGTTGATGTCTAGCCCCTGCTCGGTGCGGCGCGTGATGGCGCCGGGGGCGAAGCGCTGGATCTCGCGCGCGATGCCCTCAGCGTTGAAACGCGGCATGCGCCCGCTCTTCTTGATCGTGATGCCCATGCGTCACCCCACGTCGACGACGTTTTGCGCCTCAAACGTAGCAGGTCTGAAGGTGTCGGTGACGTCGACGGGGGCGCCGCCCTGCACGTCGTAGATGCGATAGCCCTCGTCGATGGCGAGTGGAATCGGCGTAGGCGCCCACGAATGGCGACAATTGTAGCCGCCGCAAAAATCTTCGACGGGCAGGTCCTGCCCGTTGTCGAGCTTGCGCGGGTCGACGACGGCCTTGCCGACCCACTGCCGGCAGAATGGGCGGTTTTTGCCGTCGCGTGGGCCGACGTAGACGAAGGCCATGCGCTCCCCGCCGTCCTCGATGTCGAGCGCGATCGAGACGACAGCGCGACGGCCGGCGGCCATGACGGCAGCGTCCACCGCGAATTGCGCGCGCTTGACCGACGTGTCGAGCTTGAGCGCCACCTCGGAGACGATGTCAGCGAGGCTACCGCCCGTCGTAATCCCGCGCGCGACGGCTTGGCGGATGTCCTCGTTTGCGGCGCGGAACACGGCGACGACGTCGCCGATCTGGCCGTTGACGATCTGGTCTAGTTCCTGTCGGACGTCGAGAGGAAGCGTTGCAGGCGGAGTACCGACGACCGCCGCAACCGCCTCCACAGCACGCGCACCCGCGACGTTCGCAACCTCGTCCCCGAGGGCTGCGAGTCGCTGCTCGACTTGTCGATAGACTGCGACGGCGGTCTGGCCTTGACGTCTGACAAGGGAGTCCTCACCAGTATTGGTATCGAGCTGTAGCAGTATGCGCAGAAGATCACGCTGCAAAGACTCCCGCACCGCGCGCAGGTCTTCGATCGCGCTGTCCGCGATGGGGCCTGCCGCGTCGGCGCCGCTCATTCGTTACCCGTCGGCGTCGACGATGGCGAAGTCTCGCGCGCCGTGAAAGGCGACGGGCCTGCGACCACGCCAGCGAGGCGCACCATCGGTGCCGCCTGCTGTTGCTTTTGCGCAAGGTACGCCAGTGCCTCGTCGCGCGACGACGACAGGCCAAGCATCACGCGCGCGTCGGCCTCGTCGATGATCTTGGCATTCAGCAGATCGAGCACGCGTTGCGTCTTCGCCGCGTCGTCCTCGTACGTCTTGACCGTGCCAAGCGTAACGACGGGATAGGCGCCGCCGAAGTCCGCCGGAGCGGTGGGCGAGAAATGCGCCAGCACGTCGATCACGATGGGCAACAGTTCCGACTCTTCGAAGTCGGCGAAGATCGGGCGCATCTCGGCGACGCGCTGATCGTGCGGCGCGTTCGCGATCAGGCGTGACACACCCGATTGCGGCGCGCCCGGTTCGACGGCGTAGGCGTCGGGGCTGTTGCCGCGACTGACGCCAAGCTCTTGCAGGTCGCGCGTCGCGCTCGCCTGAATCGCCGCGTGGTCGGCGCTCGGCGTCAGGTATTGCAGCACCTCGCCGCTGCCAACGTGCAGCACGGCGTCGGGGCCACCGACAAGCTCCGACGTGTCGCGCTGGTTGCCCGAGTAGACCGCTTGCGCGTGGGCCTGCATGTTGACGACGTGCTGACGGTTCGAGCGCGCGACGTTGAGCGTGTCGACGTTGATCGACACGTCGCGATCGGGTGCGGGCCACCAACCGCCCGATCCGAATTCGGTGCGCAAGAACGCGATCGGCAGGATCCCCGGATAGACCTCGCTCGCCGTCTGCACCTTGCCATCCTCGCTCACGCGACGATGCGCCCACGGCGACCACGTCTGCACCTGCCCGCTGTCGTTCTCGGTCCACTCGCGACTCCACACCCACCAAACCGCGGACGCGCTCGTCGTCTGCTCCGTCGCCTGCCTCAGTGCCACGAACCAGAACGCCTCATCCTCGTCTGGCGCGGATGGGTGCGCGATCGTGACGACGTCGTGGGGCCAGTAGAGATGCGCCACCGGCTCGCCTTCGTCGGCAGCGTCGACCTTGCGCCAACCAACGAGAACCGCGCCAGCACGCGCGCCCGTGGCGCATCGGCGCTCGATCTCGGGCATGATCACGTCAAGCGCGAGTTCTTCGCACGCGTCGGAGAATGCCTCCACGCGCGGGTCATCGGGCGGCAGTTGCTCGCCGCCTTCGCCGTCAAGCAGCACGCGCGCTGCGGGCACGGTGTAGACGCCGCTGTCTTGCCGCGAAAAGAAGCGCAGCCAGTTGACCGGGTCGATCGGCATCTTCTCGCCGGTGCGCGGGTATGCCTTCTTCAGCGCGTCTCTCACGATCGACTGTTGGTCGCCGCTGTAGCGTCGCGCGAGCCCGCCCACGATCGAGTCGTAGTCCGCCGAGCGCTGGCGTCGGCCGAGCGCGAGCAGTTCGGACAGTTGGTCCGCCTCCCACGCGCCAGCGTCTTGTCGGATCTGGGCAATGAGCGCGTCGCTGGCGGCGTTGATATTGAGCATGACCGCAGCCTACCACGCGCACGCGGTTATGTAACCGCTAGCCCACGATCCCCCACTCATCGACAGCGTGCGAGCTCGGCGCCGTCGTCGTCCCGCCCGGCCGCTGCACCGGCCACTGCCAGTGTGCCAGGTACCCCAGCGCATCGACGATGTGCGATTGGTCCTTGTCGCCGGCCTTCTTTTCGGGCTCGCCCGCTTTGTCGTAAGCCTGCGTTTCAAGCGCCTTGATCAACGTCGGGCACGCCTCGCCGTCGACGGTGACGCGGCGGTCGCGGAAGAGAACATTCAGCGTGTTCACGCGGTCGCGCACGGGTGGATTGCGCGTCCCATGCACCGGCCGGAAGCCCGCTTGCAAGAGCAGGTGCACGTCGGACAGCGACGACGTCGACTTGAGCGCAGTGCCCGACGCGTCGACGTAGGCGCTGATCTTCATCCGCGCGATCTCGTCTCGCGAGTACCGCCGGCCGCGCGTGCGCTCGAGGTACCGCCCGATCCACGCGGCCACGCGCTCGGCGTGCTCGTCCGTCGTCGTCCCGCCGTCCTTGATGACCTCGCCCACGACGTGCGCCACGCGCCGCTCGTCGTCGACTTCGCAGACGAGCCACTGCATATTCCGCACGTTGAAGTCGCACCCGATCGCCAACCTACCGCGGCCCGGCTTGACCGCATACGGCGCCACCGCGTGAACCTGCCGGCTGAACCGCGCGTAGACGCGGCCACCGCGCGCCGTGCGCACGCCCTCGAGCTTCTCCGAGATGGCCTCGTCGGTCCCGAGGCGCGCCTTGCTGTCCTCGATGTACGACGACGGCAGGAACGGGTTGTCCGACGTGCGGATGATGTACGCCCGCGTTGTCGGCGCGGGCTTGGCTAGGATCAGGTCGTACGCCGGTCCGAAGCCCTCGGGCGTTCCGGTCAGCAACGTCTCAAGTGAGGTGCCCACGCGCACGCGCTGCATGGCAGGCACGAGCGCCTCGACGTCGCACAGCTCCCATTCGTCGATCCACGCGCCGATCGCGTTGATGCCTTCGGTGCTGCGCGGTCTGTCGAGGCTGCGGCACCACACCTCAAACTTGCGCGCGCGCCCCACCTCGAAGATGTGGGCCTGCTTCCAGTGCTTGAACGGCACGCCCCAGCGGTCGAGGTTCTCCGCGATGCTCTTCTCCATGACGTCGCGAACCATCGGGTACGTCGGCTCGCACCCGAGGATGGGGCCATCGGCGCCGGCACGCATCCCCAGGTCGAGTAGGAACGCCACGCCCAGCGACGTCTTGCCTGAGCCGTAGCCACCCGAGACGACGCGCACGCCGGGGCCGCGGTCGGCCAGCACCTCGAGGTGTCGTTGTCCAAACTGGGCAACACCGCGCGACGGGGCAACGGTCACGATCGGTGCCTCTCGATGAGCTCGTCGACGTCGTCGCCCTCGGCCACGTCGCATGCGGCAAGGATAAGCGTCGCCATCCGACGGGCTTCGCGCGCTGGCAAACGCACTCGCACCAGCGTCTCGGCGCCGTCGACGACAAGCACGACGAGGGGGCCGTCGAGCCCCACCGAGTAGGCGCCGTCAATGCCGTCGTCGTCGCTCATGCGAAAGGCCCCTCGTCGTTCCACACGATCACGGTCCCGTGCTTGCTGTTCGGGTCGTCGTGGCCGTGGACACGCCACATCGTCTTAAAGTCGGCCCACACCGACGTCGAGCGCGCCGCCGTCAGCCAGCGCACGACCGTGGTGCCGTCGCTGAAAACGACGCCCTCGTACTGCGGCTGGTTGGGCGCGTTCACTTGGTCGGCGTTGTGCGTGGCGCTCAAGTCGCCGCGACGGTAGACGGTAAAACGGCGCATCACTCAGCCGCCACTGTGACGACCGCCGGCACGAAGTCGACCGTGTCGACCTTGCCTTCGTCCTGCGCCACCGGTTGCGCTTCGGCGATCTTGCCCAGGTGCCGCTCTAGGATCAGCTCGCACGCGCGCATCGACACCTTGTCGTCGGTGGATTGCATGTGCTGCCGCATCCGTTCAAGCGCCTCGGGGACGCAAGAGGCGATGAAGGCCAGCGCCTCGGCCCTCGACATCGCGTTCGGTGGGAGCTTCGGGCGGCCACCGGGATTGCCGCTTTGCCCCTTCTGAAACTTTGCCACGCCGGCTCCTGCTGTCGTCCTGCTCTCAGACTACCACACAAACGACGACGGGGGCACCATGCCCCCGACGTCTGCCGTTGTAGCTGCTTGCCCGCACGTCGTAGCACGGCGCAGGCGCGCGCGCAACGAAATAGGCGCCCCGTAGGGCGCCCATCGTCATGCTGCGTAGGCCGCGCCGTGGTTCTTCTTATTCGTTGCTCTGCACGAACTCATGATTCGTCTCCCGGAAACGCGAGTCTGCACAGGACGCCAACGCCAAAGGCGTTCGCCCTCTCCTCGTCAGCAAGTCGCACACGGAGAGCCGCCCTTCCGGCTCGCTCAGACGCGAGGCATCGACGGGCGCGACACAGGTCGCGCTCCAGCCTGGCGATCTTCTCATGCAGCCGAGTAACCTCATCCTTGTGGGCCTGGCGATCTGCACGGGACAAGGCCCCCGTCATGCGCTCGTCCGCCTCCCTGGACACGAGCCGCGAGCCTCGGTTGTACGCTGTCGCGCCCATCAGGTTCCCGCTTCCGCGCAGCGCCAGCACGCCGTTGGGCCACCTGCCACCAGGCAGCCGCAGCCCCGGCACTGTCGGATCGTCCCGAACGGCGGAGCGAACGCCGTGTCTGTGGCCGTGCGTCGCCACTGCCAGCCGCACTCGTGGACTTCCACGGGGACCACGCCGGCCATTGTCGCAAGGCGTTCCAGGAACGCCCCCATCGTCTCGTCCTCCCTCGCACCAAGACGCTTCCGCAACGCCATCCGGCCCTGCATTTCGGCTTCAATATCGGCCTGTAGCTGGTTTGCGTGGGCCAGCCGCTCGTCCGCCAGCCGCTCAGCCTCTCCCGCCCGAGCGATCCACTTGTCCATCTCGTCGAGCAAGTGTCTAACGCGCGCGCCAATGCCGTCGAAAATGACCGCGCGCCCGTCCAGCGCGTCGAGTACCTCGCGCAGCCTCACGTCCTCCGGCTTTGCCAGTTCCTCGGCGAGACTCTCGATGCGCATCGCCATCGACTCGACCTGATGGGCCAGCGATGCGTTTTCGGAGCTGAGGCTATTGCTATTTGAGCGCAGAACCTCGTTCTTGCGCACCAGTTCGCGATTCCGCTCCTCCCAGTGTCGCGCGCAGCCTGGCGGCGTCCGACATACGCCACGCTGGCCGCAATCACGCAGCACCGTCTCTTCCTGCACATAGCGAAAGATGTAGCCGTCAGCGCGCGCCAGCGTTTCTTGGTCGCATGCATCGGCGATGGTCTTGAGCGCCTGCCGGCACGACTTGCGCTTGCAGCCGGGGCACTTGCCAATGTGTCGCTTTGTCGTCGTCATCGTCATTTGCGTCTCCTGCGTTCTGTGTGGGTTCAGTCTACGCGTGATCTCTTCTCGCGTCAAGTGTTCGGTTGACGTTTCTTGCAGATCCACGCCACGCGGCTTTGCAGCGCCACAGATCCGCAGATCCGACGCTAAGGAAAAACGCTTTTCCTTGCAGATCAGGCACCCGCACGCGTGATCTGCACGACCGCGCCATTGCTCACGATTGCTCACGATTGCTCGCGATTGCTCACGGGCGCACCGCCCGCTCGGTCGGTTTGCCATCGTTGGCCACCGCCGGGCGAGCAAGTGGCCGCAAGTGGCCGCAAGTGTCCATCAGATGACTTGGACACTTGCTCAGACCTTGACGACCCAGTGTATAAAAGCGCTAGGATGGCTTTGGGATGCGGTCTGGACGTCTTCTCTTTTTCTTCTTATTATATCTATATTATATATATCTATATATATTATCTACGATAATAATGCAAGTGTCCCAAGTGTCCACACGTGGGGTCCCCTCCGGGGCACCGGATCTACGTGGACACTCGGGACACTTGGGACACTTGAAGGAAAATCAGGGGCTTGGGTGGCCTTTTCGCGTGGACACTTGCTGGACACTCGTGGACACTTGCTCGACCCCTGAAACGCGGAACCCCACCGGCTGGCGGTGGGGTTCTCATCTGCACTCAGTCTACCGATCGCCTGTGCCGGCGTCAACCTGCGCCCACCTCGTCCCGCCACGCGGTGATCGTGACGCGCTTGTGGCCGCCCGCCTTCTTTTCGTCGGGCGTGCGGGCGTCGCCCCACATCCACAGGTGCTCGCTCATGCCTCGGTCCAGGTGCTCGGCCAGCGCCTTTGACCGAAGGTGCCGCAGGCGTCGCGAGACGGCCCGCAGCGCCACTGGACGGCCAGGGGCAAGCGACTCTTGCACCACACGCACGACGGCCTTGAAATCGCGTTCTACGTCGTTCTCGGCGCCATGCTCTTCGATCACCCGCTGCACCCCAGCCATGCAGACATCCACGATGGCTACCGCCACTTCGGCCACGTCTTCGTCAACCACCGGGTCGCGGTCGGGCGTGCGCAGCACAGCCAGCGAAAGCGCCACGCGTTGCGCGAGCTCAAGCGACCGCGCGCGCAGGACGTGCGCCAGCCCTTGCATCTCCTCCACCGCGTCGTCCCACGTGGTCAGCATCGACGCGGCGCCGGGCGTCTCTTGCACGACGACGGGCGCAGGATCGATCACGGTCCCGCCGTCGCCCACCGCGCGCGCGGCTGCGCTGATCCGCTTCCACGCTGTCGCCAGCCCCGCCAGCACCTCGGACGGCACCTCGTCGCCGTCGCGCCACGCGTCGCGGTTTTTCTTCGGCTTTTGGTCCTGCCCGATGCCGATCAGCATTCGATTCAAAAACCCATCCGCGCTTTGCTTGCCCTTGACTGCCGTGAAAAACGACGTCGGGGTGGTGCCACCAAAGAGCACCAACGACGGGCTCTTTGCAGCATCCTTGCCCGCGCCCTCGGCGGCGCTGTTGCCCCAGACCATCGTGCCGGTCCCGATCGTCGCAAACTTGAGGATCCACCCGTAGAGGTCCGCTTGGTTCGGATTCCGCCTCGGCGACGTCAACGTCCCAAGCATTTCGCCAAATTCGTCGATCGTGTAGCAGACGCCATGCCCTGCCTTCGCCGCTGTCGCCAACGTCGTCCACAAGGCCTTCGACGACACGATGTTGCCAGGGCCGCGCAAGTCGGTGTGCGTGATCGAAAGAGCCTCTTCCAGGCACTTTTGCGGGCGCCCTTTGCCTGCCGACGTGTCACCCACAACGAGCGCATACACCGGCGACGTCGAGCCGCGGTAGACGTACCGCCGAGCCGCCAGCGTCGACCCGAGCGCCACCGTCGACAGCACAAAGAAGAGCGGTTGGTGTCGCACGGCGCCGCGCGCCTGCCATGCCGAATACGTGTCACACAGCCCGCCGAGCGCACGCACGCGCCCGAAGATCTCGCGCTGTACGTCGTCGGGCGAGCGCGCTACGCTTGCGCCATCCGGTGCTCCGCCGGTGTCTGCCCCCCTTGCGCCGCCGGAATCCTCCGGCGGCGTCTCTTTGTCGGCGTCGAGCGCCGCGCGCACCATCTCGTCGATCCTCGCGCTGTCGGCGGCCGACAACGTCGACGCTTCGTCTGGGTACCATGGATCCGACATCTGCCCCGCCCGCAGGCCGCGCGCGATGCACGCGTGGTCTTTGCGTGGATTGCCCCACGGCGCCACGGCAGCGCGCAGGCGCCCCTCCGCATCGGCCAGCGAAAGAAAACCGCCCGCGACAACGCGCCCGATCGACGCAGCGACGGAAATCAGCTTGACGTTGCGCGCGCCTTCGGGCGTTGACCGCAGGTCATCGAGCAGCGCCGCGATCCTATCGTCGGCGCCGCCACCCACCCGCACCGACGAGTAGACCTGTTCGGCCGCTCGCCTGCGCTGCGACTCGCGCGCGCGCACCATGTCCACGATCCATTGCGGCGCTTCGGCGGGGGCTTGCGCTACTGCCAGCGTGTAGACCCCGAGCCCGCCGGCCAGCTTCTTTGACGTCGCGCGCGATGGGGCAAGCAGCACATACCCACCGTCGCCTTTGATCTCGACGTCGGGCGCGAGTTGCCCAAGCGGCACCGACGGGATCGGCTTGCCCTGCGGCTGCCGGTAGAGCAGGTGCCACCCGCCGCCGGGCGTGCGCTGCGTCCACGTCGGCGGGAGTTGGTCTAGCCAATCGTGCTCGGCCACCTCGATGTCGATCGCAAACAACCCCGACGCCCCGAGCGCGACAGCTGGGTTGAGCGTCGGCCGCTCGCGCCAAATGCGCTCGATCGCCTCGACGTCGTCGGTTGCGTCGTGAAAACCACGACCGCCAGCGACCGGAAGCTTTGACTTCGCCGCACACGGAAAAATGTGCAGCCCCGCCGCCGCGTAGTCCGCGGCAGCCTTTCCCAAATTGTCTGCGCTCATCGGTGTCCTCTCCGTTGGTGTCTGCCCGCTCGCATCCTACCGCGCGCCCTTGCGCGTGTCACGGTCTGCCGCTACCCTGTGCCTCCACGTCGCCGGCCACTCCCTCCGACAACGTGTCGCCCGGCCTCACCGCCGGGCGTTGCTTTTAGAACGGCAATTCCTCGTCGCCCCACACATCCGCAGGCGTCGCCGCGGGCGCCTGCGCCTCGTCGTCGCCATCGTCCCCAGGTTGCCGCCCCGCCTCTTGCCGCAGGCGCACTACGCGCGTGTAGTCGCCATCGGGCCGCGTCTCGATCTCCACGACGCGGGGCATCTCGCCAGCGCGCAGGCGCTCGACGGCTTCGGCCACGGTCGACGGCAGGCGCGTGCCCACGTGCAGCGCCCACCATTTCACAGCCTTGCTATGCGCGAATCCCTCGTGCTGCACACACACCCACTCGCTGGCCACCTTCGTGGGCACGCGTGTGCTCTTGCCGTCGTCGGCGCCGTAGTAGTCCACACGCAGCGTCGGCGGACCGTCGCCCGACCTCTTGCGGTGCTCGTGAAATTGCACGTCCCCCACCGCGTGCTTCGTCGAGGTCGGCCCGCCGCCGAGCGCGCCGGTCGATAGCACCGGGAGGGCCGAGGCTTCGGCGTTGGCCTTCTTTTCCGGCGGTGGGAATTCGCAGTCGCACTCGCTGCACATCCGCGCGCCAGCGGGCTGCTCGGCGGCACAGTTGGCGCACATCTTCACCGGCGCCTTGCCGTCGCCTTTCGACTTCGGCCGGATCTTGATCTCGTCGACGGGGCCGTGCCTCGCAATGTTGCCGCCGTAGTCAAGCACCAGACAGTCGGTTTTCCCCTCGGCCGGGCGCATGCCGCGCCCCACAATCTGCACGTACAGCGAGGGCGAAGCAGTGGCGCGCACTACCGCGAGCACGTCGACGACGGGAGCGTCGAAGCCAGTGGTCAGCACGTCGCAGGATGCCAGCGCCGCAAGCTCGCGTC
>Ga0129333_10006470_pt1 | contig 11075 bp, 9 predicted proteins | sample CPB6_08_DNA_FD_94474 | JGI IMG/M metagenome (GOLD analysis project Ga0129333, IMG submission 94474) | Freshwater to marine salinity gradient microbial communities from Chesapeake Bay, USA - CPBay_Sum_0.6_0.8_DNA | ecosystem: Environmental > Aquatic > Marine > Coastal | place: USA: Chesapeake Bay...
AGCAGGACCGCTGCCGTGTTGCCGTCGACGGCCCGCGACACGGCATCCACGTCGCCGTAGGGCACCGGCACGATCCCCGGCGTCAGCGGGCCATAGTGCGCGGTGAAACTGGCAGGCGCCGCTGCCAGACCGAAGCCGACGAAGCCGTGATAGGCCTTGTCCATCGTGACGATGTTGTGGCGGCCGGTGGCCCCGCGCGCAAGCTTGCATGCGGCCTCGATGGCCTCGCCGCCGGTGACGGCGAATTGCACGTGGTTCAGGTTTCCCGGCGCCGCCCGGGCGAGCTTCTCGGCTGTCTGCGCGCGAATCGCGGACAGCAGCATCCAGTCGCCCATGTCGGTGTCCCGTGCGGCGGTTGCCAGCACATGGGCGACCTCGGGGTGACGGTGGCCGAGATTGAAGACACCGCCGGCGCTGCGGCAGTCGATGAAGCTCTTGCCGTCGATATCGCTGATCGTGATGCCAGACGCCGGACCCTGAACCAGCCCGTATCCGGCCGTCGTGCGCATCGCTTCCACGCGACCGGAGGAAATGTGGCTGGCAGTCAGGTTGCAGGCGACCTGGCTGGGCGAAAGAACCTCAGACCCCATGGGCGCTCCTTGATGACCTCCAGCCCCTGCAGCCCTCCTGGTTGCCCGTCGTGCCGGCTCGGGGCGCTTGCCGCCTCAAACGGTGTAGTGCACGCGAACGACGGCCTCGCCCAGCGGCGCAAACCTTTGCGCAAAGGCCACGTGGTCCGGGTTGGCGATATAGGCTTTCCAGGCGGCCTCGGAGTCGAAGTCGGCGACGAGCGCATAGTCGTAGGCGTTCTCGATGAGCTTCAGGTTCGGCCCGAACTCGAAGCGCCTGATGCCCTCCACGACATTCGAGATCGCGGCGAATCCCTCGCCGAAGCGCTTGATGTCTTCCGCCGTGACGCCTGGCTTGAACTTGATCAGGGTGATCTGTCGAATCATCGTTCTCCCCCTAGATGGCGCCCTTCAGGGCCTTGGCAAGCGTTGCCACGATCCGGTCGACCTCGTTGCGGGTCACGATGAGCGGCGGCGCGATGAGCACCACGTTGCAGCGCCCGGGCACCGTGTTGGCGTTGCGCCCGAGCAGCACGCCGTCGGCAAGGCAGGCGCCCAGTATCTTCATGACGACGGGATCGCCGAGCGGCGCCTTGGTCCCGCGGTCCGACACCAGCTCGACGCCGGTGATCATGCCCAGGCCGCGGATGTCCCCGACGTAAGGGTGTTCGCCAATCTGTTCGGCGAGGCAGGCGCGGAGATAGTTGCCGACGTCCCTCGCATTGTCGGCCAGCTTCTCCCGCTCGACGATGCTGATGGCCTCGAGCGCCACCGCCGAGGAAACCGGATGGCCCCCGAACGTGTTGATCTGGCGCAAGTGGCGCATGCTGTCCTGCGCACCGGTGAACCCCTCGAACACGTGTTCCTTGACGACCGTCGCGGCGATCGGAGCGTAGCCGCTCGCGAGGCCCTTGGCGAAGGTGAAGATATCGGCCTGTTCCTTCCAGCGCTCGTAGCCGAACATCGTGCCCAGGCGGCCGAACCCGGATACGACCTCGTCGAAGATCAGGAGCACGCCGTGCCGGTCGCAGATCTGGCGGACCAGCGGAATGTAGTTGTCGGGCGGCACGATCACCCCGCCTCCCGACATCAACGGCTCCATGATGAAGGCCGCCACCGTGTTCGCGCCTTCGTGGATGATCGCTTCCTCGAGCAGCCGGGCGCACTCCTCGCCGTGCTCCTCCGGCGTCAACTTGGGGTGGGCCCGGTAGGGATAGGGCGGCATGACATGGAGAAAGCCCGGCGCCGCGGGCTCGGAGCCCGTCCTGCGCTCCGCCTGGCCGGTGGCGGCCATCGCGCCCAGCGTGTTGCCATGGTAGGCACGGTAGCGCGAGATGATCTTGTAGCGGTGCTCTCCCGGCTTTCCCGACTGAAGATGATACTGGCGGGCGATCTTGAAGGCGGCCTCGTTCGCCTCCGATCCGCTGGCGGAAAAATAGGAATGGCAGGGAAAGCCAAGCAGCTCCTGCAGCTTGTCCGCCAGCTGGATGGTCGGCTCGCACGACATGATCGGGGCGAGGTAGTTGAGCTGCTCCATCTGCCGGCGTGCGACTTCGGCGATCTCGCGCCTGCCATAGCCGACGTTGACGCACCAAAGGCCGGCCAGCCCGTCCAGTATCCGGGAGCCATTCGCCGCCGTGATGGTGCAGCCTTCCGCGCTCTTCATGATGGGCACGCTGGCGCCCCGCAAAGGACTGTGCTGGGTCAGCGGGCGCCACAGGTGATCCGGATAGTCGGGTGCCATCGTCTTGTTGGTGTCCATGGGCGGGCACCTGGGAAGTTGTCGGGGGTGCCGGGCTATTCGGCCGATGTCTTGACCCGCATCTCGATCATGCCCTGGGTGAGCGGCGACTTGACGCCCACCGTGACGACATCGACCAGGGAGGAGACCTTGTCGTTGTTGCGCAGGGCAAGATCGATGGCCGCGCGCAGTCCGGATGCATCTTCGACACGCGCGGCGTGCGCCCCGCCGCCTTCGAAGATCCTGCTGTAGTCCATCTTGCGCAGGCTGGTGGCGCAAACGGTGCCCCACATCTCCTTCTGCTGCTCCTGGATCATGCCCCACTGCGCATTGTTGGCGACGAGAATGGTCACCGGCGCATTGTGGTCGATCGATGTCTCCAGCGGCGTGAGGCCCGGCGCAAGGCCGAGAGATCCGTCACCCGTCACGAGCAGGACACGCGAATCGGGGCACGCCATCTTGGCCGCCGTCGCGTAGGCCGGCCCCGTTCCCATCTGCTCCCAGGGCCCCGGGTTGATGATCGCCCTGATCTTCCTGCCCTCGAGCGCCCAGATGCTCAGTGCCGTCTCGAACCAGCAGGCGATGTCGCCGCCGTCGATCACCATGATGTCATTCTCGCCCAGCGACGAGAGCACCTCGTAGCACAGGGCGACGGGATGGACGGGACCTTCCTTGCGCGCGAGGAGCGGCCTGAACTCGTCGGTGCTCTGCTGGCGGCGCTGCCGGATCGAGGATGTCCACTCTGGATCGACCGACATCAGGCCGCTCTCCCCGTTCAGGGCCTTGAGCAACATCTGGATGTCGCTGCAGATGCGGGTGTCGACGAGCATGTTGTCGCTGAGCTCGCGCGGCGTCGGGTTCACGGCCACCATGTGCAGCCCGGTGTTGAAGATCGGCGCCTCGCCGAAATTGAGCGGGAAATCCAGGCGCCCGCCGAGGAAGAGGACCAGGTCGGCATCCTTGCCCAGGCAGTGCGAACAGGGGTTCTGGTGATAGTCGACGATCCCCATGTTGTTGGGATGCGACATGTCGTAGGTCTTGAGATGGGTCGTCGGCACGAAGATCGGAATGCCGTAACGCGTCGAGAAGGCCTCCATCTCCTGCTCGGCGTGGCTGAACCACACTCCCGGACCCGCGATGATGACGGGCTTCTTCGACCTGGCCAGCAAGCCCTTCAGCTCATCGACATCCGCCGGATTGGGCGCGGGCTTGTGCACCTTCTTCCTGCGGGTGTCGTAGCGCCGCGCGCCGGCGGGTTGCTCGAGGCTCACCTTGCCGGAGAAGAGGAAGTTCGTGGGGATCACCAGCTGGACCGGGCCGGTCGGCTGGTTGATGGCGATGTCGAAAGCCTTGTCGAAGAACCACGCGATGCGGTGCGGCTGGTTGACCTCGATCGCGTACTTGGTCATGCAGCGCACGACTTCCGCCTGGGGCATTTCCTTGAAGCCCTTGTTGTCGAAGTTGTTCGTGTTCGAGGAGGCGCTGATGAAGATGACCGGATCGCCGACATGAAAGGCTTCCGCAACGGCCGAAACGTAGTTGGTGAAGCCGCTCGGCTCCGCCAGGCAGACCGAGGGTTCGCGAGTCAGCCGGGCCATGGCGGCGGCCATGAATCCGGCTTCCAGCTCGCTTCGGCAGCCGATCACCTCGATCCCGTACTCGACGCATCCCATGTAGACCGGGTTGATGAAGCCGCCGCAGACGGAAAAGATGCGCTTGATTCCCTTGTCTGCCATGGCCTTGGCCAGCAGATGCCCGCCGCTGATCTTTCCGCTGAGTGCCTTCTTGGTTTCGGACATTTTTTCCCCGCCTTCGAAATTCCTTGCGATCAGGAATGAGTTGATGCAGCCGTTTGCCGCGCGCAGGCCGGACCGGCGCGCAAAATGCTGGCCTGAAGGGTAGGATCCGCCCTCAAAAGCCGCTTACTATTTGGCGACATGATATTGTTTAATGGCGCCAGTTCGCCGGGGCGCCCCGGGCCGCGTGACAATCCGGTCGCCATTGCTTCCTCCGCGGCTTGCCGCGCGGCGAAGGGCCCGCGCGTTGAAGGGTTCAGCGAACATCCGGCGCCGGCACCGGCGACACGCCCTGCTCCATTGCCGCGGCGTGCTGCGCAGCCAGGGCCCCCTGGTACCCCTCGCGCTCCTGCAGACGGTCCCAGTACCTGCGAATCGCCGGCTTGAACCGCTCATGCAGACCCAGATGGCCTGCCAGCAACAGGGCATAGCCCACCGAAATGTCTGCCGCCGTGAAGCGGCCCGCACAGAGGAACGGCTCGCGTTCCAGCAGAGGCTCGAGCGTCCGTAGCCGGGCGAGAAACCATCTTGCGTAGTCCTCGACCACCTGCGGCTGTCGCCGCTCGGGCGGCTCAAAGTGCGCGTAGCGGAGCACGAGGGTCTGCGGGAAGGTAAGCGTGGCTTCACCGAAGTGCAGGAAGTTGAGATAGGCACCGTAGTCGGCCTCGTCGACCGCGACGTCCATGCGCGCCCAGGGATGGCGGGAGGCGAGGTACTGACAGATGGCCGAGGACTCCGTCATCCGCACCTCGCCGTCAATGAACGCCGGCACGGTACCGAGCGCGTTGACGTCAAGGAAGCCGGGCGCATGCACGCGCGGCGGGAAAGGATGCATCTTCAACTCGTAGGGCAGCCCAAGCTGCTCTGGACGAGCCAGATGAGGTTGGACCATCTGGTCACTGGCTTAACAGCAGCGGCAAGCCTTACTACGATCGAGAACGAGTCGAGATAGCCGCCTATCGAATCGGCCTCCAAAAGAAGCGACCGTCAGATGCGCAGTGGCAAAAATGGGTAGATAGCCCGCGGCCAAGTTCCTTGCCTGTTATTACCTTCGACTTTCACAGGCTAACGGAAACTTTTCTGCCAGATCTATCGCGGCCATTTTGGTCGTTGCGCCTCTCACATCCAGTGTTTGGCAGGCAACCAGGGGCTCACGATAAAGAGCTTCAACTAATTGACGACTGTTTAGTTGGCCTTGCCACTGTTGCTCTTGGAGTTGATGTCAAGAACTCGAGCGACCTTGATCAACTCCTAAATGAGCTGTCCCTCAAGGCCTCATCCTTGCTTGGGACAAACTGGCCTGGCAACGTCGTAGTAAGGCCAGTCCACCGAAGCAGCTACGTCTCCAAGGCGACAAGCAAGAAGGCGGTTGAGAAATTCATGGCTGCCTTGTCATTGCTTCACGCCGGCGCCGTCAGAGAGCCCACTGGAAACCGCGTAAACATCCGGGAGCTCCTCGTGGCCGCGCCCCTCATGCGCTTCGACTGCAAGGGTCTTACAAGAACCTAAGCGTAGATTTACAAAGCCCACAATCGGCACGAGCTTTGTTTCTACGGCTGAATCGGCTTCTGAAGTCACCGCGCGCGTTTCGTCGCGCACGACAGCCAAGTTACCGTTCAAACGCCGCTCCGCAAGCCCTTGATTTTTCACGTGCCCGTGCGAAGATCGCTCTTCGCAGAAACAGAGAATATCGGGGGGAGAGAGGGCAAAACGGCCGGAATCGCGGCCCCCACGGATGGGACCACTCTTCGCACACGTCGCCAAGGTCCCGGAATCCTTGGGAAATTCCGGACGAAAAAAAGGCCAGAGGGTGAGTCTGGCCTTGAACGAGTGGTGGAGTGGAGGAGGATCGAACTCCCGACCTTCGCATTGCGAACGCGACGCTCTCCCAGCTGAGCTACCACCCCACGCGAAGCGCGAAATTATACACTCGGCCCGCTCCTCTACCGACAAGCCGGCTGCAGAAGCAGCGGTTTGGGGCCCAGCGGCGAGGCCCGGCGCTCCACCGACAGTTGCCTGTCGCTAGAGATTCAGGTTCGACTTTGCGATCCTCAACCGCACCTCCTTGGCGAGGTCTGCCGGAACAATGACCCGGTTGAACGGCCTGAAGGCGACGGGAATGAGCTTCCAGTGACCGGCGATGTTCGGGATAGTCACGACCATCCAAAAGAAAAACACATTGATGATGCACAAGACGAGGTGTCCCAGAGCAATCACCCAGCCGAACGTCAGCATCCACAGGACGTTGAGCACGCCACTGACATTCTTCAAGCCCGCCTGAAACTCAGACCGCTCGGTAGCGCCCCCTGTCAGCTTGCGGTACTGGTCAAGCTCACTCTGGGCCACGACTTCCCTGCCGAAGGGCCACGCCGCATAACGAGCTAGCCGGAACAGCGGCAGGAATATGGGAAGGAACAGCACCGCTGCGACCGAGTAGGCAAGGAAAGCGGCCCACCCGCCCAGAACTAGCCAGAGGATGTTTCCAAGCAGTGCCATGCGCCAGGTCCTTTCTCAAAAGCGGAGCGTTGCACGCCTCGCCGGTGCAGCTCATTCGGGCCGGATGTTCGCCATTTTCACGACGGCCGCCCACTTTGCCGTCTCGCTGCGGATGAAAGCGGCAAACTCCGCTGGCGTGCCACCCACCGGCTCGCTCAAGCTATCGGCGAGCGCCTCCTTCATCTCGGGCTGCTGAAGGATGGCGTTCAACTCCCGGGAAAGCCGAGCAATCACGGCCGGCGGCGTTCCCTTGGGGGCGATGATGCCCTGCCAGTTGTAGCTCTCGAATCCCGGAAAGCCGGATTCGTCCAGCGTGGGCACGTCCGGGAGGGCCGCGAGTCGCTTGCGACTGGAAACTGCCAGCGGCTTCACCTTGCCCGCCTTGATTGCGGGCAGCGCCGCGTAGCCCATCTCGAACATCATGGCGATGTGGCCCGCCAGCAGGTCAGTGGCGGCCGCTGCGCCGCCCTTGTAGGGCACGTGCACGATGTCAATGGCGGCTTGATGCGCAAACATGGCACCGGACAAGTGATGTGCGCCACCGATACCGGATGAGCCATAGGAGAACTTGCCAGGGCTTGCCTTCGCCTTTTCGACCAGATCCTTCAGGTTAGCGACCCCCTGGCCAGGCGCGACGGAGAGAATCAACGGTGCGCGCTCCAGCAGGATGATGGGCTCCACGTCCTTCGCGGGATCGTAAGGGAGCTTCTTCATGAGCGAGACGTTCACCGCGAGCGGGGCCAAGTTCCCCATGCCGATGGTGTACCCGTCGGGGGCCGCCTTCACGAGATGATGCGTGCCGACCACGCCACCCGCTCCCGCGCGATTCTCGACCACCACGGGCACGCCGAGCGATTTCGAGAGCCGCTCGCCGATCTTGCGCGCGCGGATGTCGCCGAACCCGCCCGCCGCGTAAGGCACGACGAGGGTGATGGCCTTGGTCGGCCACGCCGGTACGGGTGCCTGTGCGTGAGCGACGAGGCTGAACCCGGCGAACAGGAACAGGGCAAGGATCCCTTTGCGTGGTCTCATGAGCAGGCTTTTCGCGAAATGATGTTCAGCGCAGATCCCACCGAAAGTCTAGCGCAGCAACACGCCGTGTCGAGCGTCAGCCCCGGCGCAATCGCGCAAACCCGTAGAGACCGACTAAACCGGCGAGGATGACCATCGCCCAGGCAGACAGCGTCGGAATGACAGGGGGAGCCAGCACCACGAGCGCGCTGCAGGCTGCCGAGGCCGGGCTGGTGCCCGCACCGTTCGTTGCGGTCACCGTGCACGTGTACGTCTTGCCCGCGGTGAGCGAACCCACGAGGATCGGCGATGCTGTACCCGCGCCCGAGCCCGAGACTCCCCCGTCGCTCGAGACGCAGACGGCCCCGTAGCCCGTAATCGGCGCGCCGCCGTTTGAGCTCGGGGCGACAAACGCGACGAGCGCGCTCCCGACCCCGGCCGTCTGCGCCGCGCAGGTCGGCGCGCCCGGCGGCGTCGCCGGGATGTCGCCCCCGTGCGGGTAATCGAGGCCGGTACTGCCCACCACAGTCGCCACACCAGTGGTCAGGTTGATGCGGTAAAGGGGGGAGTTTGGGCCGTACTCGGTTGCGAAGAGGGTGCCGCTCGAGTCGAACATGATTCCCATCACCTCGGCAACGGTTCCCGTAATGCTCGCCACCGTCGTGGAGGCCCCGGTGGCCAAGTCGAGGCGGTACAGCTCGTTGCCGACTGTCGCATAGAGCCCCCCGGACGGGTCGAACGCAAGATCCATCACGTTGAGCAACCCCGTCGGGCCAACGGCTGTTTTGGCGGCGGTGACCTTGTTTATTCGGTAGAGCACGCCATCGGCATCGCCGACACCCCAGAGTTGCCCGGCAACGTCAATTTCCAGTGCGACGAGGCTCACCCCGAGTCCGCCGATGAGAGGGGTGACGGCGCCAGTCTGGCGACCGATCCGGGCAAGCTGGGCGTTGGGGGTATACCCGTCGTACGTCGTGTAGATGGTTCCGTCGACATCGAACGCCAGAGCCCAGACATCAGCTTGGCCCGTGGCCCCGATGTCGACCCCCACACCGGATGCAGGGTTGATCGTGCCGATGCGAACCCCGTTCTGATAAGTGGTGTAAATCGCCTGGCTCCATGCGGGGCCGGGAACAGCAGCGACCATCAGCAAGAAAAGCGCTGCGGCAAAGGACCTGATCGGCGAGGCAAACAGCGCACACGTCTTGTTCATTACCATTTGCTCCCTGGAGCCGGTGGCACGCAACCACCCCACCACTGCAGGCATTATTGCCGATTGCCCCCCAAAAAAGACATTGCATGCTGCCCGACCTGACCTTCTACAGCCACTGGCGCTCACTCGCCGCGTATCGGGTGCGGGTGGCGCTTGCCCTCAAGGGTATTGCCCACAAGGTCGTCACCATCGACATTTCGACTGGCGAGCATCGACGCGAAAGCTTTCTCGCAATCAACCCCCAGGGGGTCATCCCGGCCCTCGCACTCCCCGACGGAACCGTTCTCTCCCAGTCGCTCGCCATACTGGAATATCTGGATGAGATTCGGCCGCGCCCCCCGTTGCTTCCCCAGGAGCCTGCAGCGCGAGCCCGGGTGAGGTCCCTCGCTCTCATCCACGCAGCCGACGTTCACCCCCTGCTGGTGCCACGCGTGCGGGCTCGCCTGAGCCAGCAGGCATCGATCGACGACGGCGCGTGGAAACACTGGGCCCACGGCGCGCTTCTACCTGCCATGCAAGCCATGGAGGCGCTTCTCGCGAACTCGCCTTCGACTGGCCGCTTTTGCCACGGAGACGCCGTGACGCTTGCGGACATCGGCCTCTCTTCGCAGTGGGTGGCGATGGCGTTGTTTGGCTGCGATACCGCCGCCTTTCCGACCGCATCGCGCATCTGCGCAAGCCTTGGCACAATCAACGCCTTCGCGCAGGCTCATCCCCTTCGCCAGCCGGATGCGCCCGGCGCAGCCCGAGGAGAAGCGCAGTGACACCACCGGCCCACGATCATGAGGAACAGATTGCCCAGCTGTTGGTCGGCTACGGACGCTGCACGGTGTTGCTTGCGTTGCTGATCGGGCTGCTCGCGATCTATCCGTACTTCCAGACCTGGCACCTCGGGCGATTGGTGCTGCAGGTCCTGCAGCTCACCACGATTCTCATCGGCCTGTATGCCGTCGCAGGAAGGGGCACGTCCTTCAAGTTGGGCGTGCTGCTTGCGGCCACCGTGCTGGGCTTCTACGTCCACCGGATTGTGACGAGCGGCCCCGATTTCCTCTACGGCCTGCGGTACGCACTGAACATCGCCTTCTATCTGATCATCATCGCGCGGCTCATGGTTTACCTGCTGCGCAAGGGGGCGATCACGGCCGACCGGCTGCACGCCGCCATCTCGATCTACCTGCTTGCCGCCATCGCATGGGCCATGGCTTACAGCATTGTGCTTTGGGCCGACCCGCAGGCCTTCGTCTTTGCCAATCGGCCACCGGACAATACCTCCCCGGCGTTCTATCACTTCCTGTATTTCAGCGTCACCTCGATCACGTCGGTGGGCTACGGCGACATCACGCCCGTGACGGACCAAGCAAGGTCGCTCGCCATCCTCGAGCAACTCTTCGGGCTTTTCTTCATGACCGTGCTCATTGCACGGCTCGCGGGGCTGTATCCCCAGCAGACGGAGGCCGAGCGCTAGGCAGCAACTCGCGCCCGCATCGCGGGCAATGTCAGCTGCCGTCCACCTGCACGAGGCGCACGCTCAGCACCGGCCCGAGGTAAGTCGACTCCAGCAGCTTCACCGCCTGGTACACCGCACGAACGGTGGGCACCGGTATCCCGGTCAGATCGCCCAGCTCCACCACGGAGCCCACCAGCGCGTCCACCTCCACGGGCCGGCCGGCCTCCACGTCCTGGAGCATCGAGGTCTTGTGCTTGCCCACCTTTCGGGCACCCTCGATGCGCCGATCAAGCGGCACGCGGAACGTGATGCCCAGATATTCGGCCACCGCCTGGGCCTCCTTCATCATCTGCGCCGCAAGGGCATGGCCGTGCGGGTGCTCGCACATGTCCTGCAGCGTGGCCTGGGTCAGCGCCGAGATGGGGTTGAAGGTGAGGTTTCCCCAAAGCTTCAGCCACATCTCCGCTCGCACGTTATCGAGCACGGGGCACTTGAGCCCCGCCTTGGTGAATGATTCGGAGATGGCCGTTGCTCGAGGCGTCGGCGCGCCGCTCAGCTCGCCGATGGGAAACCGGTCGCCCTCGATGTGAACGACCTTGCCCGGGGCCACCAGCTCGGTGGCGGGGTACACCACGCAACCGACGATGCGCTCCTTGGGAATCGCCTTCATCACCATCCCGCCCGGGTCCACCGTCTGAACCGCGCGCCCGGCGAGCGACCCGCCGTGGTCGTGGAAATACCAGAACGGAATGCCGTTCTGCATCGGGATGATGACCGTGTCGGCGTGACACAGAGCCTCGAG
>Ga0129333_10006473_pt1 | contig 11073 bp, 10 predicted proteins | sample CPB6_08_DNA_FD_94474 | JGI IMG/M metagenome (GOLD analysis project Ga0129333, IMG submission 94474) | Freshwater to marine salinity gradient microbial communities from Chesapeake Bay, USA - CPBay_Sum_0.6_0.8_DNA | ecosystem: Environmental > Aquatic > Marine > Coastal | place: USA: Chesapeake...
ATCTACTCCATTGGAATCCTGAACTCCACTTGGGATTGGGAGTATTACTGTTCCTTGATAGTCTTGTATAGCACTATTTCTTTGCAATCCTTGTAAAAATATACTTGCGCTATTATTTGATTGTGAAAATACATCTTGGTTTGGTGCTTTATAACGATACTGTGATATTTGTAGGGTATCTTGCTGAAGTTCTAAAATATCAGATGGATATTTCCAAGTTCCACCATAAACACTTTTTGCATTTACACTAGCAAAACTATTATTGATGGATACTGGATTTACTGGTGATAGTATCGATCCTGCTCCTGGAATTGGTGGTGTTGCTCCAGGTGGTGCATTTGTTGATCCTGGTGCCTGTCCAATTTGAGATACTTGTGCCCAAGATGGTAATTTTAATCCTGCTGCATTACCACCTGCATTTTTATAAGATGTATTTACTGAATTCTGTATTTGTTGATATAATGTATTTCTTTCTTGTGTTGTTACTCCAAGATTATTCAAAAAGTCTGTTCTAAAATTGCCATTATAAAATATCGGAGTTGTTCCAATTGCCAATATTCCATCTTCTACAAGCTGAACATTTCCATTTGTAGGGTCATATTGAAGGTTAAAGTTTTTTCCTTGCTTTGTATAGTATGGTTTTGGTTTTATATCTTGAAAAGCCATTTATGGAGCGTCCCAAACTTTTGATTTGAATACTGGTTGACCCCTTTTATCTACAAATTTTTCAGTCGGGAGTAATGAAATTTCTCTCCATTCATTTTTTGGAATCTTAAAGAAGTCTGTCATAACACCAGAGAACAAATAACGATGTAGTGTTTTCTTTGGTGCGTTTACTATTCCTTCTTTATTTAGATAAGATTCTGCTACCCCTCCACGATATTGTGGGTTTAAATAATGAAGATTTGATCCAAAAAACCAACCCTGTCTTGGATTTACTTCAATTATATAAGATAAAGGATGTCTGTCCCAATATTCATATCTTTGGGGATATGCTGCAGAGTACATAAAGAATACCAAATCTCCAGGTTCAATAAAAAAAGTATCTAATTCACTTGTATTTTTGGATTGGTAGTTTCTCAATTCGTTCATTAAAGAATTTGTCCACCAAGATGTGCTTCTGTATTTTTTACCAGCACTGTTTATAATTGATTCTGCTATCATTTTACTGGTATCCCTAGTTCTGTTTCGGTTAAAATTCTAAATTCATATTTTCTATCAGCACACCATTCTTTTGCTGCTTTCCATTTTGCCTGATTTACTGCCCAAGTTTTTACATTATATGCCCAAGATTTAGTTTTTCTTTTTGGATTATTATCTGGTTCTTTCAAATCTTTCTGTGGTTTTATTTCCACAACTAAAGTCCTATTGTTTCCATTCTTGTCTTTATACTTAACAAAAAAATCTGGAAAATATCTATGTACCTTATTATCTATTGGAGAAACATATGGTATAAAAAACTCTTCAGATTTCCAAGAATTTACACTTTCTGTTAAATCACAATATTGCATAAATTTTAATTCATATGAAGATCGATAGACAATATTAGTTGGATCTCCTCCATACTTTTTAGGATTTTGTGGGCGATATTTTCCTTGTCTATATTTACTATCTTCGTTGCGTGGCATACATATTATAGGTACTTTTAGAAAATATTTATAGATGGCTAATGAAACCTTCGGAGCAGGAAAGCCCGAAATAGGTCCTCTATACGTTAAGATGACTACGCCAAGAACTGATGGAGGCGTAGAGATCCCTGGTGCTTTAGATATATTTGGAAAGCTTTCAATAAGTAGTCAGTTTAAAGTTGCACTACATTTGACATCTGGTGGAGATCCTTTGATGTCTTATTTAAATAATCTTGGACTGACTGATGATGCTACAAAAAATGAACTTTACAATTTTTATTGCGCTGAAGCATCTTTACCGGGAGCAACTTTCGAATCTGCAACTGAAATTGGATCGAGGCAAGGAGTAGTTGAAACTTTTCCGACAAGAAGAGTATATCCAGATTTTAATATGACTTTTTATGTTGATAATGATTATCGACTTATTAGATTATTTGAAGAATGGATGAATTACATCAATCCCCTTTATACTTCTGGAGGTCAACTTCCTGGCAGTTCAATTGGGCAGGGACAAGGAAAAGATAACTCAAATTTCTTTAGATTTAAATATCCCGACACTTATAGAAGAATTATATCTATCGTTAAGTTTGAAAGAAACTTTTTAAAAGATCCTCAATTTTCAGATAGAGGTCAATTGGGAAATGTACCCTCATTAACTTATAGAATGATAGATGCATATCCTACAAACATAACTGCAATACCTCTTTCTTACGAGGGAAGCACCATTACAAAAACTACAGTGAATTTTGCATATACTAGATATGTACTCGAAAGAAATAGGGGAACTCAAAATCTAAACTAAATATTTTTACTGACCTGGATTCTTTATGCCATTACCTTCTATTTCTACGCCAACTTATGAACTTGAGTTGCCATCATCTGGAAAGACTATTAAGTATAGACCTTTTTTGGTAAAAGAAGAAAAAATATTAATTCTTGCTTTAGAGAGTCAAGACACAAAGCAAATTACAAATGCTATCAAGCAAGTTTTAAAAGATTGCGTGATAACAAAAGGTATTAAAATTGACGAATTGCCCACATTTGACATTGAATATATTTTCTTAAATGTTAGGGGAAAGTCTGTTGGAGAAACTATTGATCTGATAGTAACTTGTTCTGATGATGGTGAAACTCAAGTTCCAATTACTGTTTTTATTGATGAGATAAAAGTTCAAAAGAATCCAGAACATACATCCGATATACAATTGGATCCAACTTTAATTATGCGAATGAAATACCCTTCATTGGATCAGTTTATTAAAAATAATTTTGATTTTAGTTCGGATAAGAACTCTTCAAATATTGATAAGTCTTTTGAAATTATTGCTTCTTGTATTGAGGGGATTTATTCAAAAGAAGATTCTTGGTCTGCATCCGATTGTACCAAAAAGGAACTAATCGAATTTATTGAGAGTATGAATTCGAATCAATTTAAAATGATTGAAAAGTTCTTTGAGACAATGCCAAAACTCTCACATTCAATTAAAGTTAAAAATCCAAAGACTGGAGTTGAAAATGAAGTTACGTTGGAGGGACTGACTAGTTTTTTCGGTTGATTGTGGCTCATATGGATCTTGAGTCATATTTTAGAATTAATTTTGCGCTAATGCAGTTTCATAAATACTCTTTGACCGAGATTGAAAATATGATGCCTTGGGAGAGAGATATATACTTGGCACTTCTACAACAGCATATTGAAGAAGAAAAATTAAAACACCAACAAAATGGCAGTTAGTTCGCTCTTATCTCCAGAAAAAATAGCAAGGTCTCCAAGAGGAACTGTTCAAGATGCCCAGAATTTTATTTCTGGTGGATCACCAATAGGATCTTCTGTTGTTCAATCCGCAGCAAATAAAATAGTAGGATTTCAGAGAGCAGAAGTAAAACCAGTTACTCCAGATATTAACTCAATTATTAGTTCAATTACTAATAATGTACTATCTTCAGTTGATAATTCAATTAAGAGTGCTACGCAAATTATTAATAATGATGTAGACAATAAAATAACAAATGTTACAGAAAGATTGTCTAATGAAATTCAAACCGTTAGATCATCGGGACCAGTAACACAATTACAAAATATAGTTCAAGTAGTTCAAAATAAAATTAATCAATCAATACAAAAAGTCATTGGAGACTTTAGTAATGATTATGCGCAGAAAATAAGAAATATTGAAGAGAATAAACCATCTCAAGTATTGGATAAATTTCTAAAAGTATATCGGAATGCTTTAGAATTCATTCAATTTTTTGGAAATCAAAAGAATATAGATAGATTAAAATCAAATTTAGTAGCTTTAAAAACTAGTTTTAATGAAAGCTTTGAAGTTGCAAAATTAGTTCGTCAAGTAATCGTAAAGATTGTAAATCAACTTTCTAATCTTCCAAGGGCAACTCCCTCTGGAGGTGGATTGAATCTTGATGTTAATGTTCCTGGTTCTCCACTGAAGAAAGCGGGTGCTCCTGCAATGAAGGGAATGGGTAGGGGAAAAATGCTTGGACTTGGTGCTCTGGGACTTGGAGCAGCAGGACTAGGTGGAGGTGCAGTAGTTAATGCTCTTGCAGACTCCGAACAGGTACAACCACAACAAGTACAGGCGGACATCCCTCAAAATTTAGTTGATAGATTTGGAGCAGTTGTTGACAGATTTTCAAATATTCTTGATGCTCTTGTTGGTAAGAAAAAAGAAGAAAATATAACTGTAACTAGTTCTGGCGGAACTTCTTCGGGGGAACCAAAAACTAAACCTGGCACTGGTGGTGGTGGACCTACTCCTCCACCAACTGGTGAGATAAGTGGAAGTCAACAGCAAATTGAATCTCAAATGTTTGATTATCTTAAAAAAAATTATGGAGAAAATGTTGCTTATGGTATGCTATCTAATGCGATGAGGGAAAGTGGTTATAGAACTAATGCTCCAGAGGGTGGTTATTTTGGAATGTTTCAATTGGATAAGAATAGAGAAGTAAGATTTAAAGAATGGGCAAAATCTAAAAATCTTGATCCAATGAGTCGCCAAGCTCAATTACAGTATGGGGTTATAGAAGCACAACAACTTGGAACTTTGGAAAGAATGAAAGCAGCAAAAACACCAGAAGATGCTGCGAGTCTTTTTTATAATGAATTTGAAAGAGCTGCTTATAGTAAACCAATTGTCGGGTCTAGATACACACCAAACAATCCACACGAAATAAAAAATAGACAATTTCTCCAAGATATAAGAAAACGCCAAGAATCAAGAGTTAAAAGTTCTACTGATCAAAAACAAATACCAGCACAATTACCATCTGCAAAAGTTGAACCCTCATCAACAAAGTCTCAAGTTTCTGCAGCACCAACACAGACACAAGTTGCTCAACAAAGAGCAGCATCTGTTTCTCAACCTCCCCCAACGCAAGTTGCATCTAGTGTTAGTGTTGTGCCAATTGATTTATCCTCCACACAGCAACAATCTGGTGGAGGAGGTGGTCAAGTGGTTTCTACACCACCATCACAAAAAAATGGACCTTCGATTCCAATGCTTCCATCGAGCAATCCGGATAATTTCTTGGTCTTGTACTCAAAAATAGTATACAATGTGGTTGACGGATAATGGCAATTAAACTTAACTCTCCACTAACTCAAGCAGCAAATAATATAGTTGCTCTTGGATCTCGCCAAAATAAATCAGTAAAAAGATTTATAGGAGAATATAATGATTTTACTAATGTTTTAAATTTTAAAAAAATTGAACTTGAAAAAATTAAATTACCAGAGAAAAGAAAAATCAAAGAACTTGCAAATTTAAATATTGCAAACACCTTTGGGACTCCCGGTGGTCTTCTTTCTAATTTGTTTTCTGGTGCTTTGGATCTTGGTGGATTCCTTGGAAGTATGTTCCCAGGAAATAATAAAGTAGGAAAACCACAAAAATCTGGAGGGCCCAAATCTCCAAAAGTTACAACAAAGGGACCAAAAATACGATTTGGCGGATTTAAAGCATTGGGAGTTTTGAATGCACTATTTACCGGACTTGATTTTTATCAAGGAATGAAAGAAGGTGAAACGGTAACTCAAGCAGCCTCTGGTGCTGGAGCATCTTTGGCTGGGTCTATTATTGGTGGCATTTTAGGAGCACCACTAGGTCCATTTGGGATAGTTGCTGGTTCTGCTATTGGTGGATTTCTTGGTGGATGGACTGGTGATAGGGCGTATGAGTTGGCAACTGGCGGTAAGGGTGGTGTTTCTGAAAAGTTAACTCAAAGATTAAAAGAACAAGAAATAAAACAAAAAGCATTAGTTTCTCAAGGAGATACTTTTGCTTCTGTTCTTGATAGGTTTGAAGTTGCTATTCAAAAATTTGAACGAGGAGTAGCATCAGGATTATTTGGTACAGTTGGACAGGTTAATATTATGGAAGATGTTGCTGCCGATGATTATGCAGAACTTGATGATTATGAACAAGAATTAGATTCCCAAGATTATGGTGGTTCTATGGGAGGAACATTTGAATCACATATACAAGAATTTAGAGAATTTAGGAATAAAAAATTTGGAGCACCAAAAGAAAGATCTCCCAGTGCCAATCCTCGTTTATATCAAATAAGAGAACTTGGAATTTGGGAAGGTGGGAAAACATCAAATTGGAAAATAAACCCATTGGCAGATGATACTGCATATGAAAAAAATGAACACGCTGGTGCTGGACATTGGGAAAATAGAGCATTTGATATACCAGTTCCAGAATCTTCCAAAGAAGGTGATATGGTTGCTGAATTTTGGAGAAAAAAAGGATATAAAGTTATTTGGAGATCTTCAGGACATTATAATCACGTACACGTTGAAGTCCCAAAAGAAAAAGCAAATGACTTCTTTTCTGGTAAATTAAAAGCAGAAAAGCAAAAGGCAGATATAGCATCAGATGCAGATATGAAAGAAGGTAAAGTCGATACCAAAAAAGAAAAACAACCAAATATTCAGACACAACAACAAGTAAAACCACAAATTGCTCCTATGGAACAAAAAGTTCTTGATGCGACTATTCCACAACAAACATCATATGTTACTCCACAGGTAGAAGTAAATCGCCAAGAACTTCAGAGTTATAAAGTAACTCCACAATATTATCCTTCATATAATCAGATGGTTTCCACTACAACCATTATGCCAATTTTGATGGGATCCCAAGGGGGACAACAAAAACCAGTTGTTATACCTGTTGGGGGAGGTGGAAGTGGAGAATCTACTATTATTCTTCCACCACCATCTGAAGGACAAATAGTAAATAGTCTTATGAAAACATTTTTACTAACTAATCTTTCTTCATCCTAATGTCAGTAGCAGTAACGGGCTTTAAATTCAATCAAGCAGTTATAGAAACTCTTGATGGATCTAAAAAAATTGATATAACAAACTCTATTCTTTTTGCAGATTATTTTGAGGATATATTATCTCCTTGTGTAACTATGACTATTCAACTTATGAATAGTACTTCATTGTTTAATTCTTTACCAATCAGGGGAGGAGAAAAAGTTTCTATTAGTTTGGAGACCACTTTTGGAAAATTTGAACTGGATGGTGATAGTTCAATGTATGTTTATAAAGTAAGCAATCTTGATGCTCAAAGCACTAATGAAATGTTTACTTTACATTTAGTTTCTAGAGAAGGACTTACCAATGAAACAAACAGATGTCTCAAAAAATATGAAGGCAATATAAAAAATACAGTTCTTGACATTTTAAATAATGTTTTGGTCACTAATAAGTATGAAGATAAAAATATTGAAAGAACTTCAAATACATATACTTTTATTGGGAATCAGAAAAAACCTTTTCATATCCTGACTTGGTTGTGTCCAAAGGCAGTTCCATCTAGCAATAGCGGAGGAGTTTCAGGTAAAGGCAATAATGTAGAAGCAAAGGGAGTTTCTGGATTTTTATTCTATGAAAATAGAGAAGGATTTAATTTTAGGAGCATAGAAAGTTTAGTTTCAAATACTCAAATACAAGTTGATTCTAGTGATGATGAAAATATACAGAGATATACATATACGCAAAAAGTTATAGAATCAAATACAAAAGGGAATGAAAGAAAAATATTGAATTATAATTTTGAAAAGAATATTGATCTTATGAAATCATTACGTGTTGGAATGTATTCAAATAAAACGTATTTCTTTGACCTCTATGAAAATCGTTTAGATTTAATAACATATAATCTAAAGGATCAAATTAGAAATAAACTTGGAAAGAATGATATTGGAGTTTCTGAAGAGTTTGGAAGTTCTGTATCTAGAGTTCTCGTCCGAACTGCAGATCGTGGCGTATTATCCAACAGAGGAATTGCCGATTCTTCTGGAAGAGATAACGCGGATATGGCAAAGTCTTTTTCAAGATATAACTTATTGTTCACCCAGGCACTAAATATGGTTGTACCTTGCAATCCAACATTAAAAGTTGGAGATATAATTTACGCCGAATTTCCAAGAATTGAAAGGTCAGATCAAAAAAGGGTTGACGAAGAGCAAAGTGGAAATTACTTAATTAAGGAATTGAGGCATCATTTTGAAGGTGGGCAATTGGTTACCAGTTTAAAATTGATTCGTGATAGTTATGGTCTCTACGGTTAACCCAATAAATAAAAAGAACAATGGAACTCCAAGAATTTATTATTAGTGTATCTAAAGAATTGGAAGATCCTTCCATAAACAAACAAAGAAAAAGATATTTGGAAAGTTATATTAGTGATCTTTTAGAGTATCAAAAAAAGAATCCAACAACTAAAGAAACACCAACTCAATTTCAACTTTTTTGTTTTTTAAATCCAGACTCCCTAGAATGTAGAATTTACGATGATTGAAGAATCTTTATTAAAATCTAATTACATCGGTAAAGATGGATTCATATGGTGGTTAGGGCAAGTTGCTCCTGCAAAATATTGGCGAACAGAGAAGTCAAAAATTGATGAAGAAGGGAAGTGGGCATATCGTTGTAAAGTAAGAATAATAGGGTATCATACATTTAATAGAACAGTCTTAAAGGAAGATGATCTTCCTTGGGCACACATTATGGTTGACCCTGCTGATGGATCTGCCCAAGGAGCATTGGGAGCAACTCATAATTTAGCAGGCGGAGAAACAGTATTTGGATTCTTTCTTGATGGTGATGATGCTCAACAACCAGTTATCGTTGGATGTCTTTACAGGAATGAAAATGTAAAATCGTTTATTCTTGATGAGAATGATGATGGATATAAACCATTTACTGGAAATAGCGGGAGTTTAATTCAAGGATTAACTCAAATAAAACCAAGAAATATTGCAACTTTAGTGCAACCAGAAAGACCAACAACTCCTCCTGTTGGTGTTGGTGAAAGCTCTGCACCAGGAACACCAGCAGATAAGATAAGAGAAAAAGAAGAAGATACGGGTAAAGATAAGTTAATTGAAAAAGATGCTGCTGCCGCAAAATTTAGTCAATTGACTGATGTAACTATTATTAATGAAAATGGATGCGATAATAATCCTATAGGAAAAATAACAAGAGCACTTCAAGATTTTATTGCTTTTACAAACGGAGTACAAAAGTATCTTGATGTTTATGTATATTCTACATTAAACGCTTTCGTTGATATGACATATCAAGTGAAAAGGTTTGCAAATATAATTTTGGGATCGGTCAAGTTTATTGTTAATAACATGAGATCGTCCATTATGAAATTGGTCGGTTGTTTGTTTAGTAAATTTATTGGTGCTATAGTTCCACTTCCTCAACAACCGATTATTGGAGAAGCAACAAAAAATATTTTAAACATTATATTCTGTTTGTTTGAAAAACTCATCCCATTCTTAATTGATTTTGTAACTAATCTTCTAAACAATATTGTTGGTAAGGCAATTAATTCTTCTTTGTGCGCTGCAGAAGAATTTACTGCTTCTATCCTTTCGAAGTTGATGAGTCAAATTGAAAATTTACTAGAACCAGTAATGTCTGGTCTTGATTGGCTACTTGGTGGATTAAGCCAAATAACTAGCGTATTATCAAAAGCATCTTCACTTGCAAATCAAATTATTAGTTTTATTGGATGTGATGGATTAAAATGCAACACTCCATCACAATGGTCTTCAAGATTTGGACCATCAAAACTTGAACAAGATAACTGGAACAGAACATTGGGTAAAATGAATGTTCTCTCTCGTTTAAATAATGATATAGAAGATTCTTTGGGATTCCTTTCCATTTTTGGATCGTCAGATACTCCATTTAAAGATTGTTCAGATAAAACATCCAATCCTGGAGATCAGGACGATTTAACTTCAGTTCCTGCTGGTTATCAATATCCATATTGCATTCCACCAAAAGTAAAAATAATTGGTGATGGTTTCAATGCTCAAGCAGTACCAATTGTTTCGGAATCTGGAAAAATACTTTCCGTGGAAATAATAAAATCGGGAAGAGGTTATTCTCGACCACCAGAAATTAGAATTGTTGACAATAGTGGATATGGAAAGGGAGCAAAAGCTGCTGCAAAAATAAGAGGAGGAAAAATAACAGAAATATATGTAAAGAAACCAGGATCAGGATATTGCAAACCAAATTACAATAATGTAATACCATTACCAACATATTATGTTACTGCAGATAGGTATACTGTATATGAAGGTGAAACAATAAACTTTACCATTAATACTAGTAATGTTGAAGATGGAACTATTTTACAATATAGACTTAATGGATCTGTAAATTCAAATGATATTGATGGTGGAAATACAAGTGGACCAATTTCCATTAATCAAAATAAAGGACTTATTTCAATAAAAACAAAGCAAGATAGTAATTCGGAAGGAACAGAAACACTACAATTTGATGTATATGATTCTTCTGATACTAATGTAGCAAGAGCCATTGTAATTGTTGGTGATAGCCTGTCACCAATCATTCCGCCGCAGATTAACGATCCGACAAATCCACCTGCAGGGGATGATGAAACTGCAGTACCAAATATTCCTGTAGGAGAAGACCCATCAGATCCAGAAGTTGATAGTCCTGTTGGTATTGGAACTGACACTGTTGGTATAGTTACTTCTGTGGTTGTAGACAGACCAGGATATGGATATACTGGAGGAGATACTGTTACTATTGGAGATTGTGTATTTAGTCTTCAACTATCTCCAGATGGATCTATACTTTCCGTAATTCCTGGCGAATGCAATACCAACTTCAGAGAACCTCCTGTTACAATCATAAATACACAAACAGGGGCTGGGGCCGAATTGTATCCAGTTGTTAAGTATGTTCCACAATTAGTAAGGACTTCAAGACTCCCAGTAACTCAAGTAGGCATAGTTAGCGTTATTGATTGTGTATAATGGAACAAGATAAAGTAACATTACTTGGCAAACAAGGATTTAAAGTTAAGTCCGGTATAGAAGATCCAGATGGAAATTTGTATGGATATGCAGTCCA
>Ga0129333_10006476_pt1 | contig 11072 bp, 10 predicted proteins | sample CPB6_08_DNA_FD_94474 | JGI IMG/M metagenome (GOLD analysis project Ga0129333, IMG submission 94474) | Freshwater to marine salinity gradient microbial communities from Chesapeake Bay, USA - CPBay_Sum_0.6_0.8_DNA | ecosystem: Environmental > Aquatic > Marine > Coastal | place: USA: Chesapeake...
ACACTAACTTGATTAGCCATTAGTTATATACTCCATCGCTTGCTACGAGGAACAGTAAGAATATACTTTCATCATATGCTGGTGTTGTACCACTTGCTGGGAAACTGATTTTGATTCTTCCTGTAAAACATGCTGGGTCAGTTGCGTTGATACCAAGATCGGGATCGCCTGGTAATCCACTATATGTAACTTGTAAACTATCACGACCTATCGTCGCCCAAACTTCTTCATCTATAACTAATGTAAAACTTCCTGTACTATTAACACGATTTGTAATTGATAAACTGATTGGTAGTGGTTCAATACGATTCATTGTCATTGTACCACTTGCTGTAGTTAATGCAAACACACTACCTGGAGTGTATGTTGGAGCACTACCTCTTGTATCACTTATTGTAAAAGTTGTACTTGTGATGACTTCTTTTATATAGTAAGTTGTGTTAATTGCCACACCACCAAATACAGTTCCACGAAACTGTACTGGCATACCTACAAATAATTCTGCTGTACTACTACAAGTCAATATATTTGTACCTGTAGTTGTTGCTGATATTGTTGTGATCTGACTGACTAATGGATAATCAGTAATTGTGAAGTCATATCCACTACGACTGTCACGGAAATTTGTAATTGCTCTACGAATAATAGTCGCGTCTATAGTCGCGCCTGTTAAATTGATTGGCGTAGTGCCTGTTTGCCATCCACTTGGATAACTTGTGATGTTTGACCATACAAGATTCCAAAAATCACGCTGATTATAGACAAGTTCTTGTGCTAATACTTGTCCATCAAATCCACCTATAGTATTTAAAACATTTTGTGAAAATTTAGCCATTGTTTTGTTCTCTTTGTAATCGTTTTTTGGCTTCTCTTATGAATGAAACCTCGCGCATTTTTTGTTTAAATGTTTCTGGTCTTCCATTAGGCCATCTTTTTTTAACTACTTCACTCATTTTAGCAGAAAAAGTAGCATCATGTTTTTGTAAAGCACGTTTTGCTTTAATTTTTGCTTTTGCTTCATCAGTATGAGGTTTATTATGAATAGGTGGTTTAGATACGCAACGATTATAACTCATTGGATTTTTGCGAACTTTATATTTACGCAAATATTTCATTTCTAAATCAAGAATAAACTCTTGATTACCAAAACATAAAATCTCTCTACGCCAATCTAATGGATTGGATAAAATTTTAGGTTTTACAACTTTACTTGAACATATGTAACCATCAAAAGGATGACATCCTTCTGCTGTCCTAGAACCTATATACCATTTACCTGAACTTAGTTCAGTCCATTTATAAAGAAACGCTATTGTTTCCATCTCTGCTGCCTCGCATGTTGACCTACATTGCTACCTCGCAATGTATGGTGTTATGTTATATTTATATTAACCTACTCTCCAATTAGTACCATCACTATATACTGGAACAATATTGGATCCGCCTCCACCAACTATCGAATAAAAGGTCGTTGTATTAGCATCATTAATTATTTGTCTAAACCCTGCACTTGTTGTTGCAAGACCTAAATTAGCAAAAGCAAGAATATTTGTATTAAAGACATTTGCTGTAACACGATCAGACGTTATTACACCTGTTAATCTATATATGTTACCTATATTGGCTACACCTGATTCTAATGTATTGACAACTTGTAAATTATTAGCAATTACATTTGATGTTAATATATTTGCTCTACCAGTAACATCTAAATTTCCACTAATTTGTAAATTACCAAATATATTACTTCCACTGGAAGATGCACGTATACGATTAGTTCCAGCAGCAGCAATAGTAACATTTCCATTTGCGGTAATTGAAATAGAACTATTACCATTTTGCATTAAACCGCTATTAATAGTAGTAATGTTACCAGTTGTAATAACTGCCGTATCTGTTAATAAATTACCATTGTTATAAATGTTGCATGTTCCATTTATTCTAACTCCGGAACTACTAACTGTCATTATAGAATTGAAATTTCCACCTATGTACATTGTAATATTGCCGCCACTTGCAATTTCAATATTACTATTTCCACGCGCCAAATTACCAATATGATAATTACTAGTTATATTTCCTGTAGAATTTAATGTTCCATTAACATTAACACCGGTACCTGTAACAACTAAAATATTAGCATTTCCAGCAGAACTTATATTAACATTTCCATTTGCTGCAGGAATATTAACATTGCTATTACCATTGCTTATAAAACTAACTATAGGTGAGGGAGCAGTATCAAAACTTACTTCACCAGTAGTATTATTATAAAATAAAATATTACTTGTATTGGCATTACGTATAGGTTTAACTACAAATGTATTAGCAGCGTTTGTTTGTAAATTTGCTCCACTAGCATTTAAAACTATAGTATTATCATGTTGCGTATTTGCGCCATTACTACCGGCTCTATAACCAATGGCTACACTGTAATTACCTTGACTTGATAAAGACGCATCACTGCCTATAGCAATAGCATAATTACTTTGATTTAAATCACCTGCACTTGTACCAATTGCTATAGCACCTGTGCCTTGATTAGTTTCACCAGCACTTTGTCCTACTGCTATACCATTTACACTTTGACCACTGTTACCTGCGGCATTTCCTAAAGCAATATTAACACTATCTAATTTTAATGATTTCATATAAACAAGATTGCTTACATTATCAAATGTAAATGCATTACTACCACCAAAATTACCTGCATTATTAAATTGAACTTCTGTATTATTGCCACCAGGATTTGCCAATCCAGTTGCTCCGGTAGCACCTGTTGCTCCTGTTGGACCGCCACTTGGTCCGGTAGCACCTGTAGGTCCTGTGGCACCTGTTACTCCAGTAGCACCCGTTATGCCGCCAGTACTTACAGTTAATCCTATTGCTTCTGGAGTAACCTGTATAGTATTTTGATCTACTATAATTTGGGTGGTTACAACGTTTGGTGTAAACTGTAAGTTAATTTCACTCATTATTGATATCTCACTATCATGCCAATTGGCTCTTTATTAACGTCTGCAAGACTTGCGTTTGCACTGCTTTGTCTGCTAACTGTTAATGTAACCACAACAACACAACTATTTGCTGTTGTATTTTGAGCAGGAGGTATAATAGTTGGTGTAGCATTAGGACTTCCTGTACCACCTGTTAAGTCAGCAGGTATATAAAGATATCCTGTGCCAGCAGTAGCGTTACTAAATGCAGCAACTAAGTTTGCACTGTATGTTCCTGCTCCAGTACTTGGTTGTGTTGCATTGAGTGTTAAATTGCCCATGACTATTGTATCGCCATTGTCTGCATACGTAATATCTGTTGCAGTATAAAATTTTGCACTTGTGCTTAATGCCCAATTATTTGGTACTGTACAATTAATTGCGTTACCAGCATTATCAACAAATGCAAGTGGTAATGTGTAACTTTCACCTGTATAGATTTCTATACACTGCATCTCTGTGCCAGCGATAGTTACTGTTTTTGAGCCGTTTAGTAGTAATGACATGATTATAAATTCCTATATGTTTATTTATTATTTTTATGATTCAGTAGTAACTAGACTTCCAACTACAAAGTTTACGTTACTATTAGCGGTAATATTACGTACAAAAATTGCATTATTGGCAAATGACAAATTACCTGAAAAATTCCAAATTTGATCAATAATAGTTTGTTTATTTTCTATTAAATCAATAGTATACATCAATTCTGTTGGACAATAAAATGTTCCACTTAACACACTATTCGAATATCCAGGGACAAATTGTATTGTAGTATTAGCATTACTTACGATTACACAATTAAAAGTTATTCTATAAGTACCATTACCATTCATATCATTAAAGGCTAATGAATACCAATTATCATCTCCATCAGTCAATAATAATATTGCGGCATTGGCTGGAGCATAGGACGCAGTACTATTTGCCAAATAAAAATTATTACCATTAGTATTTGCGGTATCATTGCTTGTACCTTGTTTCCATGGATATACATTATTAGCACTTACAGTAGTACCTGTTAAATAACTAGGTTTGTTTTTTACAGCACTTGATGTTAAATTAATCCAAGTACTATTACCTCCTGCTAATTGAGTTCGATAGTTCCAACTATCACTATCAATTGGTAATTGACCATTAACACTCCAATAAAGTGTACCATTACCATAAGTTGTTAATACTTCACCGGCATTGCCGCTAGAAATTTTAACATTTCCAACATTACCAAGATTTGCAGTTTTATTAATTCTTACTTCACTGCCACTAATTGTCATAACATTAGCATTACCAGCAGCACTTATTAATACATTGCCATTTGCTGAAGGTATACTAACGTTACTTGTACCATTTGCAATAAATGATGCATTACCTCCACCACCACCATTTGACCAATAAAGTACACCGTTGCCATAAGTAGTTAATACTTCTCCTGCGTTTCCACCAGGAATATCTATATTTCCTACATCATTGAAGAAAACAACTGTATCAAAATAAGCAATTGGCCCGTTTGCTAACACATTACCTTTTAATATTGTTACGCCATCAACTGCTAATGCAGCAAGATTACCAGTTAAGGTAATATTATTTTGATTTGATACGGATACTTTACCGTTGCTTACAAATTCATATAAACTATCTGGCATTTAATTCTCCATTAGGCTCTTGCTTTATTAATAGCCTGTTCAAATATTTCTGGCGTTTCCATTACATGAGATACATTTTGATTTTGATTAGGTAATGCAAAGGTTGGAATACTGACATTACCTTTTGGTAAATTTTCAAAATTTTCTTTCATTTCTTGTTGTGAAAAAACTTTTGTCATATCTAAATTCATTCTCATAATTTTTTCCTTAATAAGTTCCACCAACATAATCTTGGTTATAATTTTTACCAACTAGCAATTCATCATTAAAATAAGTACAAGCAACCTGTGAATTGCTTAAATTTCTCATGTACCAGCCAACTTCAGCAACATAATTATTTGAACCTATACTTGTATTTGCCAATCTTGGGTAATAAAAAGATGTATTTACTTTTACCCCTACTTGTGCAGGTAATATATACGTTGCCATCTCGTATGTCTGTGCTATATTATTTGCACTTCCATTTAATTTATAATATGGAAGAATTTGAATAATTGCATCTTGGTCTGCTACAAATTGAGAATTAATTATTAAATTACCATATAATCCAGTAATATTAGGTCCATAATTTACACCGAATGATGAAACTATATACCAACGATCAGATGTTGGTGGATTTACGAGTATTGCTGCATTACCTGGTAAAAAGTTACTTGTACTATTTGCTAAGTATCCATTTGCTGTAGTAGATGTACCTTGTGCCCAAGGATATGTATATGTGTTTGAATAAACTGATGTTTCTGCTAAAAAAAATGTTGTTGGCGCAAATGAATTAGCACCACTCTTTAAATTTTGAAAACCATATACATTTCCATTTGCAAATACACCTGGGAAAATAGTTTGATACCAACGTAATGTTGGATTTGCATTTGGATTTATTTGTTGCCATCCTACACTATTTGGTTGTATTTGTATATTGATTATACCACCAGTAGTTAATTCAATACATGCATTTGATAATGGAGTTGTTGGTGTTAAGGATGCAACAAACTGTGTATTGCTTGTTACTTGTGCAACTTGAGTATTATCTTGTAATACACCATTGCCACTGACTAAACTAATATATGAACCTACAACTACAGCATTAGATACATCATGTGTAAACACATTTCCATTACTTGATACATTACAAATATAAACTGAAGAAATTGGTGTTAAATTAGCACCAGTCCAAGTAAACACATTACTTACATTACTTGTGCGTCCCGCAAAATCATTACGTGCAGTACTACTAAAATAGTAATTACCTGCTGGTAAATCATTTATATCTATACTAACATTATTAACAATATTATTTGCAATATCTGTACTTGGTGTAAATGGTACACCAGGACTTAATTGCACACTACGATATAATTGATGTGTTTGTACGTTACTGCTGTTACCATAATTGAAATCCATATAGATAACAACACCTTGTTCAGGTACAGCACTTGTGACTTTAAATGAATCAACTTGACCATCTGATGCTGGATTAACTGCAATAGTTGGTGTTCCAGGTTCGCCAATGATATTTGGATTTTTTAAACCAGTATTAAATGCTGGTATAAAATCACTTACAGGATCATCAGTATATACTGTTGCGTTATATTCAAAGGCACGCATTGTAGCAAATAAATTACCTTCTGCATCCTTTTCTTCTATAACTTCACTTACACGAAATAATTTACCATCAGGAAATCCATTATCAGCGTCCCAACCATATACTTCGTGATATACACGTATAACATCGCCTGCTTCTACTTGTATACCACTATAATCACATCTAAAACTTATTACTAAATCTTCACGACTTTGGTATATGCGTCTTGCTGCCAAATATTTTGCTTGTACTGCGTTATTAACTAATGGTAGTGTAACATTCAATCTATTGACTGCTTCATTCTGACTTAACAAATTTGGATTAGTATTAAACAAATCTATAATTTGATAATCTGTTTGATCCTTAATGTTAAAATTAGGATATGCAACTTCTACTTGATTATATGTTTCATTTAAGTCAATAGGACTTATTTCAATACCACCAATTAAATTACTGCTATTAACAACAAACAAGTCATTAGTTGTTTGAGCATTTGGTGCTTGTGTATATGATTTGTTAATTACAACTTTCCATTTACCTGTTAATTCACTATACTGTAACCAACTATCGCAACTACCGACTAAAAATTGTAAATTGTTTAAACAATTACTTGCTGTATCTAAAGGACCATTAATTCTATAACGTTCCTGTGTAGGACTTGGACCACCAGTAACATCTATTAATTGATCACTATATGTGTTTAAATCATCCAAACTATTAGTATCAATCTGTGCTAATGGTATTGCGCATCCATAACGACCATTCAACATGTAATCTTTAATTGCACTACCTGGTCTGAATACACCTGTTGTTTGTCCACTTTCTGTATTTTTAATTTGTGCAGTTACTGCGCCTAAACTTGTAGTACCTGCATCAGTGCTATAAGCAACTTTAACAATAGCAAAAGCACAATTACTCATTGCATATGTTGAACTGCCCCAATTAGGCATAACATCATAAGCATTTTGTGTAGTATTGATACCACTTGTTGCACCAGTACTACCATTTTTATAAAGGTATATATTTAAGAATCCATTAATACGTGTATCTTGTTGTACAGGATTAGTAGCATTATTTGTTAATACACTTACTTTTGTTGTACCACCTAAACCATCGCTAGTAAATGTTGCTAGTTTACCATCATAGTAAATATCGCCATATGATATATCACTGCCTACACTTGTATCTGTAACTTCTGCAAATGCTACAACATAATACATTGTCTTTTGATCTGTTGTTAGATAAGCATCAATAATACTACCACCAATGAATGCACTACCATATATTACAGGTATTTTATTATCAGTAGCAGGTGGTAATTGTACACGACCTCCACCAGTACCACCAGCATCTGCTTTGCTCATAGCACGTTTGGCTAATAATTTACTAACGCCTATGCTTAATGCTGTTGTAATAACAAATTTTGCTATAGCAGCAAATGTTACTTTAGCAAATATTGCTGTTGCTACTTTTGCTACTACTGCTACTACTGGTGCCATATTACTCTCCTAAACTTGCCCATGTTTCAGCAATTTTTGTATAACCAAAACGTGTAAAATCTAAATCAAACATTGACTTTGCTGTATTTAAGGTATAATAATGAATGCGACCTTTACTCTTTAATTCTTCACACATTTCTTCATATGTTTTTAATAACATGTATCCTGCTCTTGTATGACGATATTCTTCATCAACGTATAATAATATTTGATTCATAACTAATGTTGTTTCGCTCCATATGTTAGGGCTTATAATTGCTACTAACATACCAACATTATTTTCACTTTCTGCTACTAAACTTATACCAGCACCATGTATTGTACTAACAAACATAGCATTAATATACTCATCATTGATTTGTACAGGAAAGTCTCCTATCTCACCACGTTTGTGAATTTCGTGTACAAGTTTTGTAAAGTATGGTAAATCAAATTTATTTGCTAATCTTATGTTCATTTAATTTTCTCTATATTGTCCACCTGGATCAAATGGTGATCCACGACCACCTCCAGGAATACCACCGCCACCTGGTACAACTGTCTTACCTTTTGGATCTTGTCCAAAGTCAAATTGTACACCACTAATACTATAAACGTTATCCATACTAGTATCTGAAGCATTAAAGAATTGCCAACTTTCCTTGTTTGTTTTTCTTCCTGCAATTCTATTTTCTAGTACTGTTTTATAACTACTTGCACCTACGCTGACAGTAAAATTATCTTCTTGACCTTCACGATCTTCAGTAATACCATATGTTGTTACGATGCCACGAAATCTTGGATATACTGGAGTTTCCAATACCATATTGGCATCATAGAAACCACGAGTAATTTCCAATTCACTTCCACGTATATTTGTACCTAAAACAGTGTAAATGTTATTACCATCTATACCACTTAATGATACTGTAGTATCACCTTGTGTCACACGTATATTACGTTGTTGACTACCAACTGCTAATAATCCACCTAAAGCAGAATAAACATTACCATCTATAGTTTCGTCTTTATAACTACTGCTTGCTGTAATAACAGTAACATTACTTGCTGTACCTGTGCCGGTTCCTGCACCATTTGCTGTAAAGAATGTACCTACTGCATTGCTACTTGCACCAATACTTGTCCAAGCAGTATTACCACTACTTTGTATAATATAAGTTGTATTTGCTGTAATGTTTGCTGCAACAGTTGGTGGATATTCGTTAAAGATTGTTAACTTAACAAACTCTGCGCTATTGATTTGCGTAGCATTATTACTAACTTGTGGTATTGTTTCCATTACGCCGTTCCTACCCACTCATAAAGTGTAAAGTCATCATTAAATTCTAATAATGCATTATTTAAGGTCGTACTGCCACTACGTACATAACCGCCAGGTATTAATTTATATGTTGGCATGTTTGGACAAAACATATAAAATTCACAATCATTACCCACTGTAATACCATTTCCTACAACACTACTTGTTATAATATTTGGTCTATTAGTTGTAATAGTTACAGTAGTTGTGGTACCACGTGTTATTTGAGTAGTGCTAGTAAATGGAAACGTATGACTACCAATTTGTATTAAATCGTTTGGCTGAAATAAAACTCTAGTACTAGCAATGGAAGGTAATCCAGTTAATACTAATTGATTGCCTGTAAAACTTTGTACAGTAATATTTGATAATTGACTACTATTTAAACTGCCTTGATATCTAAATATCCAACTTAAACATGCGTTATCACTAAACGTAACAAGTTCTGGTGTATAGCGATCAATTGTATCCAATGTTTCTAATAAATCACGATTATCATAATAACGTAGACTGCTTGGCATAGTTAATGTCATACGCCATGGCTGTTTAGTTGGTGTTAAACTTGTGCGTGGTATTTCGTTGCGTGTAATTTGTATACCTACAACTTTACGACGATCTATAGTTAAACTACTTGCTTTGTTTATAATTGTTTGTAAGCCTGCCATGATATATTCCTATTATCTTCCGTAAGCCATTTCTCTACGTGCTGTTTCAGTTACGCCCAATAATGTTTTACGATTTTCGGCAAATAACTGTGCAACACTCTTGGCATCTAATGCATTAATGTTGTTAGTAATATAATTGTTTGTTACCGGTGCATTTACCATACCTGTACCTTTAGCCTTACTGGTTAATTGATCATTTGGTATGATTGTGCCTGCTTGTCTAGGTACGAATAATTCAGGTCCTTTTTCACCAACTAAACTTACTTTACCAACTGGTGGGCTACCACCTTCAGCAAATCCAAATATACCTAAACCTTTTAGTACACCTTTGAATACTGATACTAATGCTGCTTTTGCCTGTATCAACAACAGGTCTTGTATAACTGATAACGCAAAATCTTTAAACTTAAATTTACCTGTGCGTACAAATGATTCTAAAGCACTATCCATATTATTGAATACACTTTGTACACTTTCTAATGCACGTTTTGCAGGTGAAACTGATTTTTCTAATTCTTCAATATATTTTTTAATACCAAGACTTGCATCTTCATCGGCAACACGTTGTGCTTCCTTAACTTGTGTACGTGCATCAATTTCATCACCAGCACGTTTATATGCAGCCTGACGTAATGCTTCAATTTGTGCTAATTCACGATTATATTGTTCTTTAGTTAATTGTCCTTTACGGTCAATTAAATCTAATTCTTGTTTGCGTAATTCTAGTAAAGATTGTTCTAATGACTGTGAAACTTCTAACGCAATAGTTGCATTTTCTAATTCCTCACCATATAATTGTATCAATGCCATTTGATCTTGCAAGGCTTTTATGGCAGCATCATCAGTTAATTGTAATTTAAATAATTCAGTTTGTTTAATTAATTGATCTTGAGCATCACGGCGTTTTTGTAAATTTTCAATTGAATTTCTTGTAACTTCTTGATCAACTCTTAAACTTTCTTGTAATTTGTTAATTTGTTCCTGTATTAAATCTGCTAATCCAGCACGTATTTCTTGATCGGTTAATTCTGCTTTTCTTTCTCTTAAATCTTCGATTGCTTTAGTGTTGCGATCATAAATTTCAGTTAATGCCTTTTGTATTTCTACCTCATTTTCTGACATATCCATATAAATGGCGTCTAATTGAATATTCTTTAAAAGTGCTTGATTTTCTTCATTGTATGCATCAACAACATCTTTAATACCTTTTTGCTGGTTTGCATATAGATTGGTCAACTCTTTACTATATTCCATTCTACGTTTTTGGATATGACCTAATACACCTTCTTCAGGTGTTATTCCTACGTCTCCTGTTTGTATTACTAATGGTTTACTTGCATCAAATTTTTCTTTAAGTCCTACAAGTTCTGCCATACTATCAATTAAA
>Ga0129333_10006479_pt1 | contig 11070 bp, 17 predicted proteins | sample CPB6_08_DNA_FD_94474 | JGI IMG/M metagenome (GOLD analysis project Ga0129333, IMG submission 94474) | Freshwater to marine salinity gradient microbial communities from Chesapeake Bay, USA - CPBay_Sum_0.6_0.8_DNA | ecosystem: Environmental > Aquatic > Marine > Coastal | place: USA: Chesapeake...
ATCTCCTGGAATGATATGGCGGTCAAGGCTGGGATCGAACCAGCGACAAACGGATTAACAGTCCGTCATTCTACCTCTGAATTACTTGACCAGTTTCTTGATTTGATCATCCTCTAGAATCCCTAGATGTACAAGGTCTTCTCCCTTTAGTACGACCAACTTCAATGGAAATTGGCTCCACTTAGCTTCGTCCTTGGGAGTTGTGTAACCCTTGATCTCAATATAGGAATCCATCTCAGGAATCCAGAAGTCTGGAGTGTAGTTTCTAGTCTTTCCTTCGAAGGTGTACTGGAACTTCTCTGTTGGACGACGCCACTCGACGTTCTTGTCATCGAGGTTCATCGCAAACTTGACTTCCCAGAGACCGTGAAACTTCACTCCCTTGTACTCATGTGTCCTTGACTTTGAGAACGAGAAGTGCCAAGTTCCATCTTGAACTTTCTTCATGACGGTCTGTGACATCTTTTCACGTTGCTCTTGAGAGTATCTTCGATTCTTGGCAGCTTTTGATCTGCTTTCACGATAGGTGTCAAAATTCGGATTCATCTTGCACCCAATCACGTGGGCGCCGATGCTCTTGGATGCGAACTCTTTGTCACAGAACTTGCACTTTCTAAGTGTCCCAACCATCGACTTCTTAGTCGATGTTCTCGATTTCCTGTTGTGTGATCCAACATGGCCACCAAGCTTTGGGCCGGTCTCAAATTCTTTTTGACATACAGGACAGCTAAACATTAGAGCAACTCCCATGTTTAACTATACAGTCCATTGCTTGTTTGTGAAGTGGAGCAGGGGACGGGATTCGAACCCGCGACATCCAGCTTGGAAGGCTGGAGTTCTACCGCTGAACTACCCCTGCGAATTATTCTTTTTCTTACATGCAAAGATTGCAACACCATTATGCCAGTCTGATTTTTGAAACCTGTTCGTTAGGCTTCCTGTGTCATCATAATTTTCTGGCTGCGTCGTAACCTCTAATTTGAACAATATCTCAGCCTGAAGAGCGTTCAGCGCTGAATGCGTTCCGACTTGAGTTCCTTTCCAGTTCCAGTCATCTACAAAAAGAATGAACCTATCGCTCAGTCCAGGATATGCCCTAACAATTCCTTCGAATTGATCCTCTTGTGTGTGAGGTCCATCAAAGTTGTAGAAATCTATCTTTGACCAGGGATCTGCACCAAACTCAAGTTCCTTGTAGTCACAAGAAAATATAGACAAGGTCTGAGTGGATGTGGCAGTTGACATGAAGGTCCTGACATTTTTCAAGAATTCTTCTTGTGGCCCATTAAATTCGGACCAGTTATCACAGCATAGGGCCGTGATAGGATCATTCTTGAACATGACAGATAGCAAAGTTGAACCCTTGTGCGTTCCAACTTCAGCGTACTTTATTCCTTTCTTGCCTGCCAAGTTATTCAATAAAATACGTGTTCTTTTGCCTGACATTCCAAAAAAATTCAAGATGCCTGATGCGAGAAGTGACTCGTCGCATAGTTTTCCTGAACCTTTTAATGCTTCTTCTATTGAATTCTTAACATAAGAAATTATTTCTTCGTCAGTTTGAAACACGATTTTCTCTACGCTGAAGTAATATGGCGTCCACGACAGGACTTGAACCTGTGACCCCCGGTTTAGGAAACCGGTGCTCTATCCAGCTGAGCTACGAGGACACTGTGTTGATTGATTTGTTCCAACCAACTTTTAGATTATACCACGTGTGTCCAAGATTGACAACACTTCCTTCGACTATTTTGAGAAATTTGACGGAACGATCTGATCCTCAGTGAACCACCAGTTGCCGCCTCCCACATAGACTAGCCACATGGTGAAACGTCCGCCCGTGTCCTTCTCTGGCCCGTCAATCACGAGACCCACTTCACCCGGGTGCGGGAAGTATCCTCGACCCGGCATTATCCTGTCGGTGAGGTCTTTCGACACGAGGCCCTCCGCGAAGACGAGGTCCACCTAGGTCTCTACTGAGTAGAAAGAGACGAGAACCCCAGGTTCGATGTTAGGCATTCAAGTCAATCTTTGTGATCCTAAATTCACTGTAGAATTTAGGGTAACTCTCAAGGTAACCCCTGAGAGTCTCTTCATCAAAGTTTCCATCCTCAGCCTGCCAGTACCAGTACAACGCAGGATTCACCCTGAGTCCAAAGTAATCGTGCATATCCATCTGGTTTTTGCAGATATCCTCGGCACCCCAGATCTGTCCGATTACGATCATTCCTGATTCAATGTTCTCAACCACATTGTCCTCCTTGAGAGGAACGAAGCGATTGTTGATCCAGTTGAGTCGTTCGATCAGTTTCTGGTAGTACATGTTAGCCTGGCCCCACCTGACAGATGCGAAGAAGACGACGCAATCAGACTGAAACAGTTCCCTTGAGATCTTCCACAGCTCATCGTCTGGATTGTGAATCGATGCCCAACAGCGATGGTATCCTGTCGGATTCTTCTCATCGTCATTGAGGACAGCAGCTTGAATCCCACACTTGTTACCATCCTCACGCGAGACGTTACCCTCACATGGGTGAATGTTGAGATCCGGTACATTGATGATCGTCACGTTATTGAGCTTGCTGGCCATGACCTTGGCAAGAATTGTGGACTTTGGATCCTGAGTGCGAAGGACGCCACTATACCTGTTTGAGCATGTAAGGAAGAGAACTCTGTCGAACTTTGATAGTTTTTCAATAGTTCGAATAAGGTTACTGAAGTTGGCTTCTTTCATGTCAATAACTATGTTCAAGCCCTTGCTAGACCAACTCAAATGATTTCATCATCTCTCAAACACTCAAGATATAGTTTTCGATCATCACTCCAGCAATTTCCATCCCACCATTCAAAGCCTTCGAAATTCGATTTGTATGTCGATCCGAGACCGTATCCCTCATAAACATAGAGATACTTCGACCCCAAGTCCTTTGAGACTTGACACGCACGGGTCCAGCATGCCTTTCCTGGTGAGGTTCGACTACCAGATTTCATGAACGCACAGATCGGATATAGAGACGCATTTTCAAAATGGACAGTCATGTACCAACAAGTCTCAAAGTCTGAAAATCCCTTCTCAAGCTTCACGCGACCGTTCTTCCAGAAAGCTTCGTAGGGATAATCTACAATCCCACGCTCTCTCCGGTAAGACTGAAGCATCTCCTTGTCTTCACATGTGAGAGATTCAAGCTCATGCCAATCATAGCTGTCACGGCATCTTGAAGCAGAGACGCTGGGAGACCATTTAGACAGGTCGATCCTGACAGATCTTGACATGTACCAACCACCTGTGATTGGGTCCAGCAACCAACCTCCTTCCAGAAGCTCGTCCGGAGTCTCAACATCAGGAACGCATGAGACGGACAAAAGACACTCCCAGCTCTTGGTATCGACACCCGATGTGGTATCAAACCTTATCTTCATTCAACACCAGTGGAGAGTCGGAATCATTGTACATTGCACTTCTCTCCTCATTGCTCTCACCCTTCTCAAGGTCCGTGTGGTCGTACTCCATGATGTCGGTGTCCGGAGTGACCCATCGCCAATTGCGCTCCGCCGACCACTGCGTCGTGCAGTACTTGCGATGTATCACAAGCTGGTCAGGCTTTGTGCAGAAGGATGGGTCATGGACTGTAAGTCGATTGTTGGGCTGGATGGCGAAGTTGCCGTTGTCCATCCGGATGAAGTGACCGCACTTGTGATGGGACGGGTACTCCGACAAGCCTAGATTCGTCATCGTCTCGTCCTCATGAGCCCAGTCCAGGGTGAACATGTATGTGCCACGATACTTCTCTCGACGCCGACTGATGAATTGCATCTTCTTATTTTTCAGCATCGCAAATTGAGTCACCGAGACGTGATATGAGAAAGAGTCCCAGAGGACAAGTTCATCGAGTTCCTGGTCCGGTGCATCTTCTTTCCAACAGAAAGCATGGATGGGCATGCGCCACCAGAGGCCGCCGTCCTCCATCATGAAATGGAAACACGGTGCATTGCCAGGGATCGAAGACATTCCAAAAACCATACAAGGAAGCTTGACTCCGTGACTGTCCTCGTTGTTTCTGAGAAACTCAGCGCGGATGAATGACTCGAACGGTGGAATGCTGATATTCAAGAAAGACATTTGCTTCTCCTAAAACGAGACTATCGCTTGGACTTAGACTGCCCAGTCAATTGTAGCAGAATACTCGGCCCAATCATCATCAAAGGTTGAGTAATCTACGACTATTTCTTCACCTACTTCAATGTCCCTTGAAGCAATCATGACTCCATCTTTTACAATAGAGTTTGGATTCTTGCCGTGATTGTGAAATCTTCCATTGTCGCAGGAAGTGTAAAGATGATCACCCTCTCTACAAAAGTAAGTTTCAACGTACTCTTTTTGGACGGGAGTAAGTTTTTCTGCCTCTGACACTGGGACCCAGATGTCAAATCCTTCAACAAACTTCCACATGAGATCACCTGCCTTGACAGGCTCTCCTGCAAAGCATCCAAAACCGTCACATACAGTACTCTTGTCAATGTAAGTTTTCACAGTCATCATTTCTTTCTTGCTCCTGAGTCGCATGTCTGACAAAGAGTCTTGATCCACCCTCCCTTCCTCTGCGTCCCAGGGTTACCGCACCTCTCACATGTCCGCATCGACATCGACTCGGCCATCGCGAGGATCCCGCTCACGTACTCGCTGTGGTTGTCGACGTAGAAGCGGAGTCCCCCAAACTTCTCTTTCACCTGCGCTGCCTTCACCTGCACTGTCTCCTCAAACTCCTCTGGGGTGAGATGTCGCTTCCCGCGGTGGTGTTCCATGTGACTCATGATGTTGACACACGCGGTGTCAATGATGTCATACCACCCGTCACCGACATCGATACCGTAAGACACGACCTTGCTCTCGCCCGTCTCGTCCTTCCTCGTAAAGATCTCGGGGTATTTGTCGATGAGTTTCTTCTCGAGCTCAGGGGACATCGCCCCCTCCTTTCTTAGAGGCCTCGTCCACGAAACCGGGATAGAACCCGGTGCCCTCTTTCAGGTGTCGCACGAGATTCTGTGGACCGTACCACTCATCGTTGCAATAAGACTCCCAATGTTCGGTGATCTCATGATGGGCTGCTAGCATCACGGTACGTAGTCGCAGGTTCTCCTGGGCAAGGCGAGTTATCTCATTCTGAAGTGCAATCACCTTGCTGGGCTCACTCATCCATTGCGCAAATTGCCTGATGACTTCCTTCTCAGACTCGAGAAGCTTGCGTATGTCTTCCTCGTCAATGTGATGCAACCACTTGGGAAGTACGTCACTCATTCTTTTCTTCCTTCTTCAGTTTGAGTTTCTCCAACCACCCATTGAACGCATCGGGGTCCCACTCGTCTTTCTTGTGATCGAAGGAGGGATCCTGTCCCCATTGTGAATTTACCCATCCCTCGACTATCTTTCTCCATAGTGTCACATCGACTCTCAGCGAGAGACTGGGCCGTGTGCCATTGCCATCACGCCAGTCAACATTCGCAGTGTCGAGGGAGGCCGCCCATCCGTCCCCTTCAAGTTGGAGATATACATTGTCGTTCTCGAAGCATTCCTGGTAGAGATGAAAATCCTTCTGGTCATATGCAATGGTGCAACGGGTGCTCATTACCACTCCATCAAATTGATTGTTATTCTATGACGATCATTGTTCAATGCTTCACTGCATAATACATTAAGGCATGCGTATTGGAATCTTCGGTGGCGGGTTCAAGCCGTTCACATCTGGTCATTTTTCGAAGCTCGCGCTTGCATCGGCCGAGAACGATGCGGTCCTGCTCTTCTATGGCATTGCCGAGAGGAAGAAGGGATCAGACTACCTCTACACGAAGGAGATGGCAGAGCAGGTCTTTGAGATAGCCAAGGTCGCAATCGAGAGAGAGATGCCCAATGTCACTGTCATCAAGGCGAAGCCCACACCAATCGTCATGGCGTTCGAGGCGATACAGGCTTTCGCAGGTGTCCTCGATGCACCAAGATTCTTCCGTTACTCGGACTACGGCATAGACGTGAATAGCATCGATGAGGTTACCCTATACGGCGATCAGGAGACTGTGAGTGAGTACATGGTCTACGCTGACGACCCCGTGAAGGGACCGAGGTACTATGGCACCGCCCTGCAGGACGGAACCCTTCATTTCGACACGGGAATGGTCGATGGTGACGATGCAAGAATCGTCAACGCAGTACAAGCATTCCATCCAGGTTGCAGTCGAGAAGAGGTGAGGGCAAGAAACCTTGTCCGAGGATCCGAGGTTCGGGCTTCCATCGCATCCCGCAACCCCGAATCAATCACCCGCTTCCTTCCACCCATCTACACACCGGAGGAGAAGGTGGCTGTGATAGACATCCTCTACAAGGGTCTCTGTGAGTCCACCCTTCGTAAGACAATCAGAACCATGATACTGGTGGGATAACAGGAGAATCAGATGAGAATCACAGAGTCTCAGCTTCGGAAAATCGTGAGGGAAGAGATTGCTCGGGAGTCCAGCATCCTGACCAACCCTGACGGAACAAGGTCAGCCTATGGTAGGCTCCTTGGAACAGTCGCGCGGTATGAGCCACGAGGACTCAACCAAGACAACATGAACCCCAATGACATCCGAATCGCGGATGAGTTGAAGGACATGGGTTACCTTGAGCGTGGTCTGGTTGGAGCAGGCTATGTCGCTTACAACATCACAGACATGGGCAGGTCTGCCCTGACAAGTGTCTAAATGATCAGGCAGCTTATCCGTGAGATGCTCATGCTGGAGAACGGTCCCGAGGCCCACATCCTCAACTTCTACGAGGACCTCGACATGCCCCTCTCTGAGTTCAAGGAGGCCATCAGGGCACTCCTCGATGCCCAGGTCGAGGACGTCGAGGAGAAGATGGACGGGCAGAACCTCACCTTCACCGTGAGGAACGGTGAAGTGGAGACATTCTCCAAGGGAGCCTCATGGGCATCTGTCCAGCGCGGTGGAAAGAAGATCGCAGACTACGAGGCCCAGTACGCCGACCGTCCACAGGTGAGGGACGCCTTCAAGAGGGCGTACGCATCCCTCCAGTCCGCCGCAGACGTTGATCCGGGTCTCACCTCCAGGCTCTTCAGGGAAGGTGGTGTGGTGGTGGAGTCCCTCATGATGCTCCCCGAGAACCCAAACACCATCGTCTACGACAGGCCCACCATCCGCTTTGTGAGGGCCTACCCGATGGACCCAGCACTCGGTGGCCAGGTTGACCAGTCAGCATACAGAGAATTTCTTGGACTTGCTTCATCTTTGGAAGTTCCGGTTCCAATGGGCGAGGTCCCCATACTCAAGCTGCAGAAGGTTCTCAATTCTGATCAGGTTGCTGGTGACCTTGAGGCCGACCTTGCCGCACTCATGGCCGAGGCAGGCGTCAATGACTCCTCCACCATGGGTGACCTCATCGTAGGACTCGTGAAGACCCGCCTGGAGTCCGACGGTATGAGCCCAGACGTCGCCGCAAGGGTGGCCGTACGACTCGGTCGTGGTGAGAAGGCGGCATTCTCTGCGAAGGACGCGAAGGCTGCAGGACCCGGCGTCTGGGAGAAGGTCCAGGGAATGGAGTCCGGCCCGTACGTCGATGAGGCCATCATCCCCATCGAGAGGATCCTTCAGAAGCTCGCTGTCCAGGTCTTCCGCAACCTGGAGTTCGTCCTCTCCTCCAACCGTACCGAGTCCGGTGACGCCCTTCGATCCTTCGTCCGGCAGACCCGTGATGCAGTGAGGGGCGGGAGGCTCATTGCGGACCCATCCCAGACCGAGTCCATCAGGGTTGCACTCGAGAGGATCGGTGACGAGGCGGCATTCGAGAAGGCGGTGGAGGGAATCGTCTTCCGGTGGAAGGGAAAGACCCGGAAGCTCACCGGACTCTTCACACCCATCAATAAGCTTCGGGGATTCTTCGCCTATGGTAAGACTCCAGCGAGGATATCACAGAATGAGTCTCGAAAGAGATACTTACCATTTGGGAGAATCGGATAATGAGAATCACAGAGTCGCAGCTTCGTCGCATCATCAAGGACGAGGCCAAGAAGTTCAAGAGGGGCAAGAGGGTCAACGAGTCGTTGATATCAGCCCAGGAGAACCTGCACAATGCAATGCATGAGTTCTACTCTGAGATGGCTAACCAGAGCGACCACGAACAGGCACTAATCGAACTTCAGAATGAGATGATGGACTTTGTTGAGGAGTACAGGTAATGGGAGGAGAGGCGTTCAAGGGTCCTGATGGGAACCCGCTCACAACGGGTATCAGGAGGTCCGAGGTGGGACCCACCCTGGATGCCCTCCTACGAGATGTTCTGAAGCCGGTTGGAATCGATGCATATGTGCCTCTCGGTTCAACTGGAAAGAAGGAGATGTCAGGCGACATTGACATAGCCATTGGCCCCATTCCAATGGAAGACACAAAGGTCCTAAAGGCTATCAAGGATGGACTGGTAAAGAATCTCCAGCAGGTCCTCGGCCCTGATCAGGCAAAATTGGTGGGCCAGAACATCGCCCTGATGGTTCCCATTGTGGGATCGAGAGATAGGTTTGTCCAAGTCGACATGATGCTATCAGGAAACCCAGATCTAACAGGTTGGCTCATGTCTGGGACCGGGTCGGGAGTGAAGGGAGTCTATCGAAACCTTATGCTCGCGCACCTTGCATCAATTGCATCGAAGGAGACCGGAGACAAGATCACAATATCTTTCCCAGGTGGGATCCAGGTGATGAAAGGAAGCGAGGTCGCTGTGAAGAGGACAGAGGACCCAGCAACAATAGTCTCAGTCCTCGGAATTCCTGCGGATCCTTCTGAGATCACCACCTTTGAGGATTTGGTTACCATATTGGAAGGCGATCCGGTTTTCTCACAGAAGCTCGCAGGATTCGAGACCTATATCCAGAGGTACCTTATGGATCCGAAAACCTCTGTTGAGGCAATGAAAGCAGTGAACTTCCTAAAAAGAAATAATGGCCTCAGAGAGGCCATCAGAAGAGTCATCAGGACGATCAGGTAATCTTCAGGTCCCTGAACGTCAGCTGCGTGGTCGTGATCCAAGGATCCTTTTCCTTGCCACCAGTCTCACCAAATGAGACGGCCTCAGGAATTGCTGAGAATTCCCATGTGTCTATGAGATTCCCCTCACAGTCTGAGGTCCTCAGAACAAGGTCAAGTGTCTTGGCCTTGGACATCCAGTCGAACAGGAAGGAATTGAAACCAGGCTTGGGTTCAATTTCAAGGACAATTGTTCCAGTGAGTGCTGTGCCAGGAGTCATGACAGACACCTTTGCGCCAGACACGTCAACCTCACCGATCCCAGGAATTTCCAACACCTGACTTGGTGAGAGATCCTCCTCTTCTTCTTCCCCTGATTCCATTGCCCCACCTTCACCTTCAATGACAATAGCACCGGAATCCAAAAGCTCCTTCAGCTTCTCAGGAGTGACCTCGAGGACATTTTCCAATTTCACCTCATAATGATTCTATGTCAGGACTTGTCTTTGTTTCTGTCTCTTGTCAGGAATAGGAAATAAATCCCAAGGACTATAAAGAGGGCATCGATAAGGCAGAAGAATTTTCTGCCATCAGGTTCGATGAGCATCCACATGAAGACCTGGAATGCTCCGTCGATAGCGTCATAGATCAGCGACACGCGCCGGTGAGGTCAGTCGTCGCTCCGCCAGGCACCGTTACCTCGACGAAGGGCTCATAGCATCCCTCAGAGTTGATGTTCCGCGTGTCAGTCCACACCAGTCGACCTGACAGGTAGACGTTCAATGTGACGTCATTTCGTCCTGTGTAGACGGATCCAGGATAGTCGTGGACGTATACTGTGTATGTTCCTCGAGCCGGTGAGTCGATGTTGATGTTCTCAGGGCCTGTCCCCGGGATGTCGTCGAGGTCGAGGATCGGGTCATCGGAAGGACCTGCTCCGCCCCAGTTGAGACCACCCCACGTGCAGTTTGCGTAGTAGCAGTCAGAGTCAGTTGCGAGGACTCCGCCGTCGTCGAGAAGGTGGAGGTCCATGTCGTCACCGGAGTTTGTCCAGAACATCTCAACCCAGAGGCCGTCCCCGGCAGTTGCCTCGAGTGTCGTAAGGCAGGGCTCAGAGACGAGACCGTCATTGTCAGTGACGATCAGTTGACCGACGTACTCGCCGGCAACATCCGGTGTGAAACCCCTGCGGTTTGCCGTTCCACCCGGCATCGTTGAGGTTGCTCCCGCAGGTGCAGAAAACAGGGTCCAGTCGTAGGAGATGATGGAACCGTCATCGTACGATGCCGACCCAATCCAATCGGCAGACTCGTGGATGGCAAGGATCTCGACAGGATCCACCGAACATACGGCGATGGGTTGAGAGAGTGGTGGGCTTGTGTCTCCTGAGTCCCCGGTGTCAGGAATAATCTCGGCACTCGCTAGCAGAGGCACACTAAGATTAGGATTGCTAGGATCATTAGAAAGAATCTGAAGGTCACCGGTTGTCTCGCTTCCGTCTGAGGTGTAGGTGATGGTTAGATCGGTGGATGAGCCAGGCTCGTATGCACCGATGAGCGGCTCCAGGAGCGTGAATGTCTCTCGTCCAGCGCCGATCTGCATCGCTGTGACATTGAGAGTGAGATCACCTGTGGAAGACATGGTGATGACCTGAGACGAGACTTCGCCACCAGGAACCACGCCGAAGTTCACAGGACTGGGATCGACCTGTATCTGCGGGTTTCCTTCGTCAGGCGGGTCCTTGATAGGCGTGATGTTGTTGTCCATGCATGCCAAAATCAGTAGAATCATTGCTCGTCTCCTATCATTAAATTATGAACCACCTGTGGGCTTCTCATTGAGTCCCTCACGGATCGCCTTGACGAACTCGCGCTGGGCTACTTCCTCGTCCCACTCAGTGAGACCCCAGGCCTTCATGAGAAGGTCCTTCGTCTCGTCATCGTACTCGATATTCAGCTTCACTGTGCCATCAGGCTGCTCTTCGATACTCTCGACTCGAATTGGAACCTTCATCTGATCTCCAGTTAGTATGGTACACCAGTGGTCAGTCTTTACACCGACTTC
>Ga0129333_10006480_pt1 | contig 11070 bp, 16 predicted proteins | sample CPB6_08_DNA_FD_94474 | JGI IMG/M metagenome (GOLD analysis project Ga0129333, IMG submission 94474) | Freshwater to marine salinity gradient microbial communities from Chesapeake Bay, USA - CPBay_Sum_0.6_0.8_DNA | ecosystem: Environmental > Aquatic > Marine > Coastal | place: USA: Chesapeake...
AGCCAGCCGTCCAGTAGAGGAGGGGCAACATGCCAGCTCGTATTCGCAGCTTCTTTCACGACCACATCGCAGCGCCGTCACCGGCGCCTGTACTCGGCACCGCGTATGCAACCGCCGACGTACATGAGCACGATCTCCTGACGGGAGCGGTGGACTACCTCGCCAACGGTCCCTTCCAGGGCCGGTGCGAGAGCATCCACGTAAGAATAGAGAACATCACCGGCACGCCTACTACGATGAGCGTGAAGCTCTGCGCTGATGCCAATGGCGACTTCACGCTGGTTCCCAGCACGACCATCCCGCTGGACTTCGGGATCACCACAACCGACTCCGCTTGTGGGGCGGTGAAGGTAGAAGTCCCCCTTTTCCAGATCTTCGGCGGCGGGACGTTCTACCTGTTCGCGCACCTCGACGCGGGCACGGCGGACTTCGCGCAGTCCTGCATCACATGGTCGGAGACCTGAGATGCCCATCGTTCCAGCCTTCGACCCCTCAACCGGGGCAAGCGGAGGCGGGGGCAGCGGTGGCGGTGGGACATCAACGCCTGTATGGCTTGATGTTCCCACGCAGGTCATTCAGCAGGCGTCAGCCGCGACTGGCTCCATCACGCTGAACACGCCCACTAACGGTACCGCGCCGTTCACCTACCGCGTCATCGCGCATGGGCGGAACACGAACGCTACCCTGACGGTCAGCGGCAACGTACTGGAGCTAAATGGAGCTGCGGTCCCTGCCACCGCCAATACCGAGGGGAACGTCACGGCCTACCGCGTCATAGTGCGCGACGCCGTGGGCAACCTCGGCATCGGCGTGCTGTATGTATGGACTAATACTTCTGCTGGGTATTCTTACACTATTGCAGAAGAGAAGGTTCTTGACTGGGATGAAGATATAGCTGGATATAACTTCGCAGCTAGAACTCCTTCTGGAAGCGCTACTGCCTACCGCCCCACGGGCGATGGCTTCATGTACCCGCGCCCCGTCACGGCCGGAGATGTCGAAGGCGCGCGGTGGGCTTCATGCCCGCCGGGCTCCTTCATAGTAGGTGCCTACCAGCGGTCATTGGGCGGTGGTTTATTCGAGTTAGTTCTTCTAATTCTTAGAAGAAAGCTAAACATGGCAGCCATCGGCCAAAACTGGATAGAGTCGCCAGACTTCATCGCATGGCCGGACCTGTCAGCCTTCTCGCCTACCGTCCCGCTGGGTACTTCATCAACTGCTGCTACTGTAGTTGAGACTAACTCAGTTAACGGGAAATCATATGCTCTAGACCGCTGGGCGTATGCGGTGACTGCGGGTGCTGCCCCCACCGCCGAAACCGCCAGCGTTAGCGGCGGGACGGCCACTATCTCGACTGAGAACACAGTCGGCTCTACTCGCCTGATCGACCTGTCCCTGCGCCCCGCTGTGCAGTCGACTAACTCGCAGCGAGAAGGTACTTTATTCTCGAGCATAGCCAGCATGGTCCGCGTGAAGTGCCGCGCTACCCTGACGGGCGACTATGCCTACGCCGAGATCAAGTTTGGCCTCGACTACCCGGGCACGAACCCCGTGAACTTCGGGGTGCGGCTGCGCGGTAGACAAGCGGTCTCCTTCACCATCGCCGGCAACCCCGCGCTACAGGTTTCCCTCAACCGGGGAGGCGCGCTGGGAACCATCGGCTGGGTACCGCGCGCCCTGTTTGACGGCGTTGACATCGGCGTTGACCTCATCACGCTGGGCGGCGTGGGCTTCATCACCGTGTACCCCTGGGATGCGGGGTGGACAGACTTCCCCGACTATGCCGATGACGGCTTCACCTTGCCCGTTGATGGCGCCCTCGGCCCATCCCCGGTAGTGGTGAACAGTACAAACCTGTCGACAAATCTTCCATACTCTATTGGCTTAGTACCTGTTTCAGCTTTTAACAATGCGCAGGATAACTTTACTAGGAACTGGGGCGTTCACTTCGCAGTAGCGCAGGGCGGTACTGGAAGTGGCGGGGCACAGCTAGACATCTACACAGTGAAGTACTACTGGAAGGCTTTGGCCGGAGGGTCGCAAACATGATGACCGTTATGATGCAGGTTCCCGTCACCGTCGCAGACTTAGAGCAGGGCGGCGCTGAAGTCGAGTGTCAGGTATTCGACCTCGCTATCGACTTCGCCACGCTAGAGGCTGACCTAGCGGCGTATGACCCTACATCTGCGACATCGCCTTCAGTTACTATCGCTCGGAAGTATGCGCGGGTAGTCTTAGACGCTTACGCTGCCTACAAGGCGGAAGGAGCCTAGTATGCCCATCGTCCCCGCGTTTGACCCGGACACAGGTGCTTCTGGAGGCGTGGCCCCAGCTCCCGCAGCGGGCGGCTGGGTGCAGGTCACCGACCTGAGCACGCTCACGTTCAGCGACCCCAACGGCCTCGTCATTTCGCAGTCCTCTACTGGCGGCCTGCACAGTGTCACCACGGCCACGCTCGCCGTCAGCAACGTGGACTACAACTTCGGCAGCGGCGCCAACTTCACTGGCGCGCGCTGGACCTTCCCCCTGGAGTACGCGGACGGGTCGCCGGTGCAGGCGCAGGATGCGTTCAGCTTCCAGGCCAAGGTCACTGACTTCGCCGTGGGCGCAGCTAGAACGTGGAACTTCGGCTTCGCCGTCGTGCAGAACGCCTCAAGCACGGTGCTTTCGACAATGGATGCCTGTGGCCCCACCTTCGGGATGACCGGCGTGGGCACCCCGCTGTGCGGTACATGGCGCCGGAACGTGGTGGGCACTACCTCGCTGGCCGGAGGCGATAAGGTGTACGGGGACACGCTTTTCGGCGGCCTCCCCGGTAAAGTCAAGGTAGGCGCGCAGGCCGTTATTCTCGGCGCAGCGGCGGGCTCTCCCACAAACGGGCTCGACGCTAACACTTGGTCGGTTGCTGACAATACGCAGCTCTCGGCCATTCTCGCGCTGGGCACCCTCGGCACTGCCACTACCACTGGTGGGCAGGTTGACTTTAAGCTCTACTACCAGTGCATCAAGCTGAGCTAAGGGAGAAAACATGGAAGTAGTCTCCTGTACCGCAGCCGGCGTGTTTGACAAGAGCGGCGTCTACTTCGACGGCTGGCAGCTAGTCATCACGCTGACTGACGTTGAGGCCGCTGACCTGCTTAGCCGGTACGACCCCGCCTCTGGTACTTCTCCCGGTGTGACTGACGCGCGCAAGATGGCGCGCCCCATCCTTGACGCTGTGCGAGGTGAGTGATGTTTCTCGGGCAGGTTTCCCCTGAGCTTGCACCCTACCTCGCAGGTCCGGGTGCAGCCGTCGTCGCCCTTCTTCTCGTTCTAGGCGGGTTGTATGGCCTCTCAGTCAGACATCTACTTCCACTTTTGGGCAGTCTCGGCAAGCGGCATCTGGACCAAATTGATGCCCTTATCGCTACGCAGAAGGAAGAGTCGAAGGCCATCACAAAGACCCTCGCCTCCATCGACCGCCGGCTCGCGCGGCTGGAAGGGCTTACTGATGGCAACGGCGTAATGGCGGTTAACCAGGGCGCTCTCAGCCCTGACAGAGCCGTGTGATGGCCGACACCTGGGGCCGCTACCAGCAGCTACTACAGGCAGGTGTCCCGGCCCGCGAAGCGCTGGCTGAGGCCCTGAGCCCCGGCGTGCTCCCGGCTCCTGAGCGCCCGATAGAGGCCCGCGAAGCGAAGCGCAGGGCCTCCCGCATCGCCAAGTACAACCGCAAAGCGGCTCGAGGTTCACGATGAAGAAGCAGCGTACAGCGTGCAACAAGCCCCGGCGCATCGGCAAAGGCGAGCCCGGGTTCGGCCGCAAGAAGAGCGTCGTGACTGCCTGTAAGGGCGGCGAGAAGAAGACCATCATGTTTGGCGACCCAAACATGGAAATCAAGCGAGACAACCCTGAGCGCCGTAAGAACTTCCGAGCCCGTCATAGTTGTGATGAGGCTTCTGCAAAGGATAAGTTTACGGCAAAGTACTGGTCATGTAAGGCCTGGTAGTTTCCCTCACCCCAACAGGAGGTCCCCGTGAAGTACATCCGTCCCCGTAACCTCGTGACCGCTGGTGCCACCGTCCTCAAGTCGGCGGTTGTCGCTGGTGCCGCCGCTACCAACGACATCGCGGTTGCTGGCATCCTGACCAGCGACGCGCTGGCTGCTGTGGTGCGCCTCAACCGCGACGCGACTGCGGCCAACATCGACATCTCCAGCGTGTTGTCGGAGGCGAGCATTAGCTCCGATGGCAACATCCAGCTCTCCACGACCAACACCACGGGCGACTCCCTGCTGGTGCTCTGGCAGCCGAGCACTGTGTGATAAAGCAAACGGTCAAGGGCAATAGCCGTAGCCTCCTGCGCCCGGTTCGTGCTGTGGTGCGGGAAGTCGTGCGGGTAGTGCGCGAGACTGTAGTGCAGCAGCCGACCAACACCGGGAGCTTCTGATGCTTAAGAAGGTAAAGGGCGGCTACAAGGCTGCATCTTCTTCTGGCCGTCCGTTGTCGAAGAAGCCGAAAACTAAGAAAGCTGCCATGAAGCAGCTTGCGGCTGTTGAGATTTCTAAGGCAAAGCGGAAGAAGTAGGCTACCCTGATAAGACCTGCGCCCTTGGGCGGGCACGCAGGTAGCCGCCGGTACGAGGGTTGTTCCCGTACCGGCGGCTGTTCTTTATGCGTGCGGTAATTGCGGTGCGAAGCGCAGCAGTACGGAAGCGCAGCCCAGCCCGGCACCTGCGCCGATGAGCGCGCAGCAGATGTTGTAGACGACCTGCAGGGCGATGAGTTCAGACACGGACATCGGAAGCCTCCTCCGCAATAGCGCGGCAAGCAGCCATCGCCTCTGCCAGCGCGGGCTTACCCTCGGCTGGCACGAGCACGGTGGGGAATGAGCGGACAGGACCAGTGATAGCGAGGATGCCGTCCGGGTACTTGGCTAGCGGGGAGCCAGTTCGTGCGGTGACGATGGGCATCTCGTACTCAATGCGCCACCAAATCTTTGTGTGGTCGCGGATGTACAAGTGGTCAATGACGTTGCCCTCCTTCACTACTGCGAAGAACACCCATAGATGTCCCTCGGTCTTCTGCATGTTCTGTACAGGTGTGCGGTAGTAGGCCATGTTCAGCAAGCCTCAAGGGTCAGGTCAGGGTCAACAGGCAGCTCAGCTACAGGCTCGAGCTTGTCAGCGTTTGCGCGGAAATCGTCTGCGGGCATGAACTCCTCGACACCCCACTGGGCGTGAACCTCTGCGGCACGCGCGACTGCATCTTCCAGCTTCTCAAAGCTGCCGTAGTGGAAGGTCTTGCGGATGGGCTTTCCCGTCTCAGGGTCTTGGCCTAGAAGACGATGGACCATGACGTAGTAGCGGTGAGTGCCGTCCTTGCGAAGCTGACCCAGGTACACCCCGCGATGACCGGAAGCGCCGTAGCACTTCCTGTTGAGGTTGTTCTCGCTGTGGGAGATGGCCCGCAGGTTGCACGCGCGGTTGTCGGAGCGGTCGCGATTGATGTGGTCTACAACCAGCTTCCCCGGGTCGCGGCCGGTGTACATCTTGTACAAGATGCGAGAGATAAGGTACATCTTACCCTCGATGAAAACTTGCATTGACTTCTGTGTACCTTCGATGACCGAAGAGTACACGGTGCCGGTCTTGCGGTTCGTGAGCGTGCCCGTCTCGGGGTCCGCGTCAAACATCGCGCAGAGCGTGGGGTAGTCGGGCAGAGGCTTGTGGTCACTGTTTTTTCTCATCGCGGTCTCCGCGGGCGGGGATGAAGCGGTGTCCGCCCGTGCTTCTTATGTACCATGACAGTTAAGGGTGCGCAACCCTTAGAAGGCTGCGCACCCTAACTTTCTACCGCTACAGGTAGTCAGTCCTTGATGGGGTCCACTTCGGGCTCAACGGGGACGGTGCCTACCCAGCGACGCTCGGGCTTGCCGTTGAACCTTACCAGCTTTGAGACAAAGCCCGCCCTTCTGAGGCTGCGGTCAATCACCTTGCCCATCTGGTTTCGCTGCGCGTGCGGAATGTCGAGGAAGTTAAGAACTACGTCCTTCTTAAACGCGCCCTTATGCTGCTTCGCCACGGCCATGATGGCATCGTAGTACGGGTCCTCTTCGGTGTAGTCAGCGGCAGCCTCTTCGCGCAGGGCGTCCTCCTCTGGCGAGAGCCACCAAAGGAAGTCCTGCGTAGCGTGCGCGCGGTACAGGTACACGGCCTCAGCCCACAGCTGGTCCACTACAGCGCGCAGCCCGTCAAGGTCCACGCCCTCAACCGTGACCGGCCAGTAGCGGCGGGAGCCGGTCGGGTCCTGCAGGAAGTTGTTGTTGTTCGCAGTCATCCCGAAGACAACGCGCCTGGGAATTTCGATGTCGGCCTTGCCATAGGGCAGCCGGAGCCGGTCTACCTGCTCAGAGAAGTATTGCTTTAAAGCCTCTTGCTCCCGCTTGCTCATGCCCGCAGCTTCGGGCCACTCGACTACAGCGTAGGCCGCAGCACGGCGAACGATGTCCTTGTCGCCCGGGTCGATGGCAACAGCGGCGAAAGAGCGGCAGGGCGCGATGGTCTTAAACAGCGTGGACTTGCCGATGTTCTGCGCACCCTGGAGCACAAGCACAGAGTCCACCTTGCAGCCGGGCTCAAAGGCTCGAGCCACGACGGACAAGAACCACTTGCGCCCATAGATGTTTGCCAGCTTCTCCGGCTCAGAAGAACAGCCAGCAACCGCGCCGGTGTAGTCAGTCATCCAAGTGTCCAGCCGCTTCTTGCCATCCCAGCACAGCCCGTCGAAGTACACCTTGATGGGGTCGTAGGTCGTGTCCCGCGCTACGTCCATCACCGCACGACCCATCAGGTCGAAGCTCACCTGCATCCCGTAGCGGTTCTCAACAACCTCAACGAAGCGCGGGCCAAGGAGGTTGTCGTCCACCCGCTCGCCGTCCTCAGTCTCAGGGGAGAGAGTGCGGACGTTAAAGCGCAGGCGCGGGAGTGCCCCGTCCTCGCGCAGCAGGCGGCACAGGTTGGCATAGTTGGCAGTCGGCCGGGGTAGCTGCACCCTCGGCTCATCGCCCCGCGCAGAGGCCGCACGGTGCCAAGCAGCGGCGTCCTTGTTTCTCTGGAGCGCCTGCTTCACAAGCCGTGCCTCGGCAGAGCGAGGGGGCAGCCCGTTCAGCCGGTCCTGTAGAACGGAAGGCATCACAGCGGCGGCGATGCTCAACTCGTCCGCGTCCTCGGAGTTCGAGAGCGCGAGCGCAGTCGCACGGAGCGCGTTGCCAAGGAGCTGTGACTCCTGCCCCGTCCATGAAGGCGTGACCTCCACCTCTACCCAAGTGCTCTGCTCGTTCGTGGCCTCATCGTCGGAGAGCGTAGAGGCCAGCGCCATGCAGTAGCCCAGCGCCTCAGCTACCTCCTGTGCCCGTGCAGCGGGCGCGGAGACAAGCACGCCGTCGTGCATGGGCAGCACTACCCGGGCTCCCAGCCCCATGCTCTGCACCTCTTCCAGCGCAGCGCGCAGGGCGGCTGCCTCCAGCCGCATGAGCCCCACGCCTGCACCGGCGTACTCCTTCTCAGCGTCGGCCCAGCCGTTCGCGATGGCCTCGCTCTGTAGCTGCAGGCGGTAGGCGTTCGCGGTAGCCCAGCGGGTTTCCAGCAGGCGCATGGCATCCCGCCGGAAGGCGATGGCCTCGGGCTCATCAAAGAACTTCTGCAGCGCGGTGAGGCCGCCACCGTTGAGCAGCGTGGCAAGCCCCGCCTTCACAGCCCTGCGCTCAAGGCCCGGGAACAGAGAGCAGTACAGGTCCCCGGAGCGCAGGTCCGCCACAAGCTGCGCGTCGCCAGAGCGGAAGGCGAGGAGCTGCCAATGGCTCGCCCGCCAGTCCGCGTAGACCAGCACCTCGCCCGGGTACGGGCTGGTGAACGCAGCGCGCAGGCCGGAGTCCTTGGCAACGGACTGCAGAGGGAACGCGCCGTGAGTGTAGGTGCGGTCCTCCCGGTCAGACGCCGTGCGGGTCTGGAGCTTGATGACCCCGCCGTTAGCGGCAGCGATGAGGGGCCAGTGCCGGACGCCCGCATCGTGAAGGGCGAGCTTCACCTCCGGCGCGGCCTTAGCCTCAGCGGTTTTGTACAGGCGCGCGAGAGAAAGAGCGTTGCACCCTACCGCGAGTTCGCTGTACACGTTAGTAGATGGCATGGCCGAAGGTCCTGTGTGGTGTGGGGCTGAGGTCGCAGAGCCCGAGGGTTGGTCCCCCTCGGGCTCGTTCTTTTTGGGGGAAGGATGCGAGGGGTTAATAGCCCGACCATCATAGGTCCAGCCCCCCTCGTTGTACATCGTGAAGAAGCTCGAGAAGATTTCGTTAAGACGAGACTCGGTAACTACACGGTACTTAGTGTAAGCCTCGTCAATCATACGCTCTAAAGTCTCCGCGTCATACTCTGAGAGCTGCGCGCTCTCCCGTGCGTAGCGTGCGGTAGCGGCGGCGTAAGAAACAGCGGTGTTCATGGCTCGGTCCTACAGCGGGCGGGGTGAGTGGTGTCGCCCGCTGATGCTCTAAAGCTATCTCGAGACTGCGCCCCGCGCAAGCGGTGTCGTGAAGAAAGTCGAGAGCCGTGCTGTTACAGGTGTTCCGGTGTTACGCCCGTGACGACGAGAACGCGCTGGGCATCAACACTCCCGGGGGTGTAACACCTGCATCGTGTTACTTCACCGCGCGCCACACTATAGGGCGGGAGTGTGTACACAATTAGCGCAGAGATTTTCCAGCCAGGGTGTGCTCTCCCTGCTCTCACTCTCTACTACTACTGTTACTAGTGTTACAGGTGTTACAAGAGGGGTATTATAGTAATAATAGGGGAGAGATGGCATCCACAGGGGGCTCTCGAGATGATTGCCCTTCGAGGGGGCGTAACACCTAGCGCGCTCCGCTAGGGGTTACAGGCGCCGCCTGCTGTTACGCGGCGCGATGTGGTAGCGATAAGCGATAGAGCTTGACAACCCAGCTTGGAAGTGTACATGATGTGGCATGGCCCCCGACGGGTTCCCGTAACGCTCGTTATGTAAACGGAGGCATCCGTGAACGCAGCAGATAAGTGGGACAAAATCGAAAAGCAGCTAACCAAGCGGCAACTCGACGTTGTGAAGTGGTGCGTTGCGAACGGTAAGGAACCTTACGATGCTTGCCGTGCGGGGCTGTGCTCTACAAGCATTATGACGAAGTGGCGCGCGCCTCTCGTGCGCGAATGGATAGACGCCTACGCGCAGGCGTTTCCCGACCCTGCGACCTCGGGGTTGCGCACTCGCGCTGCTATTATTCGCGCTGTACCAGAAGCCCTAAAGATACTTTACGAGACGGTAGCTGCTGACGCCGAGGGCAGTCACAACGCGACGAAAGTGCGCACCGCACAGTGGATCATCAACAAGGCGCTGGAAGAGGCGGACTCCACCCCTGCGGCCAAGCCGATGTCCGAGGGTGAGAAGGAACTCGCCAACGTCCTGCGGCTTGTGAAGTGAGCGGCCGTAAACCTGTAAAGGTTCGGGAGTTTCTTTATGAGTAAACTGTTTTGTGTCATTGATACCGAGACAACTGGTCTCCCCGACAACAAGCACGCGGAGCCTGTGGCGGTTGCCGCTGTGGTGTTTGATGAAGCGGGGAATGAAGTAGACACTTTCGAGATTATCGTTCTACCGAATATCATCGACACCACGACCTACCGCTACGCCGAGGCCATCCACGGCATCAGCCTCCTTAAACTTGTAAAGGACGGGACGCCCGCCATCGCTGCGGCAGAGCAGCTACGGGACTGGTGGGTCGGTCACGGCAGGCCGATGATCTACACATACAACCTGGGCTTTGATGAGGAGATGCTGCGGCGCATGGGCTTCGCACCCAAGGGGTACTACGGACCCTGCATCATGCGCACAGCAGCGCAGCGTGCAGGCCGCATCACCGGGCGCGTCTCGCTCAACACCACCGTCCACAACCTCGGCCTTCCAGGCAGAGGCGGGAGCCAGCATCACGCGCTGGAAGATGCGCGGCTGGCAGGGCGTGTAGCCTTCGCGCTGGGGATGTTTGTTTGACCTTCATCCCCGCCACTGTCCCGAAGCACATGCACACTGGCGTCCGCCGGCTGCTTCGGGATCGCTTGTCGTTCGTTAAGTTACTAAAGATAAAGAACAAGCAGTCGCAGAAGTTCGAGGAGTTCACGCCCAACGACGCGCAGCGCGCGCTCTGGCAGTTGATGGATGAGCACAACCGCGTCATCGTCATCAAGGCCAGACAGGTAGGCATCAGCACGGCAGTACGCGCGTGGCAGTTCCACAAGGCGTTTACCTCTGAAGACCCCACGACCTACGCCGTGCTCAGCTTCCACGACCGCTCGGCTAAGAACCTTCGGCGCATGGACCGCAAGTGGTTGACTGAGCTACCCAGCCTACTGCAGCGCGACCTGTTCATCGACAGTGCAGACGACACCGTGTTCGCGGACACGAAGGCAGGCTTCTCCGGCTTCACCACAGGAGGCAGAGGGGGCACCCGCTCCTTCGAGTTCAGCGGTGCGCACCTCTCAGAGTTCGCCTTCTACATCGACCCCGACGAGGTGCTGGCACAGGCGCTCTCCACCGTGGGCGATGGGCCGCTTGTCATTGAGAGCACGGTCAACGCACCGGGCGACGCCTTTCACAGACTTATCGAGGGAGCGCCAGAGAACGGCTGGAAAGTCTTTACATACTGGTGGTATCAGCACCGGCCATACCGCGATGAAAAGATACCCGCTGACTTCGAGCGCACCCAGGAAGAGGAGGAGCTGTCCCTCCGCTACGGGCTGGACGACGCACAGCTTTGGTGGAGGCGCCAACAGATAGCGACACTGGGCATCGCCAAGTTTCGCAGGGAGTACCCAGCCTGCCTGGACGATGCGTTCCTTTCGCGGGACAGCACTTACTTTAATCCTTCTGACCTCGATAAGATTGAGCAGGTCTGGTTCGACACAGCCAAGCGCGAGTTCGAAGAGCCCGACCCTGACTCCCACTACGTCATGGGAGTGGACACCTCTGGCGGCGTGGGCGGGGACTACAGCGCGTTGGCAGTCATCAACCTCAGC
>Ga0129333_10006483_pt1 | contig 11069 bp, 11 predicted proteins | sample CPB6_08_DNA_FD_94474 | JGI IMG/M metagenome (GOLD analysis project Ga0129333, IMG submission 94474) | Freshwater to marine salinity gradient microbial communities from Chesapeake Bay, USA - CPBay_Sum_0.6_0.8_DNA | ecosystem: Environmental > Aquatic > Marine > Coastal | place: USA: Chesapeake...
CCTTCCGGGGTTGATTTGAAATCAAACAGGGAGTGCAGCTTGCGATCGGCAGTGGCGTCGTAGTATTCCCACTCAGGGTGAGCGCGGACAAGCTCCTCAACCACCTTCCTCTGGATCATCATGAATCCGGTGCCAATGCTCTTGGCGCGGACAAGGCCCATCGCATCCATCACGATGTTGCCTTCCTCATCCTGATCCATCTTGGAGTAGTAGGTGGGAGGGAACTTCCTAGCGCACCCTATGCCGCCAACGATATTCTTCCTCTGGCTCCAAGCCAAAAGCCGAAAGATATCGTCAGGGTTGAATGACATATCTGCGTCGATGAACAACATCGTATCGCACTCAGATGCGAGGAAGTCGCTCACCAGAAGGTTACGGGCCCGAGATACGACAGAGCATCCGGAGATGGTGCCGATCTCAAACCCGATGCCATGCTCTGCCGCCTTCCGGGAGAAATGAATCAAGGCACCGATCATCTTGACCGACACCTTGAAATCATACGCCGGGATGGCGATAAACAGCTTGCGTCCAGCTAGATCAAATGACGCTTGCGCCTGCATGGTTTACCCGTAGTAGGCAGTGACCCCAGCGGCTCCGTTGATGTCGAGGTAAAGACCGTTCTCGGCGAGGATGCCCTCTCCCGGAATTAGAACATTGAACGCCCCGGCAACAGCAGTGCTGACTTCGATCACCTTGGTTCCAGAAGCTGCGGATGCGTTGTCGTAAATGATCAACGCCGCACCCGCAGTAGACACCGCAACCGTAAGCCCCTTGAGACGGGCGCGACCCGCAAAGATCACGCCATCGGCAGCAAGGTACTTCGATTTGACATCAGTTTGCATGCCCATAATCGACCCTCCTAGTCAGGGTTTCGATTAGCTGTCAGCAAACGGAGTGGCCGGGGTGCTGGTGCAGAGCAGGACGCCTTCAACGGCATACTTGTCAGCAGCGTATGCAGTGATACGGAGCCAAGTGCCGCCAACGCCACCCGTGGTGGAACCGTTCAAATTGATGAAGTCGTTGGACGAGCCGTTCGGAGCGAAGCCTGCCATCGCACCTGAACTGTCGGTATCAACCGTCAGAACGGAGCCGATGTATACGTCGCCGCTGGCGGCAGTGGTGCCGATCTTCAACGAACTGGTCGAGATAGTTCCGGTGATCCAGATAGTGAACGTCACGCCCAGATTGTTGGGGCTGTTCGGGTCGGAACCGGGGCCAGCCGAAGACGGGTCGGCAGTGGTGTTGATCGCCGGGAGGGTGATCGTGCGGTTCGCAGCCAGCGAGCCACCTGCAAAGCGCAGAATATGGCCAGCATGCTGGGCAACGGTCAGGGTGGTGTCAGCAGTGGTGGACAGGTCGATGAAGTTGCCCGGGCCTTGAACGTAGAAGCCGTTGAGCGACCGAACCGGGCCGTCAAAAGTCGAGATAGCCATTTGAATCCTTTCGTGTTGTAGCACATCCCCGCATCGTCTCTACAAAGTCTGCTGGGACAGTCGATACGGGTGGTTTCCCAGATGTCCTAGTTTAAACGATACAGAACAAAAAAGGGGGCCGAAGCCCCCTTTTTCTTACGCGCCCGGGGAGCCGAACGCGCCCAGCGGATCAGACCAGCCGAACGAGTAACGCTCACGGGACTTGTACCGCACGTTGCCCGTGTCGAAATCGCCGTCCATGCTGTTCGACAGCGGGGTACGAACGAAGTGCTTCAGACCATTCGGAACGTCGGTCATGAGGAACCAAGCGTTCGTGTCGGTCAGGTAGTTGTTGACGGTGTAACCGCCCGGGATCGAGCCGTTGTTCTTCAGAGCGTTGATGTCGTTGTTGTTGGTGCCAACACGAAGCTCGGTTTGGAGCAGTCGGGTTGCAACGAACTGGAGGTTCGGAGGAACAATCAGCTTCTTCGGCTTGGCAGCGATGAGCAGACCACGCTCGTCCGTCCACGCAGCGATCTGGATGACCGCCGCTTCAAGCGACGTTTCATTCAGGTCAGCAGCGGTGGCAGGCTCGTTGCTGTTGACGCCGCCGGAGACCAGCGGATGCAGGGTCGAGAACAGTTCAACGCCGTCACCGCCCTTGTAGCTGGACGAGAAGCCGTTGTTGAGGATGTTCGCGGCCTTGACCTGCTTGGTATAGGCCATGGCGCGAGCCAGAGCCTTGGTATACCGAGCAGACAGCGAGTCATACAGGTTGTCTTCCATCGCCTCTTCGGTGATGGAGAAACCCAGCGCGATGGTTTCGTGGTTGTAACGGGCAGTCCACGCTTCCTGCGCATTGTCATACGCAATCGCGTTGCCCTCGTTTTTCACGGGGGCGGCATTGAAGCCGGACAGCTTCGTTTCTTCCTCGAAAGAACGCTCGGAGGTTTCAGTCTCGAAAATCTCCTTGTGCTGTTCGCCGTAGGTCTCATATTGCATACCGAAAAGAGCGTTGAGACCGGGGACAAGCTCTTTCAGTAGTTGTGCGCGAGAAATAGCCATGTTTCAGTCTCCTTAGACGTTGCCTTCGGCACGCTGATAGGCGTGCATACCGAAGTTCCACTTCACAATCACTTCGGTGTACGAGCCCAGCGAGTTGCGGGTATCCGGAACAACGTCCACGATGCGAACCGGCAGGGTGTTGGTCGTCGCCGTAGTGGCCGAGATCGCAACCGCCGAATCGCCAGTGATGGTCGAGCCAGTGTTGTCCACCAGAGCGGCGTTGTAGCCAACCGCAGCTTGGGTGACACCGCTCATCGTGGTGCCGCTCGAAACCACAGCCACCTTGAACAGGGCGTCGTAGTCATCGACCACATACGCTTGGATGTCCGCAGCGGTGATGGCACCGGGGTAGTACTGCTTGAACACCTTCTGGTTGCTGCTCGGGTCGGTGTAGGTGCAGCCCATGAAAACGCCAACAGGGGCCATCGCAGAGTCAGCCGGGTCGCGGGTGATGTAACCAGCGGACAGCTTAACTGCGTCACCAAAGAAAATCGCGGTAGTCTCGCCGCTGGCAATCGCCATCAGACGAGTCGAACCGGCGTACACCTGCCCACCGATCAGATTGATCGGCTGCAAGCCGTACGGCTTGTCAATCGTGGGGTAAGCCATTGTTTATACTCCTAAATTTACCCCCGTCCGCTTCTGCTCGTGGTCGTTTGCTTCTCACTGAACAGCGGCATACGAGGGTCATTTTCTCTCATGAGGTTTGCATCCACTGCCTGAGCCTGCTTCCGGGTGATATCAGCGTAATAGGCATTGCGCTGTTCAACCATTTCAGTAGGCGTCTTGCAGAGCATCAAACCGCCAATTTCCAGATTCCCGGAAGTTTTCCCGAAATTCTGAAGTTCAGGATGGTCTTCGATTCTCACCGGCTCCCATCCTTCGGATGATTTTGCGGCAACATTCTTGTGATCAGCCTCACCTGCGAAGGAAGTTCTGATGTATCGGAATTTGTAGCCGTCTTGTGATGCTGGCGTCGGGAGCAGAGTGGGTGGGGCCCAAACGCGCTTCCGAGCAGTGTGTTCGCGTGTTTCGTTTTCACGGTTATTTCGATCAGACATTTTGTTCAACCTTCCTTAGAGATGCAACGTAGCGTTCAAGCGGTACCCCAAGTCTTTTGGCCATAGCGACTTGAGTCTTCGTCAATTTGATCTTGCCTGACGATGGCTCCGTTCTAGCTGCTGGTGCAACCACCGTGGAGGGTGTGCGCGTCTGAGCGAACTTGTGCGGGAAGGTATCCCGAATGCGAGCATCAACTTGCTCGAAATAGGCTTCAGACCCTGCCTGATATCCCTTGGATACAAGCTCGTCGTGAATGCCTAACGCAGCACCGCGCATGACAGGATCGGTATCGAACCATTTGTTGTTCTCTACCCACCGACGGGTGCGTTCGTCGGGGACGACCTGTGGAGTTGTTTCTACCTCAATGCTAGGTTCTTGTAAAGGCTCCTGATATTGCGGGCGGTAATTCTCGACCTCCCGCTTCTCGACCGAGAACATGGCGAGCTTCTTCTGAGCATCCAGCATTTTCTGGACATCGCCGGACTCATGCGCCTCCTTGAACTCCTTTTCGGCGCTGAGAATCTTGGCATCGACACCGGTCTTCTGGGCCTCTACCAGAACCTGCTCGCCGCTCTTCAGGCGCTCCTGAAGCTGCCGGTTCTGCTCGGCGATGGTCTTGGCGAAGCGAATGGCCTCCTGCTGCTCGCGGAAGGCTCGCTCTTTCTCCCGGCGCTCATCATGGTAGGCGCGACGCAAGTCCTTGATTCGCCTCTGGACATTGTCGCTGTATTGGGCGATTTCGTCGTCGTTGACCTCGACCGCAGGGCCTTTCTTCCTGTTTCGATCTGCCTCTGGAGTGTCATCGACCACATCGAACTGTTCATCCGATGCGGCATTCTGGCCCTCATTCTCCGGTGCTACGGGCTCTTCGCCCTCGATTTCAAACTGCTGCTCTTGATCGCTCATTTGTTCTCCTTACGCACGAGTAATTCCTCGGGGGTCTGCAACGACAGCCTCAACGGTGTCGTCGTTGATCAGGCGAAATTCCTGCTCGCCATCCTTACCTACGATCTTGAAGCGCGTCCCTGAGTAGGAGCGCATCATGATGAAATCGCCTTCCTTGCACCAAGGGCCGCTTGGAAACTTCTCCTCGTCCTTGTATGCCAGCGGGCCGAGTTTGACGACCAGCCCCACCACAGAAGCCATCTCTTCGCGCTTGGCGAAGTTTTCCGGCCTCACGATGGAGGTGTTCTCAAACTTGTCGTCCAGCTTGGGGATAGCGATCAGAATCCTGTAGCCGGATGGCTCAGGGATTTTGCTTGCCACTTGGGGTGCTTCTGCGCTCTCAGTCACGAGGTAGTTCCTCTATCATCCGTAAAACTCGTTGCAGCCCCCTTATTTCGCCCACGGTCTCGCGATAGGACTCGATGTCCTTCGCGGAACCGCGAGCCAAGGAATCAGCGAGGGCTGTTTGCTGCTCCTTGATTTGCTGGTGAAGAAACTCTGCTTGATCCAAGCTCCACTCCCTTCAGTAACTGCTGATTCGCGATCTTTGCTTCGTCGTTTGCCTTCTTCGCGCCGATGGTGACACCGGCAATCCCTGCCTGCATGTCGATACGCTTGTTCTCTCGGGCGTTCTTGAGCGCCATTTCCCGCTCTTTGAGGGCCATTTCCCGGGCATCCATCTGAGCCTTGAGTTTGAACTCCTGCTCCTTGAGTTGAAGCTCTCGCATCTGGATTTGGAGTAGAGGGTCTTGCATCTGCTGCTGGACTTGCTGCTGCTGCGCCTCTGCCATGTCCTTCTGGAGCAGCTTGTCGGACGCCATGGCCACCGCGCGGGAGAGCGCAACTTCGATTTCCGGCGGCAGATGCTCCTCTTCCGGGGGAAGCGGGGCTCCGAGCATCTTTTCGATCTCCAGCCGGTACTGAAACGCAACGTGTTCGTTGATATGCGCAAGCATTGCAGCCTGCATCTGCTGCGCTGCGGGGTTTTGCCCGATAACTTGCTGAATTTTCGGGTCTTGCATGGCGTTCATGTGAACCCGGATGTGGGCTTCATGATCCTGATAGCTGAAAGCCTTCAAAGGCTTGTTCATCAGGACATCCATGTTCTCGGCAACGGGGTCTCTGGGCTTGAAATCATCCTTCAGAGGCAGGATTTTCTGCACATTTTTGATCCCCAAGACCTCCAGCATCTGCCGATGTAGCTGCGGGAGGTCATAAATCTCGGGAGCGCCCTGCGCCAACTGCAAAGCGGCCTGATATTGCACGACTTTTTGCGCCATGGTGGTCGCATTGGGGTCGGAAACAGGGATGACCTCGACCATGTCGTAGTCAGACTGCTTCGCCAGACGCGGGCCATCGGCCTCGTAGTCGTATTCAAGGGGGGTGTAGTCCCGGATGATGGCGGCAAGCAGTTTAAACTCCTGCCTCATGGCTGCGTGCATACGCGCCTGCACCGCCGACATGACCTTCAGGTTGCGCTCAAGGATGGCCAAGGTGGTGCCGACCGGCGAATTGGCCGACATATCCGACACCTTCAGGTCGGCAACCGACGCAAAGCGCCTGCCTTCCTCGACGATGGTGTTCATCAGGTTGAACAGGGTCGCGGAGGGCTCTTTATAGGGCAGGGGTACGATCGAATCCCGGATGGTGTTGCCCACCACATCGACATCCCTGAACTCGCCCGGGGCGATCGGGGTGTCATCGTTCTTCACCCGCATGTCTTTCGACTTGAAACCACCCGGCAGATTGGACAGGGTGCCCGCATCCACGAGTTGGCGGAGCAGGGAGGTTGCGGAATCAGCAAAACCACCAATCAGGTGGATCAATCCAAACCCGTAGAACCCGAAGCCGGGGATGTAGGGGTAATGCACGAAGTGCAGGCGGCGCTGCCGGAGGGGATCATCCTCGAAATAATTCCTGCGGATCGACAGCAATTCACCGGTGGAGAACATGGTGATGACGTAGGGCAGCTTGATGCCGGTCTTGTTGCCCTCTTCATCGGTGTCTTCAAAGCCCGGGAGGTCGCATTCGCAATGGCATTCAAGGATGGTGTAGCGATCATCCTTGACCGACATCAATCCAGACTCTTCATCCCGGCGCTTCTGGATATCGCTCCTGATGGTGTCGGGTTGTGGCAGGGTGTCCATGTCCCGGTAGAACCCTGCCGCCATCAGCTTCAGAATCTCGTTCTCGGTCTTGCGCATCCGATGGGTGATGCGCGGGGTTGTTTCGAGGTCTGAAGCGCCGTAGGGCACGATGATGTCCTCTGGGGGCACAAACATCGCGACCTGCCTGTTGAGGTTCGGGTCGAAGTAGACCTTCTTGAAGGCGGAGCCTGCGAACGGAACCGCCCACAGCAGCCTTTCATGCTCCGATCGATACTCCGGCATCTTCTGGGTCAGGAGGTAATTCATGTCCTCCTGCACCCGGTTGGCAGCTTCTTCCTTCTCCCGGGTCAGTTTGCCCACGATCTGGGTCTTTACCGGGCCGGAGGCGGGGAAGGTGGAGAGCACCATCTCGGACTGGAACTTGACCACCGCCTCGGAGAGCATCGGGTGGAACACCCCGCAGGCCCCATCCCAAGGTTCGGTGCGCTGATCGATCTTCAGGCCCAAGAGCTTGATGCCATCGGCGTAGGTCTTTTCCCAGTCTGAGCGGGAATTGAGGTCAGTCTTGATGGTTTCCAGCAGTTCGTAGGAGATGGTCTCGGCCACCCGGGCATCCATCTCATCCAGCAGGTTGTCCTCGAAGGTGACGGGCTTGACCTCGATTTCAACTTCCGCCTCGCCGGTTTCAGGCTCCACCTCGATCTCGATGTCCATCTGGGTGGGGACAAGTGGTTCAAGGGCTTTCTCGATGCTCATCAGTAGTACCTGACCTTTCTGCGCGGCACGATGACATCCATCTCATCGCTCGGCGCGGTAATGAACCCGCCTTGGCGGAATCGCATCAATGCTTGGGTGGTCGAGTCCACAAGGTCATCGTTGTCGCCATTGGGAAACTCAGCAAGCTCCTCGACAACCTCCTCTGCCCACCGTCTATCCGGGCACCATATCAGCCCGGATGCGAACATATCTGATATGGCGTTTACACGCGCAATCTTATCCGAACCCCGTGTCGGGGTATATTCTGAGATCGGGATACCCATCTTCCGCATCTCATACACCAGAGGCGCTCCTGCCGCCTTCTTCTCGATCAGCAGGGTGTCCGGGTTCCATTCTTTCCACATCTCGTAGACGGTCTTCTTCAGGGTCGGGAACTCCATCCTGTCCTTGAAGGCATCCAGCAGCATGACATTGGCAATCTCCCTGCCATCCTCATTCTCCCGGTAGAAGACGCCCCATGTGGTGCAGGCGGAGTAGTCCGCCCGGTTGTGCTTCTCGAAAGCGGTATCCCAAGACTGGATGATGTAGGAACACTGCGGGGCTCGATCCTCCCGCCACATCCGCCATGACTCCCGCTTGACGATCGCCCCCTCTTCGGAGGTCGGGTTCTGCTGATACTGGGCGTTCCACTTACCGACCGAAATCTCTGCCCTGATTGCCTCCAGTTCCTCGCGGCTCCAGAACTCAGGCCAGAGGGGGTTCCCCGATGGCATGAGGGCAGGGAACTCAATCACCTCCCATTCATCGGAATCCCGGGCAGCAGCCTTGGCCAGTATCTGGCCGGTCAAGTCCCGCTTACCCCAGCGGGTCATCACGATCACAATCGCCCCACCGGGCTGCAAACGCTGACGCGGGCCTGACGTATACCACTCATACACCCGGTCAAAGATATCCGGCACGGTCGCAGCCTGCACTGCCTCCTGCTCGGAATGGGGATCATCAATAATAAACAGGTCGGCACCCTTACCCGTTACCGCACCGCCGACACCGATCGCGAAATACTCCCCGCCCTTGTTGGTGCTCCACCGGCCTGCCGCCTTGGAATCCACCTGCAAGCCCACCTCCGGGAACACCTCGGAGTAGGTGTCCTGATCCACCAAGTTCCTGACCTTCCGGCCAAAACCCACCGACAACTCGGCGGTATGGGCAGTCTGGATGACCTTCTTGTTGGGGAACTTCCCCAAGAACCATGCTGGAAACAAGAACGAAGCAAACTCGCTCTTGGTATGCCGGGGAGGCATGTTGATGATCAACCGCTTCAACTCTCCCCTAGCCACCCGCTCAAAGGCATCTGCCATGATCTGGTGATGTCTGCCAGCAATAAAGCTCGGCCACATCGCCTTCACAAACGCCAAAAACCTGTCCGATTTCAATGCCTTGGCATGATGCCTCAGAAGCTGAATCACCTTCTTGCTGTCCGCAGACCCCTGCGGCAGCGTATCCAGTAACTGGGTGTATTTCGACACCTCTTCGGCAGTCAGGATCACAGTTGCGCAACTTCCTCAACCGACCTGTCCACCACCCTCAAGCTCCTGAATTTCCGCTGCTTCAGTTCAATCCTGCCCTCTTTCCTCAGCTTATGCACCATCCGATGCACATTGCTTCGACTCTTCAGGTTCAATCCCTGAGCCACATCATCATACGAAGGCGGAAACCCATGCACCTTGATGTACTGCCGGATGAACTCCAGCATCACTGCCTGCTTCTTGGTCATCTCCAACCCCTGAGAACAAGTGGTCTCATTCTCCATGAGAACATTTAAACATGCAACACATCCCTCGTTTAAACATCCTCTATTCTCAATACCTGTTGCAAATCAGCAACTTGCCACCCTTTGCTCGAAACAGCCTCAACTTTCCAGAAAATATATACCCCCCCGGGGTCTGCAAATGACCCTTGTGGAAAACAAGGGGGGCTTGGTTTGCGAACAAGCATACAGGTGGTATAAAAACGAAAGGGGGGGTGTAGCGCTTGTAGCGGATGTAGCGCTTGTGTGGTGGTGAGTGATGGGATGTGGTTTATTGATGGTGATGGGATGTGGGGAATAATGTGTAGGGTGGGAGCGAGGGGGTATGCGCGTCTCGTGGTGGTGGGGGACGGGTAGGGTCGGCCACTGGGAGCGGTGGTAAGTTCCACCCCCCTGCTGAGTGCCTAGATTAGGCACCGCGTTCCCCCCTGTAGATCACCCTGCTGCCGCCTCTGAATCATCATCATCCACGGCACGGGGCCTCAGCGGAGTGACGTTGTCTAGCAGCTTCAGCGTTCCCTCTAGCTCTGCCTTAAGCTGCTGGGGCGTGACTTCCTCAGTGCGCTGCTCCACCTTGTCAGTGAACATGCTGAATGCTCTGCCCATGAGTTCCAATGCTTTCACCCTCACGGCGCTGCTGTTCTTCTCATTGGCAGCATGGTCGTGTAACTGCTTCATTACGAAGCGTTTTCCCGCTATGGGGTCGTCAACGAGGTTTTCTGCGCTGTCCTCCCAGCACGACCGGGTCAATGCAATAACCCTCTCATCCTTCATCAGCCTGCTCGCATTGGACGATATCGCGTGTTCTCTATTGCTCTTGACGTTGTATGCCTTCTTGTAGGCTTCCCTTGCTGATTCACCCTTTGCCACCAGTGCAGCGAAGGCTTTCATCTTTTCGGTGATGCGCTTCCCTCTGTAGGGATTCAGTCCTCTTGGCATTCCGGTGTCTTTGTGTCTCTTTGGCTTTACTTGAGCCGCAGCCGACCGCATGGCTTCGCCAAGATCACCCGAGTTTGCATTGTTCTCATTGGTGATGATTTCATCTTGGGTCATTTCACCGCCTACGCTTCGATCATCCATGTTGATACCCTCTGCTGTTTAAACTCGCACTGCCATCTGTGCTGCTGCTGTTTCTCGCATATGACGCATCATGCGTCAATGGTTCGCGATTGGTGATCATCCTTTGACCTTCTCTGACCACTCCATGATTGTCTACTTGCTGTAGGTGAGCGGCATCTGCCTGCCTGCCTTCGGCATGCCTGACCCGGCTTTCCCGGTGATAGCAGATTGCATTTTGCGCATGCGACTAGATAACGTCCACGCATACGCATCACGCATGCCTCGGGCAGATCATTACCGGCATCAATACCGGCATAAAACCAGCCCCGTTTCCGTGCCCAGAAAATCGTTTAAATCGGGCAGGCTCGGCCAGCCAAACCCATGCAATTATCCCAATCGAATCAGATACTTGCAAAAACGCTTGCATGTTTAAATTGGCGATGCTATTGTTCGGTTTCGTTGTTTGGTTTTTGCAGGGGTTTCAGGGTCTGGTTGCACCAGACGTAAGGCACAGCCGGGAGGCTTCGCCAGCAGTCACCTGAACACTGGACGGGCAGTCGCAAGACTGACCCCTCGGTCAACCGGTAAAGCGGCCCGCGCCATTCATGCACAGTTGCCCTCTGGATGCGGTGGTATCACCGCGCAGCACCATGGCATACCCGATCACGCCTCTGTTTGGTGAGCGCTTCAAGGTCATCGAAACCCGATGATGATGATGCCTGATGCTGTTGAATTGCCACTGCACAGTATTGCCCCCAGCGTAATGACTCTGCGCTGCCGCTCGCGTGATGCGAACCGGCCAGTCGCACCGCTCCGGGGCCCTCCCTGCCCGCTGGCCAGTAGACGCGAGGCACCCTCTCTCACCGCACACCGTAGATGACTGACACGCCCCAC
>Ga0129333_10006486_pt1 | contig 11068 bp, 17 predicted proteins | sample CPB6_08_DNA_FD_94474 | JGI IMG/M metagenome (GOLD analysis project Ga0129333, IMG submission 94474) | Freshwater to marine salinity gradient microbial communities from Chesapeake Bay, USA - CPBay_Sum_0.6_0.8_DNA | ecosystem: Environmental > Aquatic > Marine > Coastal | place: USA: Chesapeake...
CCTAGTTAATGAAATATCCTGCCAAAGCATTTGTCACAAGCGGGGCAAGATCGGATGGGTTATAGATTGTTACCGCACTGTTACCACCCTTATGGGCAATTAACTCATGGTTGATATCGACGCCGACGATGAGGATGTGTCGGCCAGGGTCACCCCATGCACGAACATCCTTGATATCGCTCCACTCGCCGTCGGTGATGATTACGACAAGGTGGTATCGCTTGCCGTATCGCTGGTCATCAAGGATCGTAAGAGCATCAAAGATGTGTGTACCGCCACCGGCACCCATCTTGACGTGCTCGACCTGCTCGTCACCGGCTACAACAAGCCGCACACGATCGCTGAAAGTAGTGATAGTGCACGGAATGTCATAGTGCTCACAAGCCTTACGGATACCCATTGCCACGGCACTAGTACGTCCGATGCGATGATCCATCGATCCGGATGTATCGACGAGCAGAGACACCGCCAGGTCATGACCGTTACCCTTGTCTCCGTCCATACCTGACCAGAAGTTCATATCACCAGGCTCGCGGGTAATGAACGCTGTCGGGTCAAGGACACCGTTCTCACGGTAGAACATCCAAGACGGGTCAACTTGCACGATGAGGCGATCAAGAACATCCATCATGCTGTTCTGTATATTGACCACTTCCTTGACTTCGTCTGAAGTCATTGGCGTGATGCTCTCGTCACGAGACGCCACCTGTCGCAGGTTGTCGTTGACAGTAGCCAAGAAGTCACTTGCGTCACCGTGACTCATCTGAGCGATGTTGTCAGACACGATGTCATCGAAGTAACTCTTGACAGTCTTCTCAGCTGATTGGTTACCCGCCGAAGATTCCTCAGTCTCAGGTGGGTTACTATCCTTACTGTCACTGCTGTCGGGTGCCTCTACCTCCTCACCGTCACTACCCTTATCACCAGTTACCTCCGCCTTGTGCTCCTCAGGCTTCTCAAGGTTGAAGTCAGGGGATTCTGGTACAGCCTGGATCTGGGTACGGTTAACACCCACTTTGCCGTAATCAAACGACGTGCCGTGAACGTCCGGGTTACGCAGACCCTCACTGCCCTCTAGCCATACGATAAGGCACTCAGCAAGACGCAGTACACAAGAGTGCATGACTTTGGGATCGTTAGATGATCTGTAAGTCATGATGATCTCTTCCATGGCTGGAATCAACGCGGCATGCTTGTGCCTCTCAGCAGCGTTGCGAAGCATCTGGCGCAGCTCACGTGGGAGATACGTGCGACCGACAATCCACGGCCACGCTATTTCTTCCTTACCAGGGTCATACATATACTTAGCAACCAAGGTTGAGAAGTAGCGTGCCATGACCGGAGACACGACAACCATGGCAGACTCCATGCGTTGATCTTCCAGAATGTTCCATGCTTGTTGGAATGCAGTACCACCGATGTGCCTGCCGGTCACTGCTTCAAACACCTTGGGGTCAAGGTACGGCTTAATAAGACTGCCGTTGATAACGTGGTGCGTACCCTTATTACATCCCGCAAGACTGCATAAGTAGTCAGGAGGTGTGCTCCACATGATGTGGCCACCCTCGTGATACGTGAACCCCTTGACAGTATGTACAAGGTCAACCACCTGAGCATCGTCACTGATATCCAAGTTGTCGCAGTTGATCTGGATGTGAACATCTACGAAGTCCGTATAACAATTCATCTGCGGACCACGTGTGCCAGAGTTCAGCTGCTCAACGGTTACGCGCGGTGTAATACCCATGCTGTTGAGCACCTTGCCAGACACTGAGCCAAGGCTTGACAGGATCGCACCCTGTCGTCGTATCCGCTCCCTGTACATTGCGTTGTCAGGCGTGTTCTGTGACAACAACTGTGAGGCGAGCTGGCGAGCACGCTTCTCAGAGTTGGCGGCGTCACGGTTGATCATGTTGCGCAACCGTGTACGTGAGTTGGTTAACTCCTTACGTGTAAGGAGTTGTGTTTCTTCTTCATCCTCGAAGAACTCACTGTCATCTACTTCTTGGATGCTTTCTTGTGTCATGTGGCCTCCTTGGCTGGACCCTCAACTTCTGTGTTGAGCATCACACGAATACTGCGGTCTTCGATAAGCGTCTCAACAACAGTGCGCTCTGACTTGCTGGTGAACTGCCCACAGAACGACCACAGTGCATAATCTACACCGAACAGAGCGACGTCACGCTCAAGACGCTGTAGAGATGATGTGCCGACAGGCGTCGATACCGCACGGGTGTCACGGGCAACACGCAGTGACTGACCGAGCAGGCGAACTGCCGACGACTTGATGAGCTTCTTCTCAACGTCCTCGTCGTAGTTCCACTGCAACCAACGGAACCGTGCGAGGAACGCCTCGTTAGCCTTGCTCATACCGGCGTAACCAGGGTTGTACGTGGAGATGATCCACAGGTTGGTAGAAGCCTTGACCACGTCAGGCATATGACCACCGTGCCCGTCATCGACTGGCTTACGGATGTTGACGAACTGGTGACGGTCGTCTGCTAAGGGGTGCAAAGCCGCGGTAACGGCACCGGGCATAGCGTTGACCTCGTCAAGGTACAGGATGCCACCGACTCGAGCGGCAAGAGCAACGACGCCCTCCATCCATACGAGCTGACCTGTCTCGTCAGGGCGGTACTGACCGAACATGTCATGGTCGGTAATGGCGCTGTTACCAGCGAGCAAGAAGATCGGCAAGGGCTTAGACAGGCCCATCTCCTTGGCAACTAGGTGAGCCAGCACCTCAACAAGCATGGTCTTACCCGACTGGGTGTCACCAACAAGGCCAACATTGGGGGCGTACCCGTCAATGCGGTCGCTGTTCCAGTAAGCCATGAGAGCATCAACATCTTTGATACCGCCAGGGAGTTCGCGGGATACGTACTCCTTGATGATGTTGGGACGCTGGGGACGCCAACGATCAAGTGCAGGATCGTCAAGCGATGTGATAGGCGTACTGGACACGGCTACGGTTGGCACGTGTGCCCGTACAGTTGGCGCAGACACAACAGGAGCCATGCCTGTAATGCTGAGCTGCTTAGGGATGATGAGCGTCTCGCCAACTCCGGCGATATCAACTCGCATCTTGCGCTGATCGGGGTGGCCGTCAGGGAAGACAGTCGGGTCAACAACCCGAGCCGACAGTCCCTTGTAGGGGCCCGATACAACGGTAACTTGCATGCCCTCGCGGAGGGCCTTAGCTGCAACCATTGCTGGTTCCTTTCAGTTGGTGGTTCTCTGCCTAGGTTATCTGACCATTACGGTCAGATCAACTCAGGTCAGGTGGGTATTTGAGGCCAAGAGCAAAGTAGAACTCATCAAGAGTTCTGATTGCTGTCTTGTTCTCTTCTGTGCGTTGAAGGTTTGAGTTCTCCAACAGCAGAACTAGCGCATCAATTTCTTCTCTGGAAAAGATGATGACGGTAACGTCATCACCGTTAACAGAGGATTTGACAACGGGCATCTGTCCCCTATCTGTAAGTGTCGATGACACTGTCTTGTATCTCTTCGAGCAAGAACTCACCCTTACCATCTATGAGTTCACCCGCTGAGAATGCTTTGGTTTCTAAGAGCGACCAAAGGCGCTCGTCTACTGTCCAGCTTCCATCGATGCTGGACAAGCAGATCTCCACTTCAACGTCGGACGTTTGCCCGATACGGTGAAGCCTGTCCTCGGCCTGCTGGATATCTGCAGGCGACCACGGTAGTTGCGCAATGATTACGCGACGGTTGCGCCCATCACCATGGAGCGTTAGCCCAAGGCCAGCTGACTTGATTTGGCCTACCATCACACGAGCAGCACCGGAGTTGAACGCCTCCACTGCCTCGGCCTTTTCGGAGTCATTCATGGTTCCGTTGTAGGCGACTACTCCGTACTTCTCAAGGCCATCTACGATCCCGGACATGACTCCGTGGTGTTCGGCAACAACAAAGATACCCATTGGCACATCGTCGTAAGCAGTTTCAATGAGCAGCTCACGGACGTGTTCAACTACACCGCGCACCTTGCATTCACCAGCTAACCGCCGCATGGTAGTTAGCTTGACCAGAGCCTCGTTACGAGCGGCACCGCGCCACTCCAACCCTTCACCTGCTAGGTAAGAGATCAGGTCTTTCTCAGCGAGAAGGTAATCGCTGACGGCTTTACCTTTACCCTCGATGTGGATAGCCGATCTGCCTTTGTACGGTAGGTCAAGAACAGACTCACGACGCATGCGCATCATAAACGATGATGACATTGCCTCATTGAGTCCGAGAGAGTCGACGTTAGCGCGTTTACCGAAACGGTTAAGGCGACCTTTGTCGTCACGTTCCACGGGACAGTAGTAACCCCAGAACCTTCCCTTACCACCGACGGCGTCCCATGCTGGCTTACCAAGAATCTCGATCTGAGATCCCATCTCCATGTTGCGCCCGTTGGGGCTGGGAGTTCCAGACATAAGCACCTTGACACCACGAACAGTCTTAGACAGTTCGATAACCGCCTTGGTTCTGCCTGAGCCAGAGTTCTTGACGCGGTGTGCTTCATCAACGATCAGCACAACGATTTTGTTGTGCAGTGAGTTGGGATCAGTTACGTCTGTCCACTCTCTGATGATTGAATCACCAATGATGTACACGTCAGCAGGAGGTAGTGCGTAAGTACGCATACCACGAATGACGTGTACCTTGAGATGGGGAGCAAACTTGGCTAGCTCCTTCACCCAGGTAGTTCTCAGGGACGGGGGGATAACAATCAAGGCCGGTGAGTCACCGATCAGCCGTGATGATTCAACCACGGCCACAGCGCATGCTGTTTTGCCAAGCCCCATGTCTAGGGCTAAGTACGCTTGCTTTCTATCTAACGCAAACCGCACCGCCTCTTCCTGATGTGGAAGAAGCGGCACGGCAAGACTAGGCAACGCAAGCGTTGCTTTCATGTGGTTCTCCTAGTCAGTCATCGGGTAAGTCGACGGTGTTCCGCCAACCATCACGACCGCGGTACTGCATGTACATCACGAGCATGATTGCTCGTAGGTTGAAGCCAACAAAGGCCAGTGCACCGATGTACCGGTACACGATGTTCGGGTCGCTGAGCATCAGCCTACCGGATATAAGGATGCTCACCAACAGGGCGAAGAAGCGAGTGAATACGTACCGCTTCATAGAAACTTCAATTTCAGGCATTGCTACACAAACCAATCTCCAAGGTCGTCTATCACCCAACCACCAAACTTGTCTGGTGGTCGGGCGACTAAGTCAAACAGTTCTTCTCTGGTGGACAACCGGAGGAAAAACTCAGTGTCCTCGTCGTCATCGGTGACGTTACCACCGATCTCAACTATCGACCACTCAGTCTCCCCGTCCGGCCATCTCACCAGAACTCTGACATGCAGAGGACCGTCAGACAATACGAACGTCCTTGCGGACAGCCGACGTGGGCAGACGCATCATGTGGATCTGCTCGTTGTTCTTGTAGGCGTTCCAGGCACGTGTGTACACCCAGAGATGGTCACCACGACGCTTGTTGCTGGTGTTGCGCACAGCCCAGTTGCGCACAGCCAGACGCGGGTCACCAGCGTCAAGGTTGGAGCCGTCTGCGATGGTCTTGAAGAACATCTCAGCCTCTGCACGGCCATGCTTCTCAGCGATGAGCATGTACAGAGTGCCCCAAGCAGGCTGGTTACCGCGACAGTGCGTGTACACGTTGCGGGCAGCTGACACCGCTGCATCGACCAACTCAGCGTTCTTGTCGATGTAATCAGTGATGTCAGTGCGGGTAATCAACTCCGTCATCTGCTGGGAGTTGTCGGTGTACACGCCAGCCTCAACTGCGATGTACAAACGAACCAGCGCAGCTTTCTGACTGGAGTTGCTGATGCCCATTGCGGTGAGCGCGTCGGCAGGACGACGGGACAGGCCCGAGTCAAGCACCTTGAAGGTGGACAGGTCGAGATCCTGAACGACCAGGAGTTCGACAGGCACACCCGCCTCAATGATTGCGTGCAGACGGTGCTGACCATCAAGCAGGGTACCGTCCTTGGCAAACTTGATCGCCTCGCCGGTGGCCTGCCACTGACCGCGCTTGATCTGCTCCGCGTACTGGCGAACGCGAGTGCGGCGCAGTGCACGGTTGTTTGTGTTGGTTCCGACCATGGTCTTAGCCATGTCGGGGGTAATCCTCATTACTGAGGTACGCATAGGGGTTCTCCTATTTGTTTGGTTGGACAGCGACACGGTCGCGTCGCTTACTGGTCTCAGAACGGCTCGTCCGAGTAGTCATACTCGGGCATCCCACTGAGTTCCCAGATCTTGTTCTCGCACGTCAAGCGTAGGTCATTGAGTGCGGTAATCATCTGTGCCTTGTTATTGAAGAACAAGGTTACCTTGAACTTGTGCTTGATTTCCACATCAATAGTGTGGAACTCGCCCTTGGTGTCAACTTCGAATGCGTTTGTTTGTGATTCAAACACATCGTCGTTGCGCACGTGGTGATGAACTGTTGTTGTAGTCATGTGGTTCTCCTACTCGATTACTTTGATCCAGCCAAGTTTGCACATGGCCTTGATCTCTGTGCGGCGCACATCCTCGCGAGTTAATCCTAGCGAGTCTCCCGTCTCTTCCAACGTTTGAGGCTGAGAATTGGGAATGCCGAATCGCATCTTGAGTATGTCACGCTCTAGCGGCTCAAGCATACGGAACAGCGATGCGATTTCAAACTCACTAAGACTTTCTATGTTCTCAGGGATCATGCGATAATGGCAAACCTGTCATGCCCTGGCACCAGGCCAAGACCTGATCCCTTGTCCCATTTGGCGAAGATGGTTCCGGCGTCATCGACGAAGTCGATGGTTCCTTCGTCTCCTGGACGAAGCTCCGTGTACGGATCGTCGGTATAGATAAGGCGGATGCGCTTACCCACATAAGGATGGTTGCTACCTGTGTTGGCTTTATCTGTCATGATGCTCACCAGATTTTGAATCCTCCACTTTCGATGCAGAACTCTGCGAACTGTCGCACGTTCTCCACGCTGAACGGGTAGTTGGCTGACCAGGGCTGCGTCTTACCCTCACCATTGCACCCGTTACAGGTGCCGTGAGTGCGGCCAAGGGCGATGGCAGTTGCCTCGTCAAGCTCCTTGCTTGGCATGCCACCCTCAACTCCAACTCTGTCGGTGCGGATGCCCACGCCGTTACACCATGTGCACACCTCAAGAGGGAGGTTAGCCAGATGTTGTCGGTAATCGTTTTCGTACTTGGCGGTACGACCGAACTCGATCTCGTCAAGTAGCAACTTGCCAAGCTTCTTTGCGTCACGCGCACCAAGCCCAGCACCTGAGTTGCTGTGCCCGTGGTCGTACACGGATTCTGGGATCAAGTCCGCCGCTACCGAGTAGACGTAATCCCATAGGGGGTGCCACCACCACACGTTGTTGCGGAAGTACTCACCCTTATCTGTCTTAGGCTTATTGCCATAGACATCCATACCCATTGTTATCTCTCCCTGATGTTGGGGTTGTCTGGGTGCTCTTCGAACGGGTCTAGAGCTTCCCAGAACGGTGTGGCTGCTGACGTCTCAACGAAGTCAGCAAGTATGTCGTCGTTACCGTCCTGCAACTCGGCTAGCTGGTGGTAGTCCATGTCAAGGGTGTTGATAAGGAATACCTCATCGTCAGCGTTGAAGTAGGTGCCGGTTCCTTTGTGGTAGATAAGCAGGCTCACGGCTTAACCGCCATGATCTTTTTGCACACATCCCACCACGTGCGAAGGGCCTCCGGAAAGACACCCTCACCGCCGTCAGCGAATGAGTCGACGGACTCGCCAGCCTCGTTGTACTTGCGCACGACTACCGACACACCCTCCTCAGACACTGCGGCTGTGACCCGCACACGCTCACGTTCGGGTTCCACGTATCCGTCGTCGTCCTCGTCCGAGTCGTCCTCCGACTCGTCAAGCTTGCTCATCCATCCCGTCATGACGAGGCACAGGGACGTAACGTCATCCATGTTGACGCCCTTGGGGACTCGGACAAGCAACTTGTACGGGTCGGGATCGGAGTCCACCAGTTTCTTGGTGAGGACACCCTGACGCTCGATGACCGCGTAGACCTTGGCAACTTTCTCCTTGGCCAACTCGTCTGCGCTTTCAGGTATCTCACCGTCGATGAACTGGGCTACACGCAATGATGTACTCATGCTTTCTCCATTTCTGTTTCCAACTTGTTGGGCAGGTGGTCCTGCCACATAAGAGCGGCTTCCGCAAGTCGTGAGATGTACTGAACATCCTTGGTCTGGAGGTTGTAACTATCTCCATCCTCGATACCACTCTCGTTGAGGGTGCCGACGATTACGCACGGCCCGCATAGGAACCGTCCGAAGATTGCGCTGGCAAGAGTGTTGGGCTCTAAGCCGATAAGCAATCCCTCGTCGTGCACGTACCCGACGAAGTGCTGGTCCCGGTTAGGGGGTCGCACCACGTCGAAGTAGCCATCCACAAGGTTGTGAATGATCCGTGACATGTCTGCACCACGATCAATGTAATCCTGGTGAATGAGAGCCACGTCTGTTGGGTAGACGACAGCTATCGATACTTCTGATGTGCTAAGCATTACCTTCCTTTCTAGCGAACGCGGTTAAACACCGCTTTTGCCTTTTCCATTGACTGACGTGCGAGTTCGATTGCTTCTCGCATGTCATTGCTGATGGCACCGAGTTGGTTGTTGTCAACAGCCCACTTAAAGGACAGCGACCCGAGTGCGACGGGCAGTTGTCCAGCGCCGTACGGGCCCTCCTCCCCAACGGGCAGAGCCTCGAACTCGTTGCGTTCCACCCACCACACACCATGCTCGATGTTGGGCGACACCTCGTCGGTAACGGGGTCGTATCCGATGGGGTTAACCACGGACATGGTCAGCACATGAGTGAACGGCAGGGTCTTGATCAGGTCAGCCCAGTCGTTGGGATCGTCGGTGGGGTCCATCTCCGTGGGGGCTTGGCGTGCCCGAGCAGGGCAGACATAAGCGAACGTCCCAGTGGGCAGCAGCTCAGTCGTCCAGCACAGGCTTCGGATCATGCTGTACGAGTCACCCTCGTACTCAGGCTTGTCCGAGCACTTGATGGGAGCCATGAAGTTCCCATCTGCATCGACAGGGATGATCATCGCTTCGAGATCTTCCCATACGTTGTTTACCTTGTTGGTGATTTTGTTTGAGACGTGCTTCCACACGTCTTCAATTGTCTTTGTCATGTGGTTCTCCTTTGCCTAGTACTAGGCTGGCTGTGTCAATTTGCTGACAAGAATCCTTAGGTCAAGAAGCTTGTCAGTCATCTCGGACGCCGAGACTATCTGGTGTCCTGCTGTCATCGCAAGCATTTCATCCACACTGTTTTGTACTTCGAGAAGCACAGTATGTCTGTGGAGTTCGTTGATTGTCGATTCAATTTCACTAACCTCGAGGTCAATGTCTTGAGTCGACTCGAACTGGGGGCTCAAACTGGCCATTGTCACTCCTCGTTTGTCGGTTCCCAGGGCTCATCGTCAATACCGACGATCCAGCCCCAGAGGTTGGGAAGGATGGAAGCAGCCTCTTCGAGACCACCATCAAGTGTACGCGACACTGATTCGAGGGACGTGGGGGCGAAGTCGCCTACCTTGGGCAGGCGCTCGATGATGCTGTCATCGTCGTCAGGATCGACGACGGGGAGACCGTTGTCACGAGCCTCACGCAACCACTGCTTAGCCTCGCTAAACATCTCGGCGTACATCTCGCTGGTAACGACAGCCCGCTGAACGCGGTTGACAGACATCTGCCATTGACCTGACTCGGGGTCAAGGATGATCATGACCCCGTTAGGGATTGAGTCCATGCTGAATGACATGGTGTTACCTACCTTTCTGGTTAGGGGATTTGGACGGCGGCACAGTTGCGATGTGCCGCCGTCCCAGCATCAGGCTGCTAGGCGAGCAGCCAGTCGGGCAAGTGCACCCTGGATCGGGCCGACCGCACGCATGGGCAACTTGCGACCGTCACGCACTTGCTTGAGGGCATCGACAGCCTCGGGCACGTCCTCAGCCATGTAGACACCATGGTTGAGGACAACCTTGGCACACCAGTCGGTGAGGGCGTGGTGGCAGGTGTCGTGACGGTCAGTCACGTGACCGTCGCATACCCAGATAAGGGGCTCACCCTTCTTACGCTTGCTAAGCGCAAACATAAGGGCGGGACCGTCGACACCGTTACCACCATTGCCCTCACGCACCTCGGCAACAACCTTGCCGTTCTCGGCAAGCACCCAGCAGTTGTAGCGACTACCGGGACCGTGGCTGTAACCGATGATGGTTGCACCAGGGCTGGCCTTGATGATTGCCCAGATGTCGTCAGTATCCAGAGACATGGAGCCTGACTGGTCGATGAGCACAACACCACCGATACCCTTGATGCGCTTGTCGAAGATGCGCTTCTCGGGATCGACTAGGTAGCGGTGGATACGACGTGGGTTGATACCCATGTTGGTAGCCGAACGCTTGCGACCCATACGACCAGCGACACGCTCAGTGAGGTGCAGCTTCTCTAGTGATAGGACGGCAAAGGTGTCGGGCATCTCACTCTGCTCAGGTGGGCGGTTACCCTCAGGCACCTGATCACCAGGCTCAGGATCACCCCAAGTACCAGGGCGTTGACCCTTGAGGAACTGTGTGACCCTATGTGCAAGAGACAGTGTGTAACGGTACCCCCACGGAATGGTGGCGTCCTCACCGTCGACACTGATGCGGTATGGATCGGTGTCAGCAAGAGCACCCTTGTAATGGTCAGTTGACCAATACTCAGCCTCGCTCCGGATGGCCTTGCGCAACTGCTTGGCAAACTCAGCAGCGCCAGGCTTGTTGTGCTTCTTGGCAGACACACGAATAGCACGGGCAACTGTGTTGCTAGCTTTAGTGCCATAAGACCTGACCATTGTGTCAGCCAGAGTCAACACATCGCCAGCGGCGATGGCTCGGTCAACGACAATGGGAAGGTGGCGTGTGTCAAGATCATCGGGGCTGATCTTGGCATGCTTGAGAAGAGTGTTGAGACGAAACTCCTCGCA
>Ga0129333_10006487_pt1 | contig 11067 bp, 5 predicted proteins | sample CPB6_08_DNA_FD_94474 | JGI IMG/M metagenome (GOLD analysis project Ga0129333, IMG submission 94474) | Freshwater to marine salinity gradient microbial communities from Chesapeake Bay, USA - CPBay_Sum_0.6_0.8_DNA | ecosystem: Environmental > Aquatic > Marine > Coastal | place: USA: Chesapeake Bay...
TGCTGCGCTTTTTGCAACGCACCTACCAGGAACTATGTCCCCAGGGGAGTATGGGGCACTTGGCAACCACTGCCGAGCAGTATTTTTCGGGACGGACTCCCCTCTGGTGGGTTGAATGGCTAGATCCCAATCCCGATCCGGCGACGCGGCGTGGTTTTTTAGAGCAAGTGGTCAGCCCTAACCGCATGGTAAAAGTAGGCTGTTTATGGATGGGTAATGCCATTGACCAGTGTCAGGGCGATCGGCATAGTCATATTTTTCTGTTATATGTGGCCCCAGAACATCGGCGGCAGGGGTTAGGACGATCGTTAATGGAAACCGCCGAAGCCTGGGCTAAACAACAGGGCGATCGGCAAATTACCCTTCAGGTTTTTGTCAATAATGCCGCCGCCCTAACCCTCTACAAAGCCCTAGGGTATGAGCCCCAATCCATCACCCTGGGTAAAACCCTCTAAACTCTCTCTGGGGTTTAACCGCAAGAAGTAACCGTTGCGTTTATCCTAATCCAAGGCTGTCTTGGTCTTGGCTGCGAGTAAACAGGGCAAAAGGGGGACTTGACGTGACAGATAATCCAACGGGAAACCGCGTAAAGGTACGTCAGGACGTGTCCGCTCTCGTCCGGGCACAGTTGCAAGTCTTGCTAGAGCAGGAGAATTTTGGCGGGGCAAAGGCCTTGTTAATTCCCGTACAACCGGCGGATATTGCGGAGGCGATCGAGGGGTTGCCGGAGGCCATGCAGGCCATTGCCTTTCGGCTGTTGTCTAAGGATGAGGCGATCGAGGTTTATGAACATTTAGACTCCAGTATCCAACAGGATTTAATTCAGGAGTTTAAGCGCCAAGAATTGCTGGATATTGTGGATCAGATGTCCCCGGACGATCGGGCCCGGCTCTTTGATGAATTGCCCGCAAAAGTGGTGCGACGCATTCGTAAAGAACTCAGCCCCGAAGAGTGGAACACCACCGCTGTGCTGTTGGGCTACGAGGCGGGCACCGCCGGGCGCATTATGACCCCGGAGTACCTGTCCTTAAAAGAAAATATGACCGCCGCCCAAGCGATCGATCGAATTCGCAGCTTGGCGGATCTCACGGAAACCGTGTACTACCTCTACGTGACGGATAACGCCCGCCGCCTCACGGGAATCCTGTCTTTGCGAGATATTGTAGTAGCCCAACCGGGGGAAACCATTGGGGAGATTATGACCCGCGATGTGATTGCGATCGATACTTATACGGATCAGGAAGAAGTGGCCCGCATGATCCAGCGCTATGACTTTCTGGCGGTGCCTGTGGTGGATCGGGAGCGGCGCTTAGTGGGGATTATTACCGTGGATGACATCATCGACATTCTCGAAGAGGAAACCACGGAAGATATTTACGCCTTGGGCGGCTTACAATCTGGCGGAGATGATTATTTTCAGACCAATCTGTTGACCGTGGCCCGCCGCCGGGTGGTGTGGCTCTTGGTGCTGCTTATTACCAACACCGGCACCAGTGCGGTGATCAGTAGTCAACAGGATATTCTGAAACAGGTGGTGGCCCTGGCCGCCTTTATTCCCCTGCTGATCGGGACGGGAGGGAACGTTGGGGCTCAATCGTCCACCGTTGTCATTCGGGGCTTAAACACAGAACGCCTGCGGAGCATTGGCCCCTTCAAAGTCATTTTGCGGGAAACCACCGCCGGAGCCATGTTGGGCATCATGTTAGCCGCCGTGGTCACCCTGTGGGCCTATTGGTTACAGCCCCAATATCCGGGGGTTTCCATTGCGGTGGGCATTAGCCTGATGGCCATTTCGATTTTAGCCTCCACTGCTGGCGCAACTCTGCCCCTCCTGTTTGAACGCTTTGGTTTAGATCCGGCGTTAATGTCTGCACCGTTTATTACTACGGTGGTGGATGTTTTAGGGGTCTTTATTTATCTCAAAGTGGCAACTTTAATTTTATTAACTTGAGTCAGAATTAATCGATAGGTTAGAAAAATGAAGGCTATCTAGGCGAGTAAGGAGTTCTCTATGTTTGCACAATTGCCAGAGCGACGAATGCACTGGATTCGTTGGGGGTTAACCGTGGGGTGGGGACTCATGATTGCATCTCTGGTGTATGACCCTTGGACTTCAGCCCTGACCACGCCGGATCACCCCTGGAGTCCCTTACGGTTACCTCAGACCTGTATAGAGGTACAGGGCAAATGCTTAGTTGAACAGCCCTATCCCTTAGGCACAACCCTGTTTTGGGGCGCTATTGTACCCGCCGCCATTTTTATTCTTTTGGTCTTTGGCCATGAGCTATGGCGACGCATTTGCCCCCTGTCTTTTTTGTCCCAGATTCCCCGTGCTTTGGGCTGGCAACGGCAATTTAAACGGGAGAATGCAAAAACAGGTAAAGTGCGCTACGAATTAGCCAAGGTTGATTCTAATTCCTGGCTGGGGCGAAACTACCCCTATGTGCAATTTGGCTGGTTATATGTGGGATTGTGTGGACGAATTTTATTTTTTAATGCCGATCGCTTAGTCCTGGCAGGCTGGTTATTATTTACGGTGGTGGCGGCTATTGCCGTGGGCTACTGGTACGGCGGTAAGTCTTGGTGTCAGTATTTTTGCCCTATGGCTCCGGTGCAAAGCGTCTACAGTGAACCGGGGGGACTGTTAAACAGCCAAGCCCATACCAGTGAGACTTTAGTTACTCAGTCCATGTGTCGAACGGTGCTGCCGGATGGCAAGGAACAGAGTGCCTGTGTGGCTTGCCAAAATCCCTGCATTGACATTGATTCAGAACGTACCTATTGGAAAAAGTTAGACAAACCGGAAACCGCCTTTCTACGCTATGGCTATGTGGGGTTAGTGGTGGGTTATTTTGGCTATTACTATCTCTATGCCGGGAACTGGAACTATTACTTTTCTGGGGCGTGGCTCCGCCAAACGGATCAGCTTGCGTCTCTGCTTGCCCCCGGACTTTATCTGGGGGGACAAACTATTAATATCCCCAAATTAGTAGCAGTGCCCCTGGTCTTAGGAGGCTTTACAGCCCTGGGGTATTGGGGAGGACAGTGGCTAGAAAAATGGGCCCGTTCCTACAGTCGTCAGCAACAGATGAATCTGACGATCGAAACCCTTCGGCATCGTATTTTTACCCTGTGTACCTTTGGTATTTTCAACTTCTTTTTTATCTTTGGGGGTCGCCCCTTGGTGCAATTATTTCCTTGGGGAGTGCAGTATCTGTACGACCTGGGGTTAGTGGCCCTGAGTACCCTCTGGCTGTATAAAACCTGGCGGCGTAGTCCCGATTTATATTCCCGTGAAAATTTAGCTAATCGGTTCCGCAAGCAGTTAGAAAAATTACAGCTTAATGTATCTCAATTTTTAGAAGGACGCGCCCTCAATGATCTCAACACCCATGAGGTTTATGTGTTAGCTAAAGTGTTGCCAGGGTTTACCCGTGAAAAACGACATCAGGCCTACAAGGGGGTGGTGCGCGAGGCTCTGGAAGAGGGCTATGTGAACTATTCCAGTAGTTTGGAAATGTTGCAGCAAATGCGCCAAGAGTTGGGTATTACGGATGACGAACACCGCCTCGTGTTAGAGGAATTGGGCATTGAAGATCCTCAACTGCTCGATCCGGATCGCAAACGCAGTTTAGAAAATCAAATTCGTTTAAGCGGCTACCGCAAGTCCCTAGAGCGGTTAATGCTATTACAAAGTAAACAATCCGATCGCTCCATCCCTGAGCCTATGTCCTTACAGGATTCAGCCGCCATTCGATCGCTGCGTCGTCAATATTCCATCACCCTGCAAGAGGAAGAATGGATTCTCAGCGGGTTATCTGAGAATGCCAACAGTGTTAAAAAAGCAGAATTTTTCCTCGCCCAATTGCCCGCCTTAGTGACCAGTTCCCAAGCACTGCATCAGCCCCTCCTGCAAGACCATCAAGCCGTCTTGGCCGTGCTTCAAGAAAATATTAGTCATAAAACCGAACTGATGGTGCGATCGGTACTGGAAACCTTAGAACTACTTCAGTCCGATTCCGCAGCTTTACCCCTGGCCCAATCTTTACAACAGGCGGCGCCGCTGGTGTTAGACCTCCTGTTAGGGCAAGAACCCTGGGGCGATCGTCTACCACCAGAGATTTTCCAAGTTTTAACGCAGGATCCCACAGCGGGCTCAATGCAGGCTGAAGCTTCGGCGATCGGGGAATATTCTGCCCCCACGATTCTCCATCATCTTGAAACCTTACTTCAGGAACAAAACCCACTGATTCAGGCCGCTGCACTCTATATGATTGCCCAGGTGGACGGGGAGCGGGGTCAGATCCTGGCTCACGCGGAGCAATACAGTTCTCATCTGGTGCAGGAAACGATCGCAGGTTTGCCCCCTGACACTGCCGATCTGCGCCCCTCCCTAACTCAGTTTCCGACCTTAGAAAGAGTCGTGTATTTATTCAATAGCGACTTTTTCCACCGGATGCAAAGTGAAACCCTCATTGCCCTGGCGGATCGGGCAGAGGTAAGAACCTATAGCCAAGGGGAGGTGATCACAGAAGCGGGGGACACCTGTCGAGAGTTGTTGCTCCTGATGGAAGGGGATGCCAATGTCCACTATCAAACGGAGACGGAGACCCGCATAGAGCAACTCCATCCAGGACAAACCCTAGATGAGCTAGAGGTTTTAGCCCATAGCACCTCAGAAAATACGATCGTTGCGGCTAGTGAACATACTCGGATCCTAGCCATTCCCGTGGATGCCTTTGATGACTTGCTCGACCAGGATCCTGATTTTGCGCGACGGGTGTTGGAGCTAGAAAGTCGGCAGTTGCAGCGGTTTATGCGATCGGTTCAGCAGTTAATCCCCTGATTAAGCTAGATGCAGAGGATTCACATCGATCGTTAGGGCCACAGTGCGGTGGGGTTTAAGGCAGTGCTGAATCTCAATCCAGGGTAGTTCAAAACAGCCCTCAGCCTGGGGTTTCACCTTCAGTAACAGATGCCAGCGGTAACGTTGGGCAATACGGAGAATCGGGGCGGGGGCGGGCCCCAACAGTTCCACCGCGTCCCTGTAGCCCCCCTCCGCTAAATAGGTTCGCAGAAATGCTCCTAAATCGTTGGCTGCCTGCTCCACCCCACTGGCATCGGGACTGGTTAACCGCAGCAATAAAAGTGTACTAAAAGGCGGATAGAAGAGGGGCGATCGGTGGGGGAGTTCCTGATCTAAAAAGTCGCCGTAGCGGTGCTGAGTGACCGCCTGCACGACCCCATGATCTGGGCTGTAGGTTTGCAAAATCACCCGACCCGGATCCGCTCCCCGGCCCGATCGTCCCGCCACCTGAAGCAAAGTTTGACAAGCTCGTTCCCCGGCCCGAAAGTCCGGCAGGTGCAGCAATCCGTCCGCCGCCAAAATCCCCACCACCGTAACCTGGGGTAAATCAATCCCCTTGGTGAGCATCTGGGTTCCCACCAACAGATCCGCCTTCCCCTCCGCGAAACGCTGGAGCAGGGTGCGATGAGCATCTTTGGTTCGGGTGGTGTCACTGTCAAATCGAATAAAGGTTAGATTAGGAAACAAATGTTCTATTTCCTGGGTGACCCGCTGGGTACCACTGCCAAAAAATTTTAAATAGGGAGACTGACACTGGGGGCAGACCTTGGGCTGGGGTTGGCTATAGTTGCAGTAGTGACAGCGTAGGGTCGATAAGCCCTGAATCGCTAGACCCTGAAGCGATCCCCCCGGTTGGTGATAGGTTAATGACACATCACAGTGAGGACACCCCAAGGGCTCCCCACAACTGCGACAGGAAACAAAAGTACTATGTCCTCGACGGGGCACAAAGAGCAGCCCCTGTTGGCCCTTCGCCTTCATCTGGTGTAGCGCTCTTTGCAAAGCGTGGCTAAAGAGCGATCGATTTCCTCGCTGTAACTCTTGGCGCATATCCACCACTTCGATCTGGGGCTGGGGACGGTTATAAATGCGTTGAGGTAATTTTAAGTACAGCGATTCTAGTAACTCTGAACTAGAAGCCTGCGGCAGAGACTCCGGTAACAGGCGATGTCTAGCGGTTTCTACCCAGGTTTCCACCGACGGCGTAGCAGACCCCAACAGCAACACACAGGCGCACCTCTGGGATCGCCACTGGGCTACGGTGCGGGCGTGGTAGCAGGGCATGGGCTGATCCTGCTTAAAACTACTATCGTGTTCTTCATCTAAAATAATCAGCCCTAACTTCGGCAGGGGGGCAAAAATAGCCGATCGGGTACCAATCACCACTTGAGGCGTGGCTAAGAGCATCAGTCGCCAGGTATCGTACCGCTCGCCGTCCGACAAACCACTGTGATAGACCAAAACCTTACCGCCAAAGCGTTGTTGAAAGCGATCGGTGAGTTGGGGCGTTAAGCCAATTTCTGGCACTAACACCAAGGCCGATCGTCCCGCCGCTAAACAGGGTTCAATGGCTTGCAAATAGACCTCGGTTTTCCCGGAGCCCGTCACCCCGTGCAGTAAAATCGTCTGTCCCTGTTGGGTTCGTTGACAAGTTTCCTGAGCCGCGACGATCGTCCCTAACGCCACAGCCTGATCGGGATTCAGCACCTTCACCTGATCCGGGGGTAGATCCGATCCCTGAAGGGTTCGGTACTGTTGACGATCGTTGAGGATGACATCCCCATATTTAGCCAAATTGTGAATGACCGTAGCGCTCACCTGGGCTTTTTTACACAAGTCTGTGAGCAGTAACTCTCCTCCCACTTGTTGAAGTACCCGGACCGCTTGCTGTTGTTTATCCGTCAGTTCCGACAGGGGGCGAGTGCCTAGAAAAGATACCCACAGTTGATGCTTCGGGCGAGGTGGATCGGGGGGTTCTAAATAACTACGAACCCAGCCCCGCTGTTGCAAATCCCGCAGTCCGGCGGTAGCCCCTTTGACCTGTTGTTGGAGATAGCGCCAGGTATAATCGCCACTGGGGCTATTTTGCAAAACCCGCAACACCGCCAAGGCCGACGATCGTAAAAATACCTCTGGATTGGGGGGAATTTGATCCGGATTCAGGACAATGCGCCGCTGCGATCGGGCTAGCACACCGGGGGGCAGAGCGGCACGGATCACGGTGACCAAGGGGGTGTAATAATAGGTGGCGACCCGCTGTAACAAGTCCCAGTAGCCCACAGGAAAAAAGCCAGAACAGATTCGATCGCTGATCATCCGAATTTTAGTGGGATCCAGATCCGGGGGAGTGGTGCTCAGGGTCAAGACGATCGCCCCTAGGGTTTGGGAGCCAAAGGGCACCTGCACAATATCCCCAGGCTGTAAGCCCTCCGATTGTCCAGAATCTTGTCCACACAGGTGGGGGGGAACCCCATAGGTAAAGACCTCCTGAGACGGCAAACGGCCCGGCGCATCCACTAAAACATCCGCCCAAAGCGTTTGTGCTGCTTGCTCCGTCACCGATTCACCCTCTGGATTCATAGCTTCGCTTCAATGCTTAATCTAAGGAACGCACAAAAAAAGCGGGAAGCCCCGCCTTTCAGTGTATGGATAGATATCAATTGCTGCTTGTGGAGTTACCGGGTCAGCAATAAAGCGATCGTCCTGGAACGCTATTTCGCACGGGAGGTTTTCGTCTGCCGTCTGCGACGACGAGCGATGGCTTTACGCTTTTCCTTATCCTGAGGCGTTTCGTGATACTGATGCTTTTTGTAGTCCGGGAAAATGCCTGCCCTGGACACCTGACGCTTAAAGCGCCGTAATGCGGATTCAATTCCTTCGTTTTCGCCAACTATGACCTGAGCCACTCGTTACCGTCCTCCTTAAATAATGATGAAGTTTTTTGGTTCTCGTAGTCTAGAGTGAGGTCTTATAGTATATCAGGTGAACCCCCAAACGAGAATACATCGTCCCACGTCCCACCTTAGAGATGCCAAAATCCTTGTGGTAAGGCGATCGGGGGGAGATTGAGGGTGTAGGACTGCGACACAGCATAGAACACCTGATAACGTGTCCACATCCCACACACTGTAAGTTACCGTTGTAAGTTACCGTTCTACTTTTTTGCTGGACTCTCCAATGGAGATTACAATATGGACGTGTCATTCAACAAGCGGGAAATGTTACAGGAATAATTAGAATTCGATAACTAAAAAATGGCGAAATCATTAGATAAATGGCAGTTTGGTGATTTCCAAATCCCTGATCAACTTGCACAATATGCAACTAGACTTCTTAAAGAAAAACATGGTATCTCTCCCGCTCTCGTAATAGAGCCAACCTGTGGAAAAGGCTCTTTTCTGAGAGCATCTTTACGTGAGTTTGAGCACTCAAAAATTGTAGGTTTTGATATTAATCATATATATGTACAGAAAGCAAAAAAAACCTTATCTAAATATCCAAATTCAGGAAATATAACTGTTTTTACAGAAGATTTCTTCAGCATGGATTGGGATTCCTTTCTTGCTAGTTTTTCAGGACATATCCTAGTGATTGGAAATCCTCCTTGGGTTACCAGCAGCGAACTCAGCACGATTAACAGTAAAAATTTGCCTTCAAAGTCGAATTTTCAAAATCGTCGAGGTATTGAGGCTATAACAGGCTCAGGTAATTTTGATATTTCAGAATGGATGCTTCTCAAACATGCTGAATGGCTGACATATAGAGAGGGAACGATAGCACTCTTATGTAAGTATTCCGTAGCTCGTAAGGTCTTTAGGCAAATCAGGCAAACATCAGGGGATAGATTTTCTGCTTCCATTTACCTTATTGATGCAAAAATTTTCTTTGGAGCATCAGTAGAAGCTTGCTTCTTTGTCTTATCCACTGATTTTCATACCAGTTCTGACTGCATTGTTTATAAAGATATACTATCTAATCAGATACTGCACCTAATTGGTGAACGAGATGGCTTTATCCTGAAAGATACAGCAAAATATGAAAAATGGAAACATTTATCGGGTCGAAACCTAAAATATACTTGGCGTTCTGGAATTAAACATGATTGCTCCAAAGTCATGCAAGTTGGGAATGGAGTATTTCAAAATGGGATGGGGAAACGGTACTCACTGGAGACAGAGTATCTCTATCCTCTGCTGAAAAGTTCCGATATTGGAAATGGTAGAGTGACGACCTACCGAAAGCTAATCTTAGTGACACAAAAATCAGTTGGTGACGATACCAATATGATTCGGGATACAGCATTTAATACTTGGCAGTATTTACTGGAATATGATAATCTATTGAGCCAGAGAAAAAGTTCAATCTATAAAAACAAACCACCCTATTCTATATTCGGCGTGGGAGAATATTCATTTAAAAAGTGGAAAATTGCAATATCAGGGCTTTACAAGAGATTGAGCTTTTATCTGATTAAGCCCATTAATCATAAACCAGTAATGGTAGATGATACGGTTAACTTTTTGTCCTTTGACACTGAGGAAGAAGCTAACTTTATCTTAAGTCTGCTTAATTCTAAGCCATCCCTCGAATTTCTTGAATCTATGATTTTTTGGGATGACAAAAGACCAGTAACTATAGATATTCTACGAAGGCTGTCCTTAAAAGCTGTTGCCAAAGAAATAGGACTCTTGGAAAAGTACATGGAATTAATGTAGACCGCTCATTCAAAGTATTCATCATCTTTTAGAGTAAATAACGATGACCGATGACCCCGATGACCTTAGCGATCGTTATATCTTTTAGGGGGTTTTAGGGACTTCAGAGATGCCTGCATTTACATTAGAAGCATTAGAAGACATCCTTCCCCGCCCGCAAAAACCACCCTAGCCCCATGATTCCTCGCCCAAAGCACCGCCGCGATTTGGCCCATTGGCTGCTCAAAGAAGACCGCAACGAAGGGGATGATCACCACTTTCAACATCCCTGGTGGCAGGTTATGTGCCTCACCGGGGTGGATTATTTTTCAACCTTGGGGTATCAACCGGGCATTGCAGCCCTGGCCGCTGGTGCTTTATCCCCCCTAGCTACCTTAATTCTTGTTTTGGTGACCCTCTGTGGCGCATTGCCCATCTACCGACGGGTTGCCCAAATTAGTCCCCACGGTGAGGGCTCTATCGCTATGCTAGAGAAACTTTTACCGGGCTGGCGGGGCAAACTGTTCGTATTGGTACTGTTGGGCTTTGCCCTCACGGATTTCATTATTACCATCACCCTCTCCGCAGCGGATGCCACCGCCCACCTCATCGAAAACCCTTTTCTGGCTCCTTTCCTGCGGGGACAGGCGATCCCCATTACTTTGATTTTGATTGCCCTCTTGGGGGTTGTCTTTCTGAAAGGTTTCCGCGAAGCGATCGGCTTGGCGGTGGTGTTGGTGATGCTATACCTGAGCCTTAATTTTCTGGTGATCGTGGCCAGCTTGCAGCAAATTCTGGAAAACCCTCAGTTTTTAGCCCACTGGGAAACTGACCTCCTCACGGCCCACGGCAGTCCTGGGGCAATGTTGGGGGGGTCCCTGCTCCTCTTCCCAAAATTAGCTCTAGGCTTATCCGGGTTTGAAACCGGGGTGGCGGTCATGCCCCTAGTCAAGGGCGATCGGGGAGACACGGAGAACAATCCCATTGGGCGAATCCACCACACCCACCACCTCCTCACCGTCGCTGCGCTGATTATGAGTGTATTTCTGCTCATTAGTAGCCTGGTGACCACTATCCTGATTCCCGCCGGAGAATTCCAAGCCGGAGGCAAGGCCAGCGGTCGGGCGTTGGCTTATCTAGCCCACGAACATTTAGGAAATGCCTTTGGGACGGTGTACGACCTCAGCACCATTGCGATTTTGTGGTTTGCTGGAGCTTCGGCGATGGCGGGTTTACTCAACTTAGTGCCCCGGTATTTGCCCCGCTATGGCATGGCTCCCGACTGGGCGCGGGCGGTGCGGCCTCTGGTGTTGGTGTATACGGTCTTAGCCTTTGTGATTACCCTGATTTTTGACGCTAGCGTGGAGGCCCAGGGGGGAGCTTATGCCACAGGGGTGTTGGTGCTCATGAGTTCTGCGGCGGTGGCGGTAACCCTGGATGCGTACCATCGCAAAGCCACTCTCCCCACGATCGTTTTTGGGGGGATTACTCTGATTTTCTTCTACA
>Ga0129333_10006490_pt1 | contig 11063 bp, 10 predicted proteins | sample CPB6_08_DNA_FD_94474 | JGI IMG/M metagenome (GOLD analysis project Ga0129333, IMG submission 94474) | Freshwater to marine salinity gradient microbial communities from Chesapeake Bay, USA - CPBay_Sum_0.6_0.8_DNA | ecosystem: Environmental > Aquatic > Marine > Coastal | place: USA: Chesapeake...
CGAACACCGCCTGCGTGGTACCGGCAACCGGCAGGAAGCTCTGCCGCTCGGCACGCAGATGGCACTGCTGCGCGAAGGCTTCGTCTGCATCGAGCGCAGCAGATGCACCGCTGGCGGGCCACGGTGTGCGCGCATGCCGCTTCGGGTGCTGGTCAAAGCGCGCCGACGGCGAGATCGTCCACACGTGACGCTGCCAGTGCTCGCCCGAGGTGACCAGGCGCGTCAGCGCGTCGCTTGCTTGCTGCAGCAGGCTGGCATCGGCCACCGGTGCGTGGATGCCCGAAAGCGACTGGCCGAGCTTGTCTTCGGGCGCCCAGTGCGAGGGCACGCACAGGCACATCCAGGGCACGGTGCCGCTGGCGCCGTCGAGCAGGGCGAAATCTTCCTCGAACTGCAGCTCGAGCGGGCGCGTTGGATCCACGCCAGCGGGCGCGTGCGCCGCTATCGTGGCCAGGATGGCCTGCTCATCGACCCCCGGCAGCGCATGGCGCGACAGGCCGGCGCGCCACACCGCCTGCTTTTCTGCATGCAGCGCGCTGCGTGGGTCCAGCGGTGTGAGCTTGCAGGCCGTGGCATCCACCCGGGCCAGGCCGGGCTGCATCCGAAACGGCACTGTGATCTGCAGCAGGTCGAAGTCCATGGCTCAAAAAGAAAAAGGCCCCGCGCGGGAGCCTTGATCCGGTGTCACTGCCCGTGCCAGAGGGCTGTCAGACGCGCCGACGGTACTCGCCGGTGCGGGTGTCGATCTCGACCTTGTCGCCCTGCGCCACGAAGATCGGCACGCCGATTTCGAAGCCGGTGGCGATCTTGGCGGGCTTGAGCACCTTGCCCGAGGTGTCGCCCTTGACGGCCGGTTCGGTCCAGGTGATCTCGCGCTCGACGCTGGTGGGCAGTTCCACCGAGATCGCCTTGCCGTCGTAGAACACCACTTCGGCGCCCATACCGTCTTCCAGGTAGTTCAGCGCGTCACCCATGTTCTCGGCTTCCACCTCATACTGGTTGTAGTCGGTGTCCATCCACACATACATCGGGTCGGCAAAGTAGGAGTAAGTGCACTCCTTCTTGTCCAGCACGATCTGGTCCATCTTGTCGTCGGCCTTGAACACGATTTCCGTGCCCTGGTTGGACAACAGGCTCTTGAGCTTCATGCGCACGGTGGCTGCGTTGCGGCCGCCGCGGGCGTATTCGGTGCGCAGCACCACCCACGGTGCGCCGTTTTGCATGATGACGTTGCCGGCGCGGATTTCTTGAGCGATTTTCATGAGGGGTTCCCTGTACAGGGCGGGTCTGACGGGCCGGCCTGGCTGGCATTCGGCCAAAGCCCACGATTTTAACCCGACGGGCGGGCCCAGCGCAGCAGCTGCGTCAGCAGGTCGTCTTGCGCCAGCAGCCGCTGGCGTGCCGCCTGGGTGCAGGCCTGCCAGTCGGCGAGGGCGGCGGCATCCAGTGCGGGCAGGGCGCCTGATTCGATGCCGTTCCATACCCGGTGAAAGCGGCGCAGGCGCGGCGGTGCATCCAGCCAGCCCAAGAACGCGTCGAGCTTCGCGTGGTGGGCGTTGTCGTGCTGCGGATAGATGTTCCAGACGAAGGGCCGCCCGGCCCACAGCGCGCGCACCAGCGAATCCTCGCCGCGCACCAGGTTCAGGTCGCAGGCCCACAGCATGCGGTCAAAGCCGTGCTGGTCTGTCCACGGCAGGGCGGTCCAGGCCATGGTGTGGGGCGTGGACGCAGCAGGGGTGGCAATGGCAACAGGCGTGGCAGGGGAGGCGGTCGGCGCCTGCATCGCCGTTTGAATGGCCATGTTCATTGCAGACAAGGGCCGCCCGGGGGTGACCAGCAGATGGTCTGCGCTGCCGCGCAACTGGGCCAGCAAGCCGGCCAGCCCCGGCGGTTCGTAGCAGAACAGGCTGATGAGCCGCCCGCCGCCTTGCAATGCGGGCGCGTGCGCTGCGCGCCAGGCGGTGCGGTCAAAGGCCTGCTGCTGCGCCAGCAGATCGGCCTCGCGCAGCAGGCCACCGGTGCCCGCAGTGAAGCCCGGGTAGAAAAAGCGCTTGGTCCAGCCGAGGGCGGGGCCGCTCATCACCGGCGAGGGCAGGCCGTGGTGACGCTCGACCCAGGGTTCGGCGCTCAGGTACTCGAGGTTGATCCACGCCGGGGCGGTGGCGCGGTGGCGCACGCCGTGGGCGACGAAGGCCTCGGGCAGCTCACAGCCGAAGGCCTCGATCCACACATCGCCGGGCTCGAGGCCGCCGAGAGGCTCCGGCCGGGTGGCGTCGCTCCACGGCAGCACGGTGACATGCGGCGCGCTGCCCCAGGCGGTGCTTGGGCTGGGCTGCAGCGCGCCTGGGGCCATCCACGCCAGCGCCGATGCATCGTCCACCCACAGCCGAACGCGCTGCCCGGCATCGCGCAGCTGACGCGCCAGGCGCCAGCACACGCCCAGGTCGCCATGGTTGTCGATCACCCGGCAAAAGACGTCCCAGCGCAGCGCGGCACTGTCCGAGGGTGGGGCCCGATTCATGACCGGATTGTGGCGCCGCTGCAGCACCGGGGGGCTCAGCCGAAGCCACAATACGGCGCATGTCCGATCTGCCCGTGCACCCGCCCTCGCTGCTGGCCGAAGTGGCTGCGCTGCCTGCGCTGCCGGGCGTGTACCGCTACTTCGACGCCGAAGGCGCCGTGCTGTACGTGGGCAAGGCGCGCAACCTGAAGAAGCGCGTGTCGAGCTACTTCCAGAAGAACCATGGCGGCACCCGCATCGGCCACATGGTCGGCAAGATTGCGCGCATGGAGACCACGGTGGTGCGCTCCGAGGCCGAGGCGCTGCTGCTCGAGAACAACCTGATCAAGGCCCTGCATCCGCGCTTCAACATCCTGTTTCGCGATGACAAGAGCTATCCGTACCTGAAGCTCACCGCAGCGCGCGGCGGCGGCAATGCGCTGGCCACCGCAGCGGACTTTCCGCGCATGGCCTACTACCGCGGCGCGGTCGACCGCCGCCACCGCTACTTCGGCCCGTACCCCAATGCGTGGGCGGTGAAGGAATCGATCCTGCTGCTGCAAAAGGTGTTTCGCCTGCGCACCTGCGAGGACACGGTGTTCAACCACCGCACCCGGCCCTGCCTGCTGTACCAGATCAAGCGCTGCTCGGGGCCGTGCGTGAACTTCATCACGCCCGAGGACTATGCGCGCGACGTCGGCCATGCGGAGGCCTTCTTGCGCGGGCAGGCCAGCGAGGTGCTCGAGGCGCTGCAGCAGCGCATGATGGACCACGCCGAACATCTGGAGTTCGAGCAGGCTGCCGACATCCGCAACCAGATGGCGGCGCTGTCCAAGGTGCTGCACCAGCAGGCGGTGGACACCAGCAGCGACAAGGATGTGGACATCCTGGCGGTGGAGGTGCAGGGCGGTCGTGCCTGCGTGAACCTGGCGATGGTGCGCGGCGGGCGGCATCTGGGTGACCGGCCGTACTTTCCCGCGCATGTGGATGACGGTGTGGCCATGCACGCGGTGCCAGAGCTCGACGAGGCCGACGCCAGTGTGCCCACCGACACCCACCCGGCCACTGCCGATGCGCCACCCCCTGCCGAGGCACCGGCCTTCGATCCGCAGGCGGTGGCGGTGCGGGTGCTCGAGGCCTTCATCGCGCAGCACTACATCGACGTGGCGGTGCCGCCGGCGCTGATCACCAGCGTTGCGGTGTCGCGCGAGCTGATCGACGCACTCTCGCAGCAGACGGGCGTGAAGATCAGCGCGGTGCACAGCCCGCGCGAGCAGCGTCGCGTGTGGCTGGAGATGGCGCAGAAGAATGCGCAGATCCAGCTGGCGCGGCTGCTGGCCGAAGAAGGCTCGCAGCAGGCACGCACCCGCGCGCTGGTCGAGGCGCTGGACCTGGCGCCCGAGTCGCTGGAGTCGCTGCGCATCGAGTGCTTTGACATCAGCCACACCGCGGGCGAGGCCACGCAGGCGTCGTGCGTGGTGTTCCATCGCCACCGCATGCAGTCGTCGGAATACCGGCGCTACAAGGTCGAGGGCATCACCGGCGGCGACGACTACGCCGCGATGCGCCAGGTGCTGATGCGCCGCTACGGCAAGATCGCCGAGGCGCTGCGCGAGGACCCCGAAGGCGGCCAGCGCCTGCCCGACATCGTGCTGATCGACGGCGGCAAGGGCCAGGTGAGCATGGCGCGTGAGGTGTTCGAGTCGCTGGGGCTGGACCTGTCGCGCATCGTCGGCGTGGAAAAGGGTGAGGGCCGCAAGGTCGGCCTGGAAGAGCTGGTGTTTGCCGATGGCCGCGACAAGGTGTACCTGGGCAAGGATTCGGCGGCGCTGATGCTGGTGGCGCAGATCCGCGACGAGGCGCACCGCTTTGCGATCACCGGCATGCGGGCGCAGCGCGCCAAGGTGCGCACCGGCGGCAGCAAGCTCGAGGACATCCCCGGCGTCGGTGCGCGCCGGCGCGCCAAGCTGCTGCAGCGCTTTGGGGGCATCCGCGGCGTGGCCGCTGCGGGTGTCGAGGACATTGCCAGCGTCGAGGGCATCTCGCGCGAACTGGCCGAGGAGATTTACCGTGCATTGCACTGAAACGAACGCTTCCTGCCATGCAGCGCCCCCTGCGGTGCGCCGCATCGTTGCCATCGCGGCCGCGGTGGGTCTGAGCGCCTGGCTGGCCGGCTGCTCGACACCGATGCCGCCGCCCCCATGGACGCCGCCGGCGTCGGGCGCGCCTGTGCCGTCGGCATCCCCTGCCCCTTCGGCACCTGCGGCGCCCACCGCGCCTTCCCTGCCGACTTCGCCCGCGCCGTCGGCTGCTGCACCCGCAGCGCCGTCAGCCGAACCGCCCGCGCGCAACTGGGACGAATACAAGATGCGCGCGGCGCGCCGCATTGCACAGGCCAATGCAAGTGACACCTTCGACGGCGCGGTACCGCAGCGCCTTGCGTCGATCCCGGTGCTGCAGGTGCACCTGAACCGCGACGGCACGGTGCGCGATGTGCAGGTGATGCGCACCCCGAAGTTTTCTCCGCAGACGGTGCAGATGGCGATGCGCGCGGTGCGCCGCGTCGGCAGCTTCGGCCCGGTGGGGCACCTGCCGCAGCCCTGGCAGTTCAGCGAGACCTTCCTCTACAACGACGACCTCAAGTTCCAGCTGCGCACGCTGGCCGAGGCGCCCTGAGCGCGACCGGCGCGCGGTGAGAGCACCGCGCGTGCATGACAGAATCCCCGCATGTTCTTCACCATCCCCACGCTGCTGACCTGGACGCGCATCGTCGCGATCCCGCTGATCGTGGGGGTGTTCGAGATCTGGCCTGATCGATCGATCAGCAACCTGGTGGCCACGGTGATGTTCGTGGTGTTCGCGCTGACCGACTGGCTCGATGGCTGGCTGGCGCGCAAGCTGAACCAGACCTCGTCGTTCGGCGCCTTCCTGGACCCGGTGGCCGACAAGTTCCTGGTGTGTGCCTCACTGCTGGTGCTGGTGCACCTGCAACGCGCCGACGTGTTTGTGGCGCTCATCATCATCGGCCGCGAGATCGCGATTTCTGCGCTGCGCGAGTGGATGGCGCAGATTGGCGCCTCGCGCAGCGTGGCGGTGCACATGATCGGCAAGGTCAAGACCACGGTGCAGATGGTCGCGATCCCGTTCCTGCTGTACGACGGCGTGCTGTTCGGCCTGATCGACACGGCCCTGTGGGGTACCTGGCTGATCTGGGTCGCGGCGGTGCTCACCGTCTGGTCGATGGTGTACTACCTGAACAAGGCGCTTCCCGAGATCCGCGCCCGCGCCAAATGACCGTCCCTACCGGCGGCGGTGCGTCTACGCAGGACGCCCTGATCCGCGCCATGCCCATCGTGTTCGTTCTCATCTGGAGCACCGGCTTCATCGTCGCGCGCTATGGCGTGCCGCATTCGCCGCCACTGAAGTTCCTGGCGGTGCGCTACATCCTGTCGGCGCTGTGCCTGGTGGCGTGGGCCGCGTGGGCGCGCGCTGCCTGGCCCGCCGACCGCACGCAGTGGAAGCACCTGGCCATCACCGGCGTGCTGATGCAGGCCGCCTACCTGGGCGGGGTGTGGGTGGCCATCGGCCTGGGTGCCGGGGCTGGGGTGTCGGCGATGCTGGTGGGCCTGCAACCGGTGCTGACCGCCTGGTGGCTGTCGTCGCGCGGCGGCCATGTGAGCGCGCGGCAATGGGCCGGGCTGGTGCTGGGCTTTGCCGGGCTGCTGCTGGTGGTGTCGCACAAGCTCGGCCAAGGCGAGGTGACCGCAGCCAACCTGACGAGCCTGGTGATTGCGCTGGTGGGCATCACCGCCGGCACGCTGTACCAGAAGCGCTATGTGGCGCCGTGCGATGTGCGCACCGCCAGCGCAGTGCAGATGCTCGCCGGCCTGGCGGTCACGCTGCCGCTGACGCTGCTGGAGCCGCGCGGCGTGAACGTCAATGCCGAGTACGCCGCTGCGATGGCCTGGTCGGTGCTGGGCCTCACCTTGGGCGGCAGTTCGCTTCTGTATCTGCTGATCCAGCGCGGTGCGGCGGCCTCGGTGTCCAGCCTGATGTACCTGGTGCCGCCGTGCACCGCCACCCTGGCCTGGCTGCTGTTTGACGAGCCGATCACCGCGTGGACCGTGACCGGCATGGTGCTCACCGCCGTGGGCGTGGCGCTGGTGGTGCGCCCCCCCGCCACCAAGGCGACAGGCTGAGGCGCGGGCCCCGCGGGCGCTGCGCTAGCATGCGCTCCGCACTTCAGAGGGCCCCCCATGAGCAATAAACGCATCGCAGTCATCGCCGGCGACGGCATCGGCAAGGAAGTCATGCCCGAGGGCATGCGGGTGATGGAGGCGGCTGCCAGCAAGTTCGGCATCGACCTGCACTTCGACCACTTCGACTTCGGCTGCTGGGACTACTGCGAAAAGCACGGCAGCTACCTGCCCGACAACTGGAAAGACATCATCGGCGGGCACGACGCCATCTACTTCGGCGCGGTGGGCTGGCCCGACAAGATCGCCGACCATGTGTCGCTGTGGCAGTCGCTGCTGCTGTTTCGCCGCGAGTTCGACCAGTACATCAACCTGCGCCCGGCGCGCCTGATGCCCGGCATCATCGCGCCGGTGGTTCGCCGCGACGGCAGCCGCCGCGAGCCCGGCGAGATCGACATGTACATCGTGCGCGAGAACACCGAGGGCGAGTACTCCAGCATCGGTGGCCGCATGTTCGCCGGCACCCCTCGCGAGATCGTGATGCAGGAAACGGTGATGTCGCGCCACGGCGTGGACCGGGTGCTGAAGTTCGCGTTCGAACTGGCGCAGTCGCGCCCCAAAAAGCACCTGACCGGCGCCACCAAGAGCAACGGCATCGCGATCACCATGCCCTACTGGGACGAGCGCGTGGCCGAAATGGCCAAGGCCTACCCGGGCGTGAAGCTCGACAAGTTCCACATCGACATCCTGACGGCGCACTTCGTGCAGCGGCCCGACTTCTTCGATGTGGTGGTGGCCTCCAACCTGTTCGGCGACATCCTGTCCGACCTGGGGCCGGCCTGCACCGGCACGATCGGCATTGCGCCGAGCGCCAACCTCAACCCAGACCGCACCATGCCCTCGCTGTTCGAGCCGGTGCACGGCTCGGCGCCCGACATCGCGGGCAAGGGTATCGCCAACCCGATCGGGCAGATCTGGTGCGGCGCGATGATGCTCGAGTTCCTGGGCCGCAAGGACGCGCACGATGCGGTGCTCGCGGCCATCGAGAAGGTGCTTGCGCCCGATTCTGGTGCGCCGCGTACCCGCGACATTGGCGGTACCGCCAGCACGTCCGATCTGGGCAAGGCGATTGCGCAGGCCGTGTCAAGCTGACTGGACACAGGGCGAACCCGCAGAGGGTGGACCATGTCGGGCGCATAGAATCCGCCGCCGTGTTGCTTTGCCGCCGAGCGGCTTGACACCACCGTGGCGCGTCGCTGTAATCACCTTCGAGTGGCTTGCGCGCCACCCATCGCCTCCCGCGATCCGTAGGAAGCCCATCTGTGCGCTCGGACTGCGGGGGGCCTGATTTTTTTGGAACCCTTCTGCCCAACACGAGGATCTATCCGTGAACAAGACCGACCTGATCGAACACATTGCCAAGGAGGCCGACCTGTCCAAGGCGGCGGCCACCCGCGCGCTGGACGCCATCACCAAGGGCATCGAGAAGACCCTGAAGAAAGGCGGCACCGTGTCGCTGGTGGGATTCGGCACCTTTGCCGTGGGCAAACGCGCCGCGCGCACCGGCCGAAACCCCCGCACCGGCGCCGCGATTAAAATCAAGGCTGCCAAGGTACCGAAGTTCCGTCCCGGCAAGGCGCTCAAGGATGCGCTGAACTGAACGGGGCCCTAGATGGGTGCTTAGCTCAGCTGGTAGAGCGGCGCCCTTACAAGGCGTAGGTCGGCGGTTCGATCCCGTCAGCACCCACCAACCCATCGACAAGGCGAACCGCGGTTCGCCTTTTTCATGGCCTGAACGAACCGTCCGCAGACCCGAAAGCCCACGCATGTTCGATTTCATCCGCAAGCACACCCGCATTGCACTGTTCGTGCTGGTGCTGCTGGTGATTCCTTCCTTTGTGCTGTTCGGCCTGGAGGGCTACACCCGCATGGGCGACAAGGGCCAGGCGGTGGCGGTGGTCGATGGCCGCGACATCACTCAGATCGAGTGGGACAACGCCCACAAGCAGGAGGTCGACCGCATCCGCGCACAGATGCCGGGCATCGACCTCAAGCTGCTGGATTCGCCCCAGGCCCGCTACGCCACCCTCGAGCGGCTGGTACGCGAGCGCGTGCTGACCGTGGCCGCCGAGAAGTCGCGCCTGACCGCCACCGACCAGCGGCTGGCGCGCGAGCTGCAGCAAGACCCGACCATCGCCTCGCTGCGCAAGCCCGACGGCACGCTGGACCTGGAGCGCTACAAGCAATTGCTCAGTGCCCAGGGCATGAGCCCCGAGATGTTCGAAGCCGGCCTGCGCAGCGACATCTCGCGCCGCCAGGTGCTGGCCGGTGTGGCGCAGTCGGCGCTGTCGGGCAACGCGATGGCCGATTCGGCACTGGGCGCGCTGCAGGAGCGCCGCGAGGTGCAGGTGGCGCGCTTTGCCGCGGCCGACTTCAAGGCCAAGGTGGCCCTGACCGATGCCGACATCGAGGCGTTCCACAAGGCCAACGGCACGCTGTTCCAGTCACCCGAGCAGGCCGGCATCGAATACCTGGTGTTCGACCTGGACGCAGTGCGCCGCAACCTCACGGTGAACGACGCCGACCTGCGCACCTACTACGAGCAGAACCTTGCGCGGCTGGCGGGCACCGAAGAGCGCCGCGCCAGCCACATCCTGATCAACGCGCCCAAGTCGGCCAGCGCAGACGAGCGCGCCAAGGCCAAGGCGCGCGCCGAGCAACTGCTGGCGCAGGTGCGTGCCAAGCCCGACAGCTTTGCCGATGTGGCCAGGAAGAATTCGCAGGATCCGGGCTCGGCCGCGCAGGGCGGCGATCTCGACTTCTTCCGCCGCGGCGCGATGGTCAAGCCTTTCGAGGACGCGGCCTTTGCTCTGAAGAAGGGCGACATCAGCGCGCTGGTGGAAACCGAATTCGGCTATCACATCATTCGCCTGACCGACATCAAGGCACCCAAGACGCGCAGCTTCGAGGAGATGAAGCCCGAGCTCGAGCAAGAGGTCAAGAAGCAGCAGGCGCAGCGCAAGTTTGCCGAGCAGGCCGAGGCCTTCACCAACGGGGTGTACGAGCAGTCGGACAGCCTCAAGCCCACGGCCGAGAAGCTCAAGCTCGAGATCCGCACCGCCACCGTGCTGCGCAATGCCGCGCCGGGCACACCGGGCCCGCTGGCCAACCCGAAGTTCCTGACGGCGCTGTTCGCTGCAGACGCCATCCAGAACAAGCGCAACACCGAGGCGGTGGAGGTCGGCCCCAACCAGCTCGTGGCCGGCCGCATCGTGCAGCACCAGCCGGCGCGCACCCGTCCGCTGGATGAGGTGAAGGCCCAGGCGCGCGAGGCGCTGCTGGCCCAGCGCGCGGCCGAGGCGGCGCGCAAGGAAGGCAACGACAAGCTGGCGGCATGGAAGGCCGCGCCGGCACAAGCCGCACTGCCGGCGGCCACCACCGTTTCGCGCCAGATGCCGGGCGGGCTGCCGCCCAAGGTGATCGAAGCGGCGCTGCGCGCCGACCCGTCGGCCCTGCCGGGCTGGGTGGGGGTGGACCTGGGCAACGAAGGCTTTGCGGTGGTGCGCGTCAACAAGGTGCTGCCGCGCGAGGCCGCGGGCGCGGCCGACCCGGTGGCGCAGCAGCTGCGCGCGCAGTACCAGCAGGCGTGGACGGGTGCCGAGGCGCAGGCCTACTACAACCTGCTCAAGGAACGCTACAAGGTGCGCATCCAGGTGAGCCAGCCCAAGGAAGAAGCGGCCCCGAAGCTATAATTTCGCCTCTGCGGTGGCTGTAGCTCAGTTGGTAGAGTCCCAGATTGTGATTCTGGTCGTCGTGGGTTCGAGTCCCATCAGCCACCCCACCGCATGCCAGGGCCTGACGCCAGCCGTCAGGCCCTTTTTCATTCAGGCCGCAGGCGTGCCCTGATGCGCCTGCAGCTGCCAGCGGCCCTGTGCGTCGGCAGCCCACACCGTCATGAAGAAGCTTCGGACCGCCTTGCGTTCACCGTCCTTGGTGATGGTGGCGGCCATGCGTCCGGTCACCACTGCGGCTTGCGCGGGTGCAAGTGTGGCCAGCGGCTGCACCTGCAGTTCGCTGAAGTCCACTTCCAGATAGCGCAGCGCACCGCCATTCAACTTGGCCAGATAGCTGTCGCGGCTATCGCGGCCGCCGGTGGAATGCACATACACCAGCGTGGGTGCCAGCAGCGCGTGCAGTGCGTCCGCATCGCCGGCCACCAGCGCGGCACGGCGCTGGTCCTCCAGTCGCAGCACGGCGGCGGTCAGTTCGGGCGTGGGGGGATGCATGTCACTCCATGCGGATGTTCGACTTGCGCACCACCTCGCCCCATTTGGGGATTTCGCGGCGCACGAGTTCAGCCAATGCCC
>Ga0129333_10006492_pt1 | contig 11060 bp, 22 predicted proteins | sample CPB6_08_DNA_FD_94474 | JGI IMG/M metagenome (GOLD analysis project Ga0129333, IMG submission 94474) | Freshwater to marine salinity gradient microbial communities from Chesapeake Bay, USA - CPBay_Sum_0.6_0.8_DNA | ecosystem: Environmental > Aquatic > Marine > Coastal | place: USA: Chesapeake...
CAAGCCAGTAGATCCAGCAACAGCTGCAGCAAACAAAGCACGTATTGAACAAGCAATAAAGAAAAATAAAGAAAAGAAAGCTGCTAAGAAGGCTGCAGAAGAAGCACTCAAGAAAGAATGTGCTGCTAATCCAAAATTAAAGAAGTGTCAAAAGAAAAAGAAAAAGTAATTATTTACTTGTAGCTCTATAGACACCATCAAAACCTTTTGGTGGGTCATTTTCCATACGCTCGAGCATCATGTCATAATAGTGCTCGAGCTTTCCATTAAATAGCTTCTTACATTCCTTAGCATATGTTTTAGCTCTGTTCCAATCACCCTCATAGTAAAAGGACAAGAATCTAATGTGATTCTTTTCGTGGCTCTTAGCCCAATCTGCATCATCTATCAAAGTAAAGATCCTTACACCTTCTTTTTTACCTTTAACAGCAATACAATCAAGCTCTATTACATTATAAGAAGATTTTACCTGACGAGCTGTTTCTGGTCCGAGGATGATTTGTACTCCATAGTTCTTTGATTGTCCCTCGAGTCTTGAGGCCAGATTAACGTTATCCCCAAGGCAAGTATAATCAAAACGTTGTACACTACCCATGTTTCCCACAACAACATTACCAGTATTGATACCCAATCCCATACCGAACGGGGGGACTCCTTCTCTGGCGATCTCATCATTAAACTCCTTCAATTTATCTAACATCTTAACAGCAGCATCAACAGCATGTCTTGCATGATTTGTATCATCTAATGGTGCATTCCAAAATGCCATCTGTGCATCACCAATGTACTTGTCTAGTGTTCCGTTTGCTTCTAGGATAGAAGCAGTCATAGCAGTCATATAACGATTCATTATCTTAGTAAGACCTTGAACGTCTGCACCATAATGTTCTGATATAGAAGTAAATCCACGTACGTCAGTAAACATAATAGACAGTTCTCTTGTCTCACCACCTAGCTGAAGTAGTTCTGGATTCTTCTGTAACTTCTCGACCATTGCTGGTGATAGATATGTTCCAAATTGCTTCTTGATTTGTAACTTCTGTAGATACTCAGATATCATTTTCTGAGCAACAATCATAAAGTAAATTAGTGAACCAGCTAATAGTATATAAGAAGAATCCCAAAGCTGGTTATAAGTTGTAAACAGATAGCTTTGTGTGTATGCTACTGCAGGAAACAATATTACATAAACTGGAACTGTCCAAAGTACAGGGAGTCTAGCAACTATTAATATGATAAGAAGACCAAGTAGTGCAAACGCTAATAGTTCTACGGTAGGTGCAATTGCAATACGTTCTGGTGTTGTACCTGCAAATACTGATAGCAATGCTTGTGCTTGTAAATCTTGTACAAATTGTTCACCATGAGGTGTTGCAACTACTGTAGATACCCCAGATGCAGATACACCTAATATAACTAGTTTACCTTCTACATCTTTCTGTTCTACATCTAAGAAATCTATATGCTTAAAACGGCTAGAAGGGTCCAGCCAGATACGAGCATTACCATCAGTAGATATAGTTTTAAACTGTGGTATACGTACAGCTTCAATACCAGCGTCTCCAGTTTTAATTTGGAACGAAGGGTCATCTGTTAATGTCCTAATAATTTCTAAAGGAAGAGAAGGGTAAAGCTGATCACCAATTCTAACTACCATTGGCATACGTCTGATGACACCATCTATTTCTGGAGTAGATGCTATAGTACCAACACCAGCAGCATTATCAGCAAATTGCTTTAACGGAGCAACAGCACCAGGCCAGCTAAAAGTATAGGGGAGAGGGTCAGCACCAATGGCAGAAAATCCTCTCCTAACAGCATCAGGTCGTTGGGTTTGGTTGGTAGGCACCTGCGCAAGGACGATACCCCCTGATCCCACAGATTTTGCAAATTCATTATCGTGTCCGCTCCTATCGGGTTCTGAAAAGAGAATTGGAAATACAATAACACCTGCTTGATAGTGACGAAGACGTTCTATCATATCAGCAAACTCTTTACGATCAATAGGCCACTGACCTAACTTCTCAAGAGTCTTATCTGATACGTCAACAATGACAATATCTTCGTTTGTTGTTATCTCTTTACTTCGTAGAGTATAGTCAATAGATTTTAATTCCAGTATTTGAACTGGATAAGGATTCCAAATCTTAAGTGCTACTAAAGCACATAGTACGATAAAAGAGATAAGAAAGTTTTTCATTGTGTTTGATTCACTATCAATGGATATGGATTACAAGATGATATACCGCAATACTGTTGAATAGAATAAGAAAGGCTAGAAGAGCTATTTTGAGTTACTGTTATAGAATAATTATCGAAATTGCCGTACAATTCTATATTAGAACTATGATTTCCTCCACCTTGCTGATCTATAGAAACAGTACTGTTATTTAGGTTAGTTGCTAAAAAGCTAGATGTAGGATCTCCAACCTGTGTAGCAGTTACTGCATTGCTATTACCAGTTAGATTGATAATATTACTTCCTGCATAGCAAGGTGTAGATAGTAAAAGGAATAAGAGTATTTTTTTCATAGTGATTGCTGTATTGTTATGGTTGTTGAACCTGCGTTGTTGACAACTTGTTTGATTGATATGTTATCTTGAGTTAGATTGTAAGTGAGAGTACTGGTATCTTGTACATTAACTTCTGCATAATGGTTTACATCTTCTCTGTATAATACAAGATTATTAACATCGTCTACAAAATATTTTAGGCCAGCACCTTTATTATATCTATTATAGTTAGGTAACAACGAATTAAACTCTTCTAATTCACTCTGAAGAAATTGAGAGCTTTGTGCATCTAATACATTAAGTAAAAAATCCTGATCAAGATAGTTAATATCCAATCTAGTAAACACAAGATAGTCTCTATTCAACTCTTCATATCTTAAAAAATCAACATTTAGAAAATCTTGATCCAGGAAGTTTTTGGTGGTTGTTTCATCTTGTGCTTTTTTTATTTCTTTTGGAGGAGTAACAATTAGAAGATTGTTAATTTGTGATTCTGATAGTTCTAATATAACAGCCTTTGTAGGCATCTTGTTTTTAGTATCTACAGTAGTTGCTTGGAATGGTTTTGTCAACCACAACTCACCAGCATCTGTCATTACAACTATTTGTCCTGTAATACAATCCTTTTCAATATCTCTCCAACCGACAGGGCAAGAAGGTAAAAGAACAATAGTACTGCGACCAATCTCGTCAACAGTTGATGTAAAATCGGTACCTCTAACACCAATTGTAGCAGACGGTGTTTCAACTTTAACTTGTTGCGGGTCATTCTTTGCAATCTGTCCTGATGTATACTTAACAGTTCCTAGTGCAATCTTAACTGCAAGTTTACCTGCACCTTTATTAGGATCGTAAACAAAGTTATCTATTACGAGTTTGCTTTGCTCGGTGATATGAACTTGTGTTTGATCCTCAAAAGTAATACCTGCCTTTGCATTAGCAGTAGTGACAGTATCATCCATCTCTACCTTAGTGCTAAGCTCGGAAGGTATTATTTCTTTGTTTCGTTTTATCTCTGTTGGACCAGTCTGTTCTGTTACTGTGCCTATCGCAGCATTAGTAATTGCTGTTGATATGCATAGTGTTACCAGAACCAGTAACAGTCGCATGTACATTACTATCAACATTACCACCTTGATCTATGTTAACTGTGTTGGTTGCACCTAAAATGGTCAAAGTAGCATCATGGCCATTTGTAGAGGCTGCACCTGTTTGTCTTATCTGCACAGTATTACCATTACCACCAGAAATATCTACTGATGATTGAGCACCAGATATTGCAGTGGAATCGTTATTGATTGTCACTGTATTATTATCAGATGTGATATTAATTGTAGATGTACTTGCAGATGTATCAAAGTTACGATTGATAATATTAGAGTTACCCATAATAGTATCAGTCATAGTAATAGATGAGCAAGTTACACAAAGTAAACTTAATTGATTATAGTCACCTGTAAATTGATGAGATAAAGTATTACCGTCGCCATCTACAGAGTAAGCAGCGATGTTGTTATTACCTATCTGATCAATAGTTATTAAATTTGAATTGCCATTTAGTATCGCATGATTTGTCGGATCACCAATGCTGTTACCCAAACCGGTCTGTGTAAAATTAATAGTAGAACTGTTACCAATTTGATCAACTAAAATATTATTACTTGCAGCATTTGCATATTGAAACATAACCAAGAATGACAAAAACGTTGCCAATCTTGCTAATAGTTTCATTAGTTACCTCTTTTCTGGTTTATACTTCCATAGTTGTTTTCTCATACCCTCACGGACCATCTGCACTACAGCTTCTTCAATAGCAATACGAACAGCATATGTTGTTGGTTCATTAATATTATTACCAGCCTCAAACTCTACTGTAGTAGTATTCTGGTCTACAAACTTTAATAAATTTCCGTTAGTACCTGTGCTAAGAATAGTCTTAGATACTCCTGTTGATAGTAAAATCTCACCTGTATTAATGGAAACTAATCTCAATACAACAGTCACTTCATCTTTACGGTATTGTTGTGATGCACCTATTCCCAATAAACGAGCACCAGCACCTCCAGATGAAACATTACTATCATAACCAACTACACCACCTTCTATCATTATACCTGCAACGATCAGAGGTTGTAGTGGTTTTGCTTCTTTACCTTCGTATACTTCTCTTTGACTCTTAATAAGCTGTCTCTCTTTAACCAGATTATCTAAGTTAACTCTCTCAACAACCTTAAACCAAGTCCCACCACCAGCATCCTGTAATGCCTTAATCATGAATACTTCGGAACCTTGTGATACTGCTGTGCTAAGATCAGCAAATCGATCATTTGGTTTTCTTTGTCCCGTTAAGTCTCCAAACTTATAGACAGCAACAGGAATAGGATCTCCATCTGGTGGTGTTAAATTAATTAAATCATTTTGTCTCTTTTTGTAGATAGGAGTTGGCATCTCAGTTTTTAATTCATCCCTATAATCTCTAGGAACAGAATTACAGCCAACCAAAGCCAATATAAGAACTAAGATAATATATTTCATATTGCAAGACTTCCCAAAGGAACTGTTATGTCAGTAGTCAATCCACCCGAATCAGTAATAATTAAATGAATACCATCTGCTGTTGATTCCCAGAATATATTAGAACCTGCAACATCAAAAGTACCAGTTGTTAGACCTTGATCAGAAAATAGCTGCTCTGCAACTTTTTGAGAAATAGTAGCATATATTCTACTTTCTAGATTATTTAAGAACTTAGCAAGGTTTGTATTCTTAGCATCAGCAGCAGCTTTAGCAGCAGCAGCTTTTTGATCTTCCATTATCTTCATCTTACGAGTATATTCTTGATTCTCAATTGTAAGTACATGAGAAGACCATCCTTCACCCGAGAAGGAAGGATTGTTAAACTTGAACACCATCTCAGAAGCTGACGCTGGTGTTATTATTAAAAAACCTATTAAAGCTAGCCTGTTCATAAATACCTCCGTGATATTTATAAATTTAATATGAATTTTAAATGAATTTAGTTTATGGAGATATTATAATGACTAAATTGGATGAAATTTCTGCAAAAGATGTATCAGAGGCTAGATCGCTACATTCTGAATTGGTAAAAAAAGGCGATGCTACTGCCAGTCATTTTATTTATTGGTATTCGTGGTTCTGGGCTATAAGTTCTACAGTTTACTTCTTTTGCGTCACGTTTCTACAACTACCTGAAAGTGGTAAAGACTTTGCAAACATAATCCTAGGATTCTTACTTGGTACTGCTGTTGCTACCATAATTGGATTCTTTTATGGCAACAGTGATAACGGAGGAAAATAATGAACGCTAAGACATTAGAAAAAGGTTCAAAATACGCACAGTTTGACGTTGATGGTGATGGGACTGTTACAGATGAAGAAATGGCCAAAGCGCAGGCTATGATAGATGCTGAAAATAAAGATAAAAAAGAAGACCAGTTAAGAAGAATGGCTTGGGTTGCCATGCTCTCAATGGTCTTCTTTACACTATTGTTATTTTCACCACTTATAGACGTAGCCAGAGTTTCTGCTCTTGCTAGCCTTCTACAAATGTTCTATATTGCACAAGCTGGTGTAGTTGCAACATTCTTTGGTGCTAGTGCATACGTAGCACAGAAGTAATTATAGATTACCTGGTTTTGACATAAAATCCATCCCTGGTTTCTCTTCGTCCTTAGTAACAACATAATGGACAGTAGAAATCAGGGATTTCTTTTTCTCTATATCCCACTCTTTAAGATAATCATTTTCTTTATCAAAAAGAACTAGATAATCATCTTCTGTGATCTCAGTAACACGAGAAATAGTTTCACCAAGCCACTCTTGGCTAAACTCATTTGCTTCTTCCATTGTTACTGTATCTTTGGCATCTTCTTCGTTCTTACAACGAACAACATAAGAAGTGCGGTAAGAAGAGACAGCATCAACCAGAAATAGTTTCATTTGCTTTTCTTTCAAGATACTCTTGTTTTGCTATTACTACCCAACCAGCAAAAGCTGTGATGCACATTCCAAGTGCACTCCAGTTTCCTGCTAAGATATTAAAAACAGCAGAAGCAATAATAGAAACCAAAATTAGTAATGTAACCTTATGTAATAATTTCATTACGCGGCCCTCAATTTAAAGTTATAAAATTTGCCATCTCGGTTTAGTTTTGACACAGCATCAATCCACAATTTGGCATCTTTTTCGTTTGGAAAATGTATCTTATCTGTAACAGTAAGTCCATTTAGTACACCTTTGGCTAGAGTCTTTTCAAACTCAACAACAATAGGAAAAAGATCTTTTCTTTCATCGTAGATAGACATGGTCACCTCCACCAGTTGCTAATAATATATAGTACGATATAAACAAAAAAAAGTCCACATAAAAATGTGGACCTAAGTTTTATTTTTGGTGGGCGCGGTGTGACTCGAACACACACTAAGACCGTTATGAGCGGCCGGCTTCACCTTTAAGCTACACGCCCTAAAATGGTATATCGTACTTTTCACCCAAGCTGATTTGTACTTGTATATTATATATCTCTTTTTTTAGTTTTTCAACTTGGGTTTTATCTTCATCCCACGTAGCATCTGAAAGACGTTTTTCATAGTCTTTCAGCTTTACGGCAAGAAGAGGATACGGAATAAACTTAACTTCCGTTTTATGTGTCAAAGTACTCATTTCTTCTTACGATTATTCCGAGCTTTACGTTTCTTAGAACCTACTTTACGGCGTCCTTTGCGAGGACGATTCTTATGAGGATGTGCCATAGTTACTCCTTACCTTCATAATGTTTTATCACGCTATTGTCCAAATGTGATAGCAAGTCAAATTGATGACCTGTTGATTCTGGTGTGGTCTGAATGACAGTTTCAATAAACTTCTCAGCTTTTTCTTTGGTGTCAAAATGATAATCTACAGGTCTTGTAGTACCATTTTCATTAATGTATCTACGTGCAATAAACAATCCAGCCATTGTTATATCTTTTCTATGTTAATTATTTCTCTGGTGCAAATCTATAATAGATGTCGGCTACTTTACGAATATCATCATTGGTACGATCGTAACAATCCTTATCCATAATAGCAGCAACGATAAGATGTACATCATTCTCTGAATAGTATTTACGTAAAACTTCTTTGAACTTGTCCCAGAAATTAATAGGAATATTAATAACAGGTTTTGTGATATTATTCTTTTTAAACTCTAGGACCGTTCCCATCACCAAGAATCCTTTCAGCGTCTGCAACTGCTTGCTTTGCCAACATAAGATATAATTCTGATTCAACAATAAGTGGTTTAGAAGCTATTGTATATACAGCATCTTCAAGAGGATTGCCATCATTTACTTTATCAATAGCCCCTTGTGCCATCGTACGAATAAAATCATCGTTAGACTCTTGTTTGATACGTATTAGTACATCAACAAGATACTGAGTCATAGATCCTGGAGGACCTTCACGATCGGTAAGAAGTCTACGTTTGTTCATCATTCCATTCCAATAGCTGTCATGTAAAGTTCCAAAAGAGTTTCTTCTTCTTGGCGTTCTTCTTTTGACTTACGACGAATAGAAATTAGTTTACGGATAATCTTGGGATCATATCCTGTAGACTTTACTTCAAGATATACACTCTTGATATCTTCTGAAGTAGCTCTTTTTTCTTCTTCGAGTTTCTCAATACGATTGATGTATTGCATAACTTCGTCTTTGTTGGGTCCATTACTCATTGCATCATTTCCTTAGGTGGTGTGAACGGTCGAACACTATCTTTAGATTCTGCTACAGCATCAATCATACTGTTAAAATCATCCGGAGGCAACACCGTTTTGTATAGTGACATTGTTAGTGACATCATTGTTGCTCCAACAACAATAGCATCGTAACGATCCAACATATCATTAATAAAGGCAAGCGTTTCTGTATATGCCAGCTTAAGTTCTTTGTCAGATTTAGTCATGATGCTTGACCAGTTTGATTTCATCGTCTGGTCTAATCACATAGCCAACAAATGATAAGAAATCTTTATATTGATCCAACATCGTTTGAATGTTAGCATCAGTGGCATCAAAATCCATGTAACACTCTCTGTCAGGAAATTGTTCCTTATCATGATGTCCAGTAGATATACACTTAAGGATTACTTTCACTTTGTATTGATCAAATTGTTCCATAATAAATTCCTTTTTTTGAAGTGGGAGACGGCTTACGCCGCCTCCGCATATTCGATAGCTTTGTTAAGAGCAGAGATCTTACGTTGACGATTCTGACCATACCAGGCAGACTGCAAACGTGACTCATTGGTATGACCAAGAAGATGGTCAGTTGAGAATGTCACAGCATTGAAAGCATTCCACCATGAACCAGGAGCAAAGTCAGCACCAGGCTGAGTATCTACTACTGCCAATACTTGTTCAGCAGGACGTGAGAGATACTCATTGTTTGCTTTTGAAAGCGTTGGGAATATCTCGTTAAGATAGTTGTTAAGAGTGTCTTCAGTATAACGCTTGGATGACAAAAACTCAGCTGCTTCTTTGTATGTGCTCATCTTGCTATGTGCTAGTCCAAGAGTGCGCTTGACCATATCGGCATCAAAAACGCGACGGTGATTGAGACGTACCACAAGATCACTAGAAGTACCAAGAGCCATGGATAATGTGTTATTACAAACCACACGAATCGGAGTAAACCGAATATCAATAGACTTACCATACTCGTGAGGATTAGAAAAGAGAAGGTAGCTGTCAACTTTATCTCCACCAAGAATTTCAAATGACTCGTTTACCTTAGCAAGAGCCCAAACATTCTTACCTTCCTTGAGTGAGCCTGCAGTATGCATCTTCATATCACCAGCCATAATGAAGTCGTGAAAGAATTCAAACGCTTCGTGGTTCTGAACTGGATTCCATTCACCAGATACTACTGAAAGAATCTTACCATCAGATGAACGTACGAGTGCAGAATCTTCTGTAGGAATTTTCTGACCATTGTAATCTACATAAGTTGGAATTTTTTCAACTGTCCAATCAAGTCCAGCTTTATCCAACATCTGCGCAGGAGTTAAATCATCAATTACTTGTACACCAAGACCGTGCCAAGGAACTTCACCTGCATAAGCCATCGTTTCTACCAAATGTGCCATTTCACCTCTCCATTATGTTGTGCACTGTTGATATTATAATAATAGGCTATTATTTTAAATTAATCAACTGTTTTTTCTAGAACAGTAAAACCATTGTTTTCTGTTGTATGGTAGTTGACAACCCATTCTCTGTGGTCACGAAGGAATTCCATAATTGCTGGAAGAAGACCTTTGCCATCTTGGCAATTTGTACCATAGGTATGTGTATCATGAAATGCCAAGTATTTGTTTACCTTAGTATGATGTTTCTCCAACTCTTGTTTGAGTTGTGAATATTTGTGATCTGTATCGATAAACAACAGATCTGTTTGCTCAATGTCTACAAGCAAAGAATTACCTTGAATGTATGCAGCATCACGATCAGAAAACTTCTGGGCTGCAATGAATAAATTGGAAACATTGGGATCTAAGTATAGATCATAGCTTCTTACTTTCAAAGCAGAAGAAGCCAACAATGCTCTTGTCGATTGTCCATCTCTAACACCAAACTCTGTTACATGATTGCAAAGAGATGCAATACCTCTTAACAAAGGCAGATGTCGATTGATATCCGATTCCCTGTTACAGGCATCGATAAATTCTTTTATTAAAGCTTCCATTACTGACAAACTACCTGTGTTTGATACACCCAACGCCATCCATTCCAAAAACGATTTGTAACTACTTGTTGACAAAATGGCTCATCATAATAAGCAGAAGATCCATACTGTTGTTGATAGTATCTTGGCTGGTTCATATTGTTAATCATGCCACCAATAATCAGACCACCTACGAGTCCACCAAACAAAGCTGCACCAGGATCAACTCCACCACCACGATAGTGTTGATGATGACCACCCCATCCCCCATGATGACGTGGACCTCTTCCATCAGCTTGTGCTGATGTAACTAAAGCTACAGAAGCTACTAGTCCTAAAATAATCTTACGCATAACGCTTCTCCAAACGCTTACGATCGTAAGAGCCTTTACCCTTACGAGCACGGACAATGCGATTCTGATACTTGCGATCCGCAAGTTGTTTCGCATAAATGTTAATGTGTGTTTTCTTCATCATATTATTATAATAGCACTTTTTTAATAAAAAATCAACAGAAAAAAAACAGTGTAATTTCAATGGGTTAGTATTTTGAACCTATTGTGTATTTTGTCACTAAATTCCACTGATTTTTTTCTTTATAAGGTATTATTTTAATTTGATTAAGTGGCGCAATTGGATCTTCCACTTTATCATAATCTACTATTTCGATCAACTCCCATTCATCTAACAAATGAATGATTCTGTTACGTCTTGCTATATCACCTTCTGAAAGGGAAGATTCTTTACCATCCAACAAGAATAACTCTTTAAAATGTACGATATAATATTTACTTTGTTTGTGTAAGATGTGACAAGATTGATA
>Ga0129333_10006494_pt1 | contig 11058 bp, 9 predicted proteins | sample CPB6_08_DNA_FD_94474 | JGI IMG/M metagenome (GOLD analysis project Ga0129333, IMG submission 94474) | Freshwater to marine salinity gradient microbial communities from Chesapeake Bay, USA - CPBay_Sum_0.6_0.8_DNA | ecosystem: Environmental > Aquatic > Marine > Coastal | place: USA: Chesapeake Bay...
CAGCGAGCAGACGAAGAAGATCGGACTGGCTTATGCCAAGGGCATCGGCGGCACCCGCGGCGGCGTGATCGAGACGACGATCGCCGAGGAGACCGAGACCGACCTGTTCGGCGAGCAGGCCGTGCTCTGCGGCGGGGTCTCGGAACTGATCAAGGCCGGCTTCGACACGCTCGTGGAGGCCGGCTACCAGCCCGAGATGGCCTACTTCGAGTGTCTGCACGAGATGAAGCTGATCGTCGATCTCTTCTACCAGGGCGGCCTGGAGTACATGCGCTACAGCGTGTCCAACACGGCCGAATACGGCGACTACACCCGCGGCAAGCGCATCATCACCGAGGAGACCCGCAAGGAGATGCGCAAGATTCTCGAGGAGATCCGCTCCGGTCAGTTCGCCCGGGACTGGATCCTGGAGAACCGCGGCGGGGCGGCGATGTTCAAGTCGACCCGGCGGCGCGAGCGGGAGCACAAGCTCACGGAGACCGGCCGCCGGCTGCGGAAGATGATGAAGTGGATCGAGTCGAAGGAGGTCTAGTGTGAGCGGTTGGGATCCTCCGCATCCCGCGCTCGGGGCCTTCGCGACCACCGGTCGCTTCGGCCTGCCACCACGCCCGCCCTCCTGGCGGGCGATCCATGGTTGACGAGGAACGACTCGCCATGACGCCAGAGGAATTCGAGGCCCGCCGCCTGTTCGATCAGCTCCAGCCCGGTGACCGGGTGGAGGTGGTGCACGGCGTGACGGTCGGCTCGAGCGCCAGTTGGAGCTCGACCACCGTGGGCCGTGTGTTGAGGCGCGAGCGACGCCGGCACGGCCTCCACTTTCGCCGTAACCCCGACGACAAGGTGTTCAGCGACGTGCTCATCCTGGCCCGCGACGACGGCGAGCTGACCACCGTCAGCATGGACGAGTTCACGCGGCTGCGCCGGCTCTGACCGCCGCGGCGCTGATCGCGGTCGCGCCCCGGCCGATGCCGACTGCGACCGGTCGCTCGTGGTTCCCTCGAGGTTCTCATGCGTTCCGGTGGGTTGGGACTGCCCGTGCCCCGTCGCCGGACGTTCGCTACGCCCTTCCCGGGCTTCGCTCACTCGGACGCTGCCTGCGCTTCGGCATCCTGCCTACGCTGGCCAACAACGCCGGCTCTCGGAGCACGGGCAGCCCCTTCCGGGACGAGAAACTCGTGTGCACGAGACTCGGGTGTGATCCCGATTACGCCACGCGGGCGATCACGCACTTGAGGTATTCGCCCTCCAGGCAGCTGGCGCTGACGGGATGGTCGGCGGCCGCACCGCGGCACTCGAGCAGCTGCAGCGGCCGCCGGGCCCGCTGGGCCACCCCGGAGAGCATCTGCAGGAAGTCGTCCCGTGACACCGATCCCGAGCAGGAGCAGGTGGCGAGGATGCCGCCCGGCTCCAGCAGGTCCACGGCCGCGCGGTTGATGCGGTGGTAGGCCCGCAGGGCATCGTCGATCGAGGCCCGGCTGCGGGCGAACTTGGGCGGGTCGAGGATCACGAGGCCGAAGCGCTCCTCGGCCGCGGCCAGCGCCGAGAGTTTCTCGAAGGCGTCGGCATGCTCGACCGTCACGCTCGCCGCCCCGTTCAAGTCGGCGTTGGCCTTGGCGAGGGCCGTGGCCTTGGCGCTTGAATCGACCGCCAGCACGCTGCGGGCGCCGCCGCCGACGGCGCAGGTCACGCTGAAGCCGCCGGAGTAGCAGAACATGTCGAGCACGCGGCGGCCGCGGGCGAAGCGGGCCACCGCCTGCCGGTTGTCGCGCTGGTCGAGGTAGAAGCCGGTCTTCTGCCCCTCGGCCAGGTCGACGCCGAAGCGCAGGCCGTGTTCGGCCACGAAGATCGGGCCTGCAGGGGCCGAACCGCGGACGAGGCGGTCGGCGAGGTGCAGCCCCTCGAGCTTCGCCAGCCCGCGCTCGGCGCCGCGCAGGAGGATGCCGGCGGGGGCTACGAGCGCCTGCAAGGCGTCGCAGATCTCCTCCAGCCGTCGGGCCATCGCCAGGGCGGTCACCTGCACGGCGAGGTGGTCGCCGTAGCGATCCACGATCAATCCCGAGAGGTCGTCCCCCTCGCTGTTGACGAGCCGGCAGGCCCCGGCGCGGTCGTCGAGGCCGAGCGAACGGCGCAGGGAGACGGCCGCTTCGAGCCGTTGCCGCCAGAGCGCCGCATCGAGTCGCACTGCGGCGTCGAAGGCGTAGAGCCGGACCCGGAGCCGGCTCTGCGCGTTCCAGAGCCCGCGGCCCACGAAGCCGCCGTCGTGGGTGACAAGGTCGACGACGTCGCCGTCGGCCGGCTCACCCTCCACGCGCAGCACGGCCGAATCGAGCACCCAGGGGTGGCGGCCGAAAAACGGTCGCGCCCGCTTCGGCTTGAGGACCACCGTGGCGATCGGCAGCCCCTCGTCAGGCATGCACGACCTGCTTCGCCGGACCCGGGGAGACGTGCGGAGCCGGCAGTTCGTCGCTGCCCGGATCGGTCTTCAGGCTGCGGCGCTCGGCCCGCCGGGCCTTGGCCCGCTCGATGCGCAGCACGCTCCAACCGAACACCGCCCCCAGGGGGCCGGAGAGCAAAGCCGGCATGAAGACGAGGTTCCCCACCAGGGCGATCGTGAGCATGGCGAGCATCATGTGCCCGAAGCGCTGCGTGGGACCGAACGGCGACAGCGAGAACACCGAGAGCCCGATCCCGATCACGCCCCAGCTCTGGTACATGGCCCTGGCGCAGCCCTTGTAGGCCAGCATCGTGGCCTGACGGCGGTCGAGGCCGTCGGCGATACCGCGCCGGAACCAGAGCATGAAGTGAACGACGTCGTCGACGGTCACGCCCAGCGCCACGCTGGGGGCCATCACGGTGCCGATGTCGATGAGCATGTTGCCCGTGCCCAGCGACTTGAGCAGTGCGTTGCCCCAGCCCATGCCGCCGAACACCATCACCGCGGGGAAGGCTGCCGGAAGCAGGAGCACGAGCCCTGCCGAGGCGGCCCGGCAGAGCACGATCATCACCACCACGATGATGGCGAAGTCGCTGATGAAGCCGATGATCAGCCCGTCGAGCAGCGAATGCTGGGCCTTGTAGACCAGCGGCACGAGGCCGGTGTAGTCGACGCCGACGCCCTGCACGCCGTCGGCGTCGAGGCGGGCCAGGATGGGATCGATCTTCTTCTGCAGGTCGGCCTTGAAGAGGGCGTAGTCGACCTCCTTGGTGGCGCTGACGCGGGCGCTGATCCGCCACAGTTCCTGGGCTCGTTCGACGCCGGACGCGTCGGTGACGGTGGCGTCACGCAGGTAGTCACCCGCCAGGAATTCCTGGCGGTGGCGGGTGAGGGCCCGGTTCAGGGCGCTGCGTCGCGTGCGGGCGCCGAGGCCGAAGGTGCGGGCGGCGGCGCCACCCAGCCCGTCGCCGCCGTCACCGGCATCGAGGCTGCGGCCGAAGGTCACCGTGGACAGCGAGCTGCCCACCTCGTCGAGTGCGGCGATCTCGTCCTGGATTTCCCCGACGAGTTCCATGCGCTCGAGAAAATTCAGGCTGCAGCCCTCGTCGATGCGCACCAGGATCTCCATCGGCACCAGCGGTCCCAGCCGGTTCTCCAGCCAGTGGTAGTCGGTGCGGATGCGGGCCTGCGGCGAGAACAGCCGCATCAGCTGCACGCTGCTCTCCACGCGGGTCATGCCGTAGCCCACCGCCGCCATCACCAGCAGGCAGGCTGCGGTCGCCAGGGCGTGGTGGCGGGTGATCCACAGTCCCGCCTGCCACCAGGGGCTGGCCTCGATCGGGCGCCAGTGGGGGTTTTCCTCGGCGCCGGCCTCGGCGTCGGAGGCACGGCCCACGCGCAGCCGGGGCGGAAACAGTTCGAGCGCCGCGGGCATGAAGGTGACGAGGATCAGGAAACTCACCACCACACCGGCTGCCGAGAAGATGCCGAACATCCTGATGGGCACCAGTTCGCTGACCGCGAGCGTCGCCAGGCCCACCGCCGTCGTGCCCGTGGCCAGCGACAAGGGCAGCAAGGCGTGGTGCACGGCGCGGCCCGCGGCCCCCTCCTGCACGCCGGTCTCGGCGAGCTGGTCGCGGTAGTAGTTGGCGAGGTGGATGGCGCCGCTGGTCGTGGCCACGTACACCAGCGACGGCATCGTGAGCAGGATGGCGTCGACCGGATAGCCGCTGTACCAGACGAGCGCCAGGCTGGCGAACATGCTGTACACGCCGGAGGCGATCACCAGGGCCACCAGGGCCTTGCTCTTCAGGCTCCACCAGCTGACGAAGAAGCCGACCACGAGCGAGAGTCCGAAGAGGATCGTGACGCTCGTCTGGCCGGCCTTGTCGATCGAGACGTTGTCGACGGGCGGGCCGCCCATGTGCAGATCGGCCTCGGGGATGCCGCACTCGGCCGTGGCCACGTGCTTGATCTCGTCGATGGCGCCGTGCAGATTGGCCCGGGCGGTGTCGGCGAGGGTGAGCACGAGGCAGGTCTGGCGGCGGTCGAGGTCGTCGTCCGCCGACCCCGCCTCCACACCCTTGGGAGGGGGTCCGATGATGGCCCCGGTGAGGCGTCCGATGGCTTCGGTGCGGTCGAGGTTGAGGGGCTCGGTGGTCATCTGCCCGACCGCCCGGGGGCCCGTCTGGGCGGTCTTGAAATACAGGGGCCGCTCGATCCGGGAGGCCTCCTCGGGCAGCGGAATCAGCTTCCTGGCCAGCAGTTCCAGCCGCGGATCGACCATCGTGCAGCCTTCCCAGCTGATGAGGATGAACTCCTCACCCTGGAAATTCCGGCGGAAAAACCGATAGGTCTGGGTTTCCGGGTATTCGAGCGGCAGCCAGCCTTTGACGTCGTTGCGGTTGTTCCCCTTGGCCTTGATCGCCCCCACGACCACCAGGGGCAGCAAAAACACGAGGACGGCCATGATCCCCACGCTGTGCCGCTGGTAGAAGTTCGAGCGGTGCTGGGACATGCAGTGCCGTCCAGGGCAGGCGGGGCGGGGGGAAGGGAACGCCCAACCCTACAGGTGTTTGCGAAGTCAGTCCATATCGCTCCGCCCTCTCGGGACCCGAAATTCGCGATCGTCGTATGCCGTAAGTGGCTTTCAGGGAACATTTTCCGTCCACGGCACAGTCACCGCATTCGGCACAGGCCGCGACTGGAGGAGGCCCTGGGCGGCCCTCGGGCGGCAGACGGCACGTCGGGCCCCGTCACGGTGCCGGCCGGGCCACGTCGGCGGCCCGGAAGCCGGCCGCCTTGTGAGAGCCGTCGCAGAACGGCCGCGAGCCCGTCTGGCCGCAACGGCACAGCGCCACGGCCCGCTTCTGGGTGGGAAGCGGAAACTCGTTACCGAGGTGATCGGTGACCCTCAAGACCACGCCGCCCTCGACCGGCATCTCGACCACGAGCGGACCGTCCTCGCGGCAGCGGATGGTGACGGCACCGGGCAGGGAACCGGTCCGCGACCGTTCTCCGTCGCTGTCGTGACGGGAATCGGTCACGGCGTCTCCTCGGCGGGCTCGGCTGCCAGCGTCGGATCCTCCACGATCACGATCACGATCCGTTCGGGGGCCTGGAGCGGTCGGGCGGCCGCCACCTCGCCGGCCTTCGTTTCCCCAGTCATGAGCGCGAAACCCGTCTCGCGGCCTCCCTGACCGAGGGCGGCGACAAGCGCGGCCAGCGCCTGCGGGGGTCCACCGACTTCCATCCGTTCCCCGCGAACGGCCGCCTCGCCGGCCTCGCGGTCCGGGGCCCCGTCTCGATCCGCGGCCGCCGCTGCGCCACCGGCGATCCTCAGGCCGCCGGCATCGATGAGCCTGGCCAGGCCATCCCGGCCGCGAACACCATCGACGCGCACGGTCACGACCCGGGCTGCGGCGCTGGCCAGGGCTTTCGCCTGCGGCACGCCGCCTGCCGCGCCGCTGGCCGTCGGCGCCGCCGCGTTGAACGCCACGGGTGGCCGTCCGCGTTCGCCCTCGAGGTTCGGCAGCGACTCCTCGCGCTGCCGAGCATTCTCTCCCAGCGACCGACGAGCGCCGAATTGATCTCCATCGAGCCGGCCCTCCTGCTTCCGCGCCGACTGGGCAACGTCAGTGTCGGCGCGCGGGGCCTCGGCCGCCGCGGTCGGTCGAGCCAGGGCCTCCGCCGGCCGCGCATCGGCCAGGGCCTGCTCGTCGGCGGCTCCACCGGCACCCAGATCGTCGTCGCCCAGATCGTCGTCGGCCGGCAGGAAGGTCGGCCGCGTGGCGGGTGCCGCTCCGTTCACGGCCACCTCGCGGCCGGCATCACGGGGCACGTTCACCAGCGCAGCCACCAGCAGGCCGGCCGCCAGGGCGCCGGCGATGGCGAGCCATCCCCAGCGCGGAAGCGGCGGCCGCGCCGGCTCCGCGGCGTCTTCGCAGGCCTCGGCACGCTCCTCGGCGAGACGTTGCTCCTCCAGCCGGCGCCATTCCGCCTCCACGGCCGGGTCGGCGGCCTCGGCTCCGGCGCCGGCCACGGCTTCCATCACCCGGCCCACGAAGCCGGCCGGCGGCGCTGACGTCTGCTGGTCGGCGAGCACGGCCTTCAGCCCGCGCAGCTCCTCCACGAGCAGCGTCAGTTCGGGTGACGCGCGCACCGCCCGCTGCACCTCGGCTGCGGCGGCGGCGTCGAGCCGGCCGTCGAGCCACTCGCTGAGCAGTGGATCGTCGGGGCCCAGGCCCGGCGGCGGTCGGTCGGCGTTGCCTGTCACGTGACGAACCTCATTCGGCTTTGAGGAGCGTGCGAAGCTCCAGGCGGCCGCGGTGCAGCCGGCTGCGCACCGTGCCCAGGGGAATGTCGAGTGTGGCCGCGATCTCCTCGTAGCTCTGCCCCTGCATGTCGGCGAGGACGACGACCTGGCGATAGCGATCGTCGAGCCGGTCGAGGGCCGCGGTCACCCGTCGGGACAGCTCCTGGCGTTCGAGCCGGGCCCAGGCCGGCGGCGTCGTGGCCACGGGCTCGAGCCGCGGGCCGTCGGCGGCGTCGAGCGCGAGCGCCGGCCGCTTGCGCCGGGCCGCGGCGGAGGCGTGATTGCAGGCGATGGAGTGGAGCCACGTGGTGAACTCGCTTTTGTGAGCGAACGATGCCAGCTTGCGGTACGCCGACAGGAACGTCTCCTGCGCCAGATCGCGGGCCAGCTCGCGACAGCCGCACAGCCGTTCGAGCAGCGCCAGGATCCGGGCGTGATGCCGTTCCACGAGGGCCGCGAACGCCTGCCGGTCGCCCGTCACCGCCTGCCGCACGAGGTCCGGGTCGGCCGTCGTGCCGCCCGGGATCGCGTGCGTCTGCTCGGTGCGGATGCTCACGTGCCGGCGCCCTGCAGAAGGTGAGATGCCGTGACGGGCGGGAAAGTTCCCGGCCCTCACGGGCGTGGCCTTTTCGCCCACGCCGGCCCCCAATGTCGCCGCCGGCCCCGGGGTCGTCAAAGGCCGGCAGCCCCGCCGCCGGCGGGCCGCGGGGCCCCGGGGGGCTGCCGCCCGATCCACCACCAGAGCGCCGCCGCGGCCGCGAGCAGCACGATCGACACCAGCTGCGAGATCGAAAGCGGCGTGCCCAGGGCGGGCGGCTCGTCGACGCGGATCACTTCGAGCAGCATCCGTGAGATCGGATGCAACGTGAGCACGACCGCGAACACCTCGCCGTCGCGCCGGGCCAGGGGCGTGAACAGCACGGCCACGACCGCCAGGAGGGCCGCGTCGATCGCGGCGTAGAGCTGCGCGGGATGCACCGGCAGGCTCCAGGCCGCCGCCGCGCCCGGGGCCGGTGCGGGCAGCAGGCCCTGGTCCACCTGGTCGATCCAGGGCGGGCTCTGCGCTGGGAAGGACACCGCCCAGGGCAGGTCGCAGAGGCCGCCGTAGCAGCAGCCGTTGAGGAAGCAGCCGACGCGGCCGATCGCCAGTCCCACGAGCAGGCCCGGCGCGATGCAGTCGGCGAGTCGCAGGATCGGCAGCCCGCGGCGCCGGGCGAAGAACCAGGCCGCGGCCGCGGCCGTGGGCAGCGAGCCGAACACGACGAGCCCGCCGCCGGCGATGTTGAGCACCCTGGGAATCGCCGCCAGCAGGCCCGTGTCGAAGAACTGCTCGTGATACTCGAGGACATAGAACAGACGTGCGCCGACGAGGCCCCAGAGGAAGACCTCCATGCCGAGGGCCAGGATCGTGTCGGCGTCGAACCCCAGCGCGCGGCCGCGGACGATCGACAGCCAGGTGCCGGCGCCGGCCGCCAGCAGCAGCATCATGCCGTAGCCGCGCACCGGCACGCCCTGGCCGTCGTCGAGCGCCGGCAGGCCCCAGAGGATCATGGCTGCGCCGATGAGCAGCGGGATGCCCAGCGCCGTCGCGGCGCCGCGCAATCCCTGCCGCCAGGCCACGAGCGCGAACCACGCCCCGCCGAGCAGGGCCCAGGCGGCCAGGACGATGCCCCAGCCGAAGAGCGGCAGTGCCTCGGCACCGGAGCCGATCCGCGCCGGGATGTGGAACAGCGTCGAGAGCATCAGTCGGCGGTCGCGCGTGGCGGCAGGAGGAGGTTGTCGATGAGTCGCGTCGTGCCCAACCTGCCGGCGACGAGGGCCACGGCCGGGGCGGGCGCGGACGGCAGCGGCTCGAGCGAGTCGGCCGCCACGACGGCCGCATAGTCGACCGCCACGCCCCGCGCCTCGAGCGCGTCGCGCATGCCGCGCTCGATGGCCGCGACCGCGGCACCGCCCTGCCAGAGACGCTCTGCCAGCAGCAGGCTCTCGTGCAGGGCCACGGCGCGGCTGCGGTCGGCTGCGGCGAGGTAGGTGTTCCGCGAACTCAGCGCCAGCCCGTCCGGCTCGCGGACCGTGGGGCGGACGACGACGTCGATCGGCAGCCCCAGATCGTGAACCATCCGCTTCACGACCAGCGTCTGCTGCCAGTCCTTGGCGCCGAAGTAGGCCGCATTCGCCGGCAGCGCCGTGAACAGGCGGCAGACGACGGTGGCCACTCCCGAGAAGTGCCCGGGCCTGATCACGCCCTCGAACGGCAGGGCGGGGCCCTCGACGACGACCCGCGTGGCCGCCCCGGGCGGATAGAGGTCCTCGACCCGCGGGGTGAACACCCAGCGCACGCGCCGCTTTTCGAGGAGCCGCAGGTCGGCGTCGAGCGTGCGCGGGTAGCGGCCGAAGTCCTCTCCCGGCGCGAATTGCGTGGGGTTCACGAAGATCGACACGGCGACGTCGTCGCAGTCCGCGACCGCCTGATCGACCAGGCTCGCGTGGCCGGCGTGCAACGCCCCCATCGTGGGCACGAAGCCGACTCGCCGGCCGGCGGCGCGGGCTTCGAGCACCGCGCCCCGCATGGCGGCGGGGCTGTCCAGCAGCCGCGGCCGGCCATCCGCGTCGCCGTCCATCAGAGCATCGCCTCGACGGCGGCGATGGCGTCGGCCGACGCCTGCACGAGGTCGCCCGAATCGAGGGAGATCACGGCCTTGGGGGCGCGGGGCAGCCGCGTCTCCGGGCTGCGCAGCCGGCTCACGAGTCGCTCCTGGAGGCGCAGCAGCGCCCGCGCCGAGGAGGCGGGCGAATCGCAGAGCGTGGCCGCCGCGGACAGGTCGGCGAACACATCGGTGTGGGCCGCGGCCCGTCGGGTCCGGAAGGCGAGCCGTTCTTCGAGCACAGCCGGGGCGACCGTGAGCAGGATCGCCACCTGAGGGGCGGTCGTGCGGGCCGCGACGCGGTCGCACTCGGCCTCGAAATGCTCGAGGGCCGGTCCGTCGAGATCGTCCGCGGCGGCACAGCGCAGCATGTCGAGCCAGTAGTCGGCGATCGTGCCGTGCGGATCGTCGCACCAGTCGTCAGCCTCGAGGGGCCCGGCCCAGGAGGCCAGTGCGCGAGACCAACGGTCGCCGCGGGTGCCGGCGGGGGCGTCAGCGCAGGGCAGCGGTTCGGGCGCATGGATGACGCGGGCCATGAGGGCGTCGGCCACGGCGGCCGCCACCTCCGCGCTGCCGCTGCCGGGCACGCCCACCACCGCCACCAGCGGGTGCGGGGCGGAGATGTTGTCGAGCAGGTCGCCGACGGTGCAGGCTGCTGGGGGGTAGGCGAGGTCGGCCGCGATTTCGGCGCTCGGCTCGAGCACGAAGCGGCGCGTGGCCATGCGCGGATGGGGCAGCGTGAGTTCGGGGGACTCGACGACCAGGTCGTCGTAGAGCAAGAGGTCGAGATCGATCGTCCGCTCCGCCCACCGGCTCGCCCGCTCGCGATGCAACGTGTTCTCCACGGCCAACAGCATGCCGAGCACATCCCGCGGAGCGAGATCGGTCTCGATCAGGCAGGCCCCGTTGAGGAACGTCCCCTGGCCGGCGGGACCCCCCACCGGATTCGTCTCCCGATAGCGACTCACAGCCAGCAGCTGCACGCCGGGCATGAACCGCAGCAACTCCAAGGCACGATCGAGCTGCTCGCGCCGCTTGCCCAGATTGGAGCCGCATCCGATCAGGCATCGTGCCATGGCTTGCCCTGCCAGCGGTGATCATCCGGCCGGATTCTACCGCCGGGCAGCCACCGCGATGCAAACCTGTGCCTTCCGGCCCGTCCCGGGGCTCCGCCCGGGCAAGAGACTCGTTGGAAACGGGGGGGACATCCAGGCCACGACCAAGGTCGTCGACTGTCGATCCCTCAAGTCGTCGCCCCCCAGATCCACGTTGTTCCCATGTCGGCCACGTGATGCTCGCGATCCATCCGGTCTAGCCGCAGCCGCGGCAGGCAGCGATCGCGTTGACGTCACGTGACGCGACGTTGAGCGCAGATTCTGTAGGGCGTCGCCATCTTGTCAAGGACATGCGAGCGAGCCCGCGCCGGATGTGGCTGGCGTCCGCGAAAAACCCGGCCTCATGTGGAAAAGTTTTTTTGCCAGCGGTGCAAGCATTGTCGGAACGTCACCGACATGGTGTGCTGTGTCGGGAGCGAGGCGCACGAATCGCGGTGAAACCAGCGGCGCAGCATGCCTTTTTTTCCAGATCCAGCGACGCCCGATGCGGAAGTCCCCGCCGCTTCGCCCACTGCCGACGGCGGGAGCGTTGACGGGGAATTTGACGTC
>Ga0129333_10006495_pt1 | contig 11057 bp, 14 predicted proteins | sample CPB6_08_DNA_FD_94474 | JGI IMG/M metagenome (GOLD analysis project Ga0129333, IMG submission 94474) | Freshwater to marine salinity gradient microbial communities from Chesapeake Bay, USA - CPBay_Sum_0.6_0.8_DNA | ecosystem: Environmental > Aquatic > Marine > Coastal | place: USA: Chesapeake...
CGCCGCCGATGATTCAGGAGGACGACATGGTGCTGCTTCGTGGAGACAAGACGCCTCACGTCTGGCTCGTGAACGGACCGCTCAAGGTCCACCTCACCGCCGACACCTATCCGCAGTGGCTGTTCTTCCTTGCGGGCAGGCCCGGTGCCGTGGATCCGACGACGCGCCGAGAGTGGGTCGTTCCTCAGGCGATGGTGGACACGCTGCGTGACGTAGCGTCAATCCCGAAGGTCTAGCGTTACCAAGCCTTCTTCGACTGCGCCGTAATCACGTTGCGCGTGGCTGCGTCCAGCGTCCAGTCGCCATCAAACGCGTTCTTCGAGATCACGATGTGCGGCCCGAACCGAATACCAGCGGCACGCTGCGCCTCATACTCAGCGAAGTAGTTGGTCATGTGTGCGGCGGCTGCCGCGTCTGACGTGAAGTCAGCGCGCTTCTGTCCGTACTCCGTGTTCCAGATCGGGATGCCGTACTTGGCGATGCCGGTCCACGTCCACGAGCCACTCGTGCCCGATGCACTGCCGCCGCTCCACACCGTGCGATTCCTCTTGACTGCCCACCAGCCGGGATGATTCGCATCGGGACCGGAACGCGGGTCGTACTTGGCTTCGTAGAGATGTTGACCGATTCCATCGAACAGAGCAGCGATTCCAGAGAATCCCGCTGCGATTGCGAGCCGGTCGATCTCTGCGAGTAGCAGTGGCAACGCGCTCTGTGGCCACTTCACGACGCGTCCGCCGTCATCGTTGCCGTATGGCGACATACCAGCCGTCACCATCTTCACGGCAGGATTCGCTCGTTTACAAGCGACGGCGACCTCGAACATCAGGCGCGCCTGCGTGCGCCATGACGAATCGTAGGTTCCCTTCCAGAACACACTCGTGAGATTCGGTTCGTTGAGCACCTCAATCCCGTCTACGACCGGTGCGAGCGACGCAATCCACGAGATGAATGCCGATCGCACTGTCGCATCGTTGATGACTGCGTCGTAGTTGTGCCCTGCGTACTGAACGACGACGAGATGCTTCAGGCCTGCCGCACGCAGCGCGTCAGTCTGAGCACGAACCTGTGCGGCTCCGACATTCCATCCGTACTCGGGAGACGTTCGTACCCACTCCACATTGAGCGCGACGGCGAGAGCGACCGTGCTGCTGGAGTAGTCAGCGCACAGGCCGAGATGATTGCGCCACGTCTCGGGTACCGGCGGAACGAAGCCAGTCGTGAGCACATCATGCTGATACTGTTCACGCGTCTTGCCGCCTCGTCGCTGATCGATGTACGCGATCTCGGGATCGGTGTAACGGCTGGTGATGTCCGGCATGGCGATCAGTGTATCCACGCGCGCCGACGTGCACGCTGGACTCGTCAGATGACGGAAGGAGTGCCGTGAGCACCGAGAACGCAGTCAACTCGTGGATCGCAGTCGTGCCCGCTCGTGCCGGATCAGTCGGCATTCCCGGTAAGAATCGACGTGCTATCGAGGGAGTCACGCTCGCAGAACGAGCGATGGATCGAGCACTCCTCATCACCGGAGATCAGGGCAGCGTCGTCGTGTCCACAGATGATCCGATCGTTGAGATGCTGGCGCGGTTCCGAGGACACACGATTCATCACCGGCCTGTCGCGCTGGCTGGCCCGGACGTGACGATCGCGCAGGTCGTGAACGATGTCATTCAGAATCTCGACCGTGACGATTCACCATCAGTTGCCATCTGTCAGCCGACGAGTCCGAATCTGCGACTGGATGCCGTCATCGCTGCACTCGACGCGTTCAACGAACACAAAGAGTGGTCATCGCTGGCGACCGTCGTTGAGGAATCGCATCTGCTGTGGTGGGAGCAGTCTGATGCGACGTTGCGCCCGGTCTATCACGAGCGCGTCAATCGTCAGTACCGTCGTGACCACGTCTGGCGCGAGACAGGCGGTCTGATGCTCGTGCGCCGGTGGGACGACGAGGCATCACTCGTCTCCGATACGCACCATCTGTTCGAGATTCCCGAGGATGAGTCCACTGATGTGGATACGCCATACGACCTCGTGCTCGCTCACGCTCGAGCGGCCACGCGCACGATTGAGTGGCGCATCATCGCCGGACAGCGAGTCGGATACGGACATCTGTATCGCTGTCTGGCGCTCGCTGATGAACTGCCACATCATCGCCATCGCTTCGTCGTGGACGGTCCCGAGGAGGCGCTCACGCTCGTACGAGCACGTCACTCGGCAGTCAACTACGGCGAGTACTACGCACACGCGCCGGATGTCGTCGTGTTCGACTGTCTCAATGTGCAGCCAGACGACTATCAGCGCGCTCGTGATGAGAACGCACTCATCATCGGCATCGAACTTGAGTCCGCACCGGAATCGGCGTGGATGGATCTCTACATCAACGAACTCGCATCGGAAGATCTCCTGACGGAGCGCGCATCCGTGAGCAGGATCGGCCCGGACTATGCCTCATTGCGTGATGAGTTTCAGATTGCTCGCCGAGCAGTCGAAGAACGATGGTCCGATGACCTGTGCGTGCGTGGACGGATCCTGATCTCGTTCGGTGGCGAAGATCCAGAGCACATGACGGAGCAGTGCCTCGACGCGCTGAGCGGACGATACGACGTGTGCGCCGTCATCGGCCCGGGATTTGCGCCGGACTACGCAGCGCGCCTGCGCCGAAACTACCGAGATGTGCTGCTCGAGGCGCATCAAGCACAGATGGCTCAGGAGATGCTCAAGGCACACGTCGTCATCACGAGCGCCGGTCGCACAGCGTGGGAGGCGTCAGCACTCGGAACCGTCATCGTGACCATCCCGGTGAACGAACGAGAACGAGGACACGCGTGGCCGACACTCGCTCGTCGAGTACCTCATCACAACCTTGATGCCGGAACGCTGCGATTCCTCGTGGACGCATCGCTCATGGACGAGCCGGACGGTGACGCACGTCGAGAACGCGCGCTAGCGTCCCGTGCTGACGGACGAGGCGCGCAACGATTCGCGTGGCTCATGGATGGACTGATCCGAGGAGTGCTGTGATGCGTCGGGACGACCTCAACAACGAGATCACGGCGACGGTATTGCTGCTCGGAATCATCGGGATCACGGCGGCGGCATTGTGGTGGGCACTCGCAGAATGACAGAGATCACGTTCAAGAACGCAGCGTCCCTGAAGCGCGGACGATGCGCAGTGCTGGCGGAGGCCGGACAGTGCATGGAGGGATCCGTCGCTCGAGCCATTCAGATGGTGCATGACGCGGCGGACGCCGGTGCGTGGGGAATCAAGACGCAACTGTTGCGACCGGAATCAATCGCTACGAGCGACGCTCCGAAGTATTGGGACGATGGACTGGCTACCACGACACAGCGAGAAGCCTTCACGAAGGCTGGCCTGCTCGGATACGGCGAGTGGGAGCGCGTCAGGGACGCAGCACGAGAACGGAATCTCGCATTCGTGGCGACTCCGTTCGATCTGGATGCTGTGGACGCGCTGGAAGCAATCGACGTAGATGCTTACAAGATCGCGTCGGGTGATCTCTTGTACCTACCGCTGCTCGAGCGTGTGCTCAACACTGCTCGGCCGATCATCCTGTCCACCGGCGCTGCGTGGCTGGATGAGGTGGAAACGATTGTGTCGTGGATGCTCGAGCGGGATCCTTCTGTGCGATACCGACTCGTCGTGCTTGCGTGCTCGCTCGTGTATCCGACGCCGATTGCCGAAGCGAACACAGGGCGCATCGTGCGACTACGGGAACTCATCGCAGAATACGGATGGTCACCGATCCGAGTCGGATACTCCGATCACACGACCGGCGTGGGCGCGGCTCGAGATGCGGCGGCAGCCGGTGCGATCCTGCTCGAGAAGCACTACACGTATCGCAACGCGTCCGGCCCGGTGGCGGATCACGCGATGGCTGTGGATCCCGATGGTCTGCGTGATGTCGTGGAGCAGGTGGATCTCGGCGCACTCGTGTACGGTGATGACCTCATCATTCCTACGGAGGCCGAGGAACGTGCGCGCCACGGAGCGCGTCGAGGCTGCTATCTGAAGCGATCGGTTCAGGCGGGTGAGTATGTCCTCGCTGATGATGTCGAGTATCTGCGACCGGCTCCGTACTACGCCATGCCGCCGAACATCTTCGTGGAGATGAGCGATGGCGGAACATACGTGAATGCGAAGCGCGCTGGCGACTTCTTGACGGTGAACGATCTGCATCTGGCAGGCGGCAGGCTGGACTCGTTCTAGATCCGCAGCAGGCCTCCGCATTCGCCATCTGCCGGGAATCGCGCATTACCCGAGGCGGCGGTCGGTATACCGGAGTCGAGACTCGCGATACCCAATCGAGGGTCGGTATACGCGAGGCCGGGTCGCGATACCCGTGGACCGGGTCGGTATACGCGAGGCAGGGTCGGTATACGCGAGGCCGGGTCGGTATACCCGGTCGAGACTCGCGATACCCGAGGCGGCAGGCGGTATCCGCGAGGCCGGGTCGCGATACCCGAGGCGCTCCGAGGTAGAGTGCTCGTTCGCCCGTATCCGAAGGGAGCCTCATGTACAAGGATGATCCGGACGAGATCCGCACAATCGGCGGACGCCCACACTTCGTGTATCACGATCGTGCTGTGCCGTCAGGCGTTCGCTCGCCGGTCGTGCGTGTTCGACAAGCACCGAGATCGCTGTCACACCGGGCCTACGCGATGGGATGGGCAGCGTCGTGCTCCTGCGGACAGGAGGCAGTGCTGCCGACTTACGAAGGAGCCGTCGAACACGGCTGTGCTCACATCGCAGCGGAGCATCCGTTCCGTCCGTGATGATGTACCATCTCCCGCATGGAGATGGAATCGTACGACTATCACGAACGCGTCGATCAGCGGCTAGCGAACTACCGACCGGCGGAGCGACTCGAGGTCGCCTGCGCGGTCTGTGAACACTTCCTCCCCGACTCGTCGTGTTGTGAGAAGGTCGCTGGCATGATCCGCCCGGACTACGTCTGTGACGCATTCTCTGCCGCTAATCTGTCGGCCATGCTGATGGATGAGCCTGTGATGATGTCCGGTGAGTATCAGGTGACGAAGGCTGATGATGACCAGCAGATCATCTTCGGATGGGCCAACATCGCCGTCACCAAGACTGGCGAGCAGACCGTCGATCATCACGCTGATCTGATCGATCCCTCGGAACTTGAGGCAGCAGCCTACGACTTCATGCTGAATGCTCGAGTCTCTGGCGAGGAGCACATCGGTGACGTGGACGCTCACTGCGTCGAGTCCATCGTGTTCACGAAGGAGAAGGCAGAGGCACTCGGTATTCCCGAGGGAGTTCTGCCTGAAGCGGGATGGTGGGTCGGATTCCACATTCCCGAGCGCGAGTCGTACCTGCGAGCGCGTGACGAGAAGCGAATGTTCTCGATCGAGGGAACTGCCGTGCGTGAGCCGGTCGCAGTCGAGAAGCGCTCATACTCCACGTCGCAGCGGGAGTCGATGGCGGAGGCGGGAGAGGCACTGCCGGATGGCGGATTCCCGATTCGGGACGTGGCTGATCTGCGCAATGCTGTGCAGGCTTACGGACGTGCTGCCAACAAGGCTCAGGCGAAGGCTCACATCATTCGTCGTGCTCGAGCACTGAACGCTGAGAGCGAACTGCCCGAGGATTGGATGGACTGATGCCGGTCCCGCCTGCGGGCGCGCGCGAGGAAGCGCGTCGTGGACTTGAGTGGCGTCAGGAGTACGGGCGCGGCGGCACGATGGTCGGCGTCGCTCGAGCGAGGGATCTTGCCAACGGAGCGGACATCTCGCCGGAAACGATCCGGCGCATGGTATCGTTCTTCGCAAGACATGAAGTTGACAAGCAAGGGCAGGGATACAATCCCGGTGAGGACGGGTATCCGTCAGCCGGTAGGATCGCATGGGCATTGTGGGGCGGCGATCCCGGACGTTCATGGGCTGAGGCCCAAGCGAAACGACTCGAGAAGAACATGAGCGACAGCACGAACCGACGACCGGCTCGACTCAAGAAGTTGCGCATCACTCGTGTGGATCGTGTGGCATCTGGCGCAAATCCTGATGCTCATGTGCTACTGTTCAAGCGATTCGATTCTGAGAATGTCGAGAATCACGATTCGGATGTGATTTACTCTGAGTCGCCAGACGTGAGCGGCGATGACCGCCCATCCCTTCAGGAGACGAACATGACCGTGGATCGCGAGACTCTGGACGCCGAAGTCGCGGCGCTCCTCGCAGAGATCGAGGCCGAGCGTGACGCAGCCGTCGCGAAGGCTGCTGAACTCGAGCAGGCGCAGGTGGCGACCGGCGACGACGAGGACGAGGACGAGGACGCGGTCCTGAAGTCTGCCGACCCGGCGATCCGTGAGCGGATCGAGAAGGCTGAGACTGAGCGCGCTGAACTCGCTGAGCGCATCGCCAAGATGGAGGATGACGCTCTCACGGCGCAGTTCATCGCCAAGGCTGCCGACTACAGGGCTGTCGAGGCGGACACGGACTCGCTCGGCGCGCTCCTCAAGGATGTCGCCAAGCACTGTGCGCCCGAGTCGGCGCAGGCTCTCGAGCGCGTGCTCAAGGCTGCGTCGGCCCGACTGGATGAGGCTCACCGTCTCATCACCGCCGAGATCGGCACGGCTGCCGGTCTGGACACGACGGACGCCGGTCGCAAGATCGAGGCGCTCGCCAAGGCTCGTTCGGAGCAGACGGGTGAGGCCATGCCGGTCGCTACCGCTGCGATCCTGAACGAGAACCCCGACCTCTACGAGCAGGCTCGCGCACAGCGCGCCTGAGAACAGGAGCACGATCATCATGGCATGGGATGCTGCGGACGAGTACATCACTCTCCCTGCTACGACTGGACTTCGTCAGTTCCAGTTGGTCACCGTGAACAGCGCGGGCAAGGCTGCGACTCCGGGTCTCGGCGCTCGCATCATCGGCGTGCTCGTCTCGTCTGGCACGAACTCCTCGACCGAGGATGTCGCTGCCACGATCCAGATCGCTGGCATCGCCAAGGTTCTCGCCGCTGGCAGCACGCTCAGCGCCGGTGACACCTACTCGGCCAACGCGAGCGGCTACGCCAAGCCTACGACTGGCTCGGCGTTCGTCGGCGGTCTCGTCGTGGACGGCTCGTCCGGGTCCACCGGCCGAATCATCTCGGTCAGCCTCACTCGATAACCCATCCGTCAGGTCGCTACGGCGACGAGCGGCATAGACCGCCAGACAAGGAAGGACAGGCACGATGCCGCTCCCCACTCCCGGTGACGTTCACGTCGATACCCTCCTCACGGGCATCTCCGTTGCGTACATGAACACGGCGGACAAGTTCGTCGCGGACATCGTGTTCCCGCGCGTTCCTGTCACCCAGCGATCGGGCAAGTACGCCACCTACAGCAAGGCCGACTTCCTCCGGGACGAGATGAAGTACCGTGCTCCCGGCTCGGTGTCCGCTGGCGGCGGCTTCCGTACCAGCACGGCGACCTACTTCGCTGAGGTGTTCGGATTCCACGTCGATGTGGACGATCAGACTGTCGCCAACGCGACCTCGCCGTTCGAGCCGGTGCGTGACGCCACGCAGTACATCACGCAGAAGGAACTCATCAAGCGCGAGGTGGACTTCGTCAGCAACTTCTTCACCACCTCGGTGTGGACCGGCGGCAAGAAGGTCGCTGGCACGAACGGTGACCTCGTCGCTGGTACTGACTTCACTGCGTGGGACGACGCTTCCTCGACTCCGATCGAGGACGTGCAGAACCAGATCGCTGAAGTCGAGTCGGCCACGGGCATCCTGCCGAACACGCTCGTCGTGAACCGTCGTGTGGCGATGGCGCTGCGCAACCACCCGGACATCGTGGACCGGATCAAGTACACGAGCGGGAATCCGGTCGGTGAGGACATCATCGCCCGTCTGCTCGGCGTCGATCGGTTCCTCGTCGCCGCTGGTGTGAAGAACAGCGCCGCTGAGGGTCTGACGAACTCGTCCGACTACATCGCAGGCAACAACGCGCTGCTCGTCTACTCCGCCGCCTCGCCGTCGCTCATGAACCCGTCCGGTGGCTACACGTTCGTGTGGTCGGGCCTCACTGGCTCGCAGGACGGTCGGCGCATCAAGCGGTACCGGCTCGAGGAGTACTCCTCGGATCGCGTCGAGATCGAGGCTGCGTGGGACATGAAGGTCGTGGCGGCTGACACCGGCGCGTTCTTCCAGAACTGCGTGTCCTGATCCACTCACAACTAGCGGACCGGGAGTCCCAATAATGCTGCTGCGTGCTCGTCGTCCGTTCCTCATCGGCGGCAAGTCTGTCAAGACCGGCGAAGTGGTGAATCTCGAGGAGATGAACCTGCCTGCGGGTCGTGCACAGAAACTCGTTGATGCTCGTTACGGCGAGTACGTGGTAGTGGACTCGTACAGTTGCGAGTCGTGTGATCGGACATTCAGTTCGGCACACGCGCTGGCGATTCATGCGGGACGCACTCACCGCAACGACACCGAGGAGTAATCCGTGGGATTCTTCAAGACCAAGCAACCGATCCTGACGCCGGGACAGGCTCAGCCGCCGCAGTCGCTCACCAGTGCATCGACTGGCACGCTCGTGTCGCCGCGTGGTGTGACGATCATCAAGACCACTGCTGGCACGGATCGCACGTTCCGCCTCGGCACGCCTCGGGCCGGTGACATCAAGGACATCATCGTGGACATCGCTTCCACGGCGACGGTCACGGTTCGCCCCGGCTCGACCGCTCAGACGTTCTACGGCACGACGAGCGGCACGCTCCTGTTCACGACGGTCGGTTCGGCAGGTCTGCCGAAGCGCGCTCGTCTGTACGCAGTGTCGTCTACCTCGTGGGCGGTCCTGCACACTTCTACGGCGATCACCGTCGCTGGCTGATCTCATCAAGGAGCACCATGAGTGCCGAACGATGGACGACCGAGGCATACGCGTCTCGTCCTGCTCGCAAGATCGCCATCATCGGATACACGGACAGTCGATTCGACGCTCCGTATGCCGAGGACGGATGGGAGATGTGGGGACTGAACAATCTTCACGTTCAGACTCCGCCCGAGCAGATGGCGAAGTTCACGCGCTGGTACGACCTCCACGATCGGGCCACGATCACCTCGGACGAGGCACACGTCGCGTTCCTGAAGAACACAGAACTGCCGGTCTACACATGGACGGCGAATCCCGAGTGGCCCACGTCGCTCTCCTACCCGCGTGAGGAGATCATTGAGGAGTTCGGGCGATACTTCACGAACTCCATCTCGTGGATGATCGCTCATGCGATCCTCGAGGGAGCCACGACGATCGGCGTGTGGGGCGTAGACATGGCTCAGTCTACGGAATACGCCGCGCAACGTCCGTCCTGCGAATACTTCCTCGGACTTGCCGCAGGCCTCGGTGTTGAGATCATCATCGCTGAGACTTCGGATCTCCTCAAGACTGCGGTACTCTATGGGGAGTCAGATGGAGGACTGCGCGCCAAACTTGAGCAACGATCGAAGGATCTCGGAGAGCGGCTCGTTCAGATCAACAACGAGATCGACCGGCTCCAATCGCATCGTCTGCAACTAATCGGCGCGAAGGAGTCCAACGACTACATCCTTGGCGTATGGACGATCCCCGTTGGGAAGCGGGAATCGGGAGGTCCTCGAGACCCTAATCTCAACAGTTCGTAGGAGACATCATGGCTATCGGCCGACCGAATGCGCCTGTGCGCAAGCCTCTCACACCGGCAGGATCCCTTCAGTCATTTGCAGCCAGCACTGGGATCGGGACCGGCACGTCGTTTGACCTCGGTGGCGCACATCGGTTCTTCACCGTTCAGGCGCGCATCACGCGCGCCTCTACTGCGACCTCTCCCACGACCGTCAGCGTGCGTCTGCAGGGCAGCCTCAATGGCACGCTCTGGCACAATCTCGTTGCCGCAACGAACGCGACCACAGGTGGCGTGATGTTCAACTCGACGGCGAGTCATGCCGTCACGCAAGTGCGACTCAACAGCACTGCGAAGGGAGCCGGTGCAGGCGCATTCACTCTGTCCGGGTGGATCGGCGTGGCGGGCGAGTAGTCATGGCAAACGCGCTCTACGACAAGGGTCGTGAGGGATTCCTCGACGGCAGCATTGACTACGACACCGATACCGTCAAGGCGATCCTGATTGACAAGGACAAGTACACGTACTCGGCGGCCCATCAGTTCCTCACGAGCATCGGATCGTCGGCGCGTGCGGGTACTGCCACGACTCTCACGTCAAAGACCGTCACGTCCGGCGTGGCCGGTGCTGCGCCGACGACGTTCTCCGCAGTGACTGCCGGATCGACGGTCGGCGCGGTCGTTCTGTTCAAGGACACTGGCTCGAGCGGCACGTCACGACTCATCTGCTACATCGATCAAACGTCCACCGGCGGATCGTTCTCTGTGATTCCGACTGGCGGCAACATCGTCGTTCAGTGGAGCACCGGGGCGAACAAGATCTTCAAGTTGTAGGACCGTCGCATGGCGACGCTCCTTGAGCAGTGGTGGGCAGTACAGAACGATCCTGATCTCACCTCGGAGATGAAGGACTCGCTCATTGAGTCGCTCCGAGTCGCTGCGTATGAGTCCATTGAACTGCCGGTCGGGATCTCCGGGACGTCGGTCGTCGTTACGAGCGTGACCGTGACGGGTGCTCTCGTCGAGTGCGACGGTACGGGCGAGTTCTCGTGGCCGCTGCGCCTCTATTCGCCGCCGATCGGTATCCCGGACTCGGAGGGAACGGAGATCGCCCCGGACGGTTCCTCGTGGCGCACCGATCCGATCGAGGTCGTGGCTGATGCGGTTCGGAGTGCGTTGTGACGACGAGCGTGTTCTACGACGCCGAGGCGCGCACGGTAGACCTCGCGCAGAATGCCGACGCATCTAGCGGAAACGTCACCGTATCGACTATCTACACGAACCTCAACACGATGCTCGATACCGGCGTGACGCTGGTACAGCAGGTCAATAACTCGGCATCGACGACGAATCCGAACGCGACGTTCGCCGCGACGCCGACGAACGGTAACGCGATGATCGCGCTCGTCGTGCGCG
>Ga0129333_10006497_pt1 | contig 11054 bp, 19 predicted proteins | sample CPB6_08_DNA_FD_94474 | JGI IMG/M metagenome (GOLD analysis project Ga0129333, IMG submission 94474) | Freshwater to marine salinity gradient microbial communities from Chesapeake Bay, USA - CPBay_Sum_0.6_0.8_DNA | ecosystem: Environmental > Aquatic > Marine > Coastal | place: USA: Chesapeake...
AACCCAGAAAAACCCACCGCTAACCCAAGCCTAACCCAAAGCGAACCCAAAAAAAGCCTAACCACTAACCATAAACCACTAACCACTAACCAAGATAATAAATCCTCTAAAGAGGATATGTCATCTGACGATGACGCTGTCTCGGTAAAGGATGTTGTTGACGCTTGGAATGATCTGGCAGAGGCAAGGGGATTGGCGAAGGTCGTCAAGGTAACTGATACCAGGCGGAAGCAGATACAGGCTCGACTGAAGGAATATGAACCTGACGACTGGTCAAAGGCGCTGACAGCGATTTACAAGTCAAAGTTCCTATGCGGTGAAAATGATAGGGGATGGAAGGCAGACTTCGACTTCCTGCTTCAACCCAAGAGCTTTGTGAAATTAGTAGAGGGAGCATACGACCGATGAACGACAAGAAGATTGGCTATCAGCCTACAGAGCTATCCGGCCTCACTGGCTGCCCAACCCAGATCGACGAATATGTTGAATGGTTTAATCAGCGGTTCACGTTCGCAAAAGCCCGCGTGCTTCGTGATGCCAGAGGGTTTAAATTCTTAGACATCGAGTATGGCAAATGAGCGAACCCGTCATCATTGGTAACGCAACGCTATATCTTGGCGATTGCCGCGACATCCTGCCGACACTGCCAAAGGTTGACGCTGTTGTGACTGACCCGCCTTATGGGATTAAATTAAATACAGACAACACAAGATTTTCTGGCTGCCATGTTTTAAGCGTTGCGCGAAGGGGCAATAAAATTGGCTCCGCTGATGGTGCGCCTATCATTGGGGATGAAAAGCCCTTTGACCCATCATTTTTGTTAGAGATTGAAGGGGACAAGATTATCTGGGGCTGGAATAATTTTCCTGACAAATTGCCGCGTGGCGCTTGCCTCATTTGGCTAAAGCGCAATGACGCTGCTTTTGGCAGCTTTTTATCGGATGCAGAATTGGCATGGATGAGCAAAGGGCATGGGGTATATTGCAAGCGCGATTTATCCAACGCAGCCATTGCAAATGAGCGAGTGCATCCAACACAAAAGCCACTGGATTTGATGAAATGGTGCCTTTCATTTTTGCCAAAGGCGCAAACTATTTTTGACCCATTCATGGGAAGTGGAACAACAGGCGTTGCAGCGGTTCAAATGGGCCGCAAATTTATCGGAATAGAGCGAGAGCCAAAATATTTCGACATTGCCTGCAAGCGCATCGAGGACGCTCAAAGGCAGGGGGACTTATTCATTGCCTGAGAACAAGGGCCGCACACCACCATTTGAGCAAGTGGATGTGATCTTCAGAAACGGACAAATACGCAGGGGCATAGACCCAACCAAGTGGCGATGGAAACCGTGGGACTTTGAAAGCGATTGGGACATTGTCAGATACCAAAAGTCATTCGATGAAAAAAAATAACAATTTGGTATTGACCAACACGTTTTAGGGCTTAAGATGGGCTGCATAGAAACGAAGGGAACTTAGAAATGGAACGTCACACTGTAGTTGGAACATCAGAGCAGCTTCAGGCCCTTGGCATCAAGGAGCGCATTGAAGATAGCTGGTGGCGCGGTTACGCTATTGCGACATACATTGACGATGTTGTTGGCTGGGGGTGTGCGGAGACATTCTTTGATGTCGAAACTGCAAAGCGTTACGCTGAAGACCTTTGGCACAAAGCGCCAATTAAAATTTTGTAAGGGAGATATAGAAATGACTACCACCTGGAAAGAAGCAATCTTAACCGCAGTTTGCACGTTCGCAATCGGACTGTGCGCCACTATCGCCTTTGCATGGGAGGCCGCGCTGTGAAGAGCTACCGGGACTATCTCGCCATGAAGGGACTTCGACCAATCGTCATTCAACGCACGACCAAATGCAAGGGTGACAAGGTTCTCGTAGCAAGCTGCAAGCCTGTGGAGACGGTGAAATGAGGGATGCAATCGCAATCAGGATCAAGAAGCCCGTAAACTTATCGCGCCTACCAGACAGATCGGACAGCGACACATATTACCGCAAGATGATGGAGCAGTGCGCTAAGGAAGAGTGCAGGGCGATATACGCAACCAACAAACTCTATGGCCGCTTCCACAAGGATGATGCACTGAATGAGCGCGCCCAGCTTTCAAATTTAGCCTGGGCAATGAACACGAAAATCACATTCATATGAAAGGGAAACTCATGCAACAGATTATTGATTTGGCAATTGCCGTAGTCGCCATTGGTATCTTGTCAGCGAGTGTAGCGTTTTGTGCGCGCATCGGCTGGGAGTTTGGCGGAAGGCTGTAATGGACGCCAAGACCAAGAACGACAAGTTCCTAGGCTACCGAAAGAAGGTGTTACCAGTTCAGCTAGACCGAGCCAGAAGGAGATACATTGGCTTGGTTCGAGAGGCTAGAAGGTTACAGATGACACGGCTGCTAACGAACGAAGAGCTTCACGGAGAAGGGTATGACTGACGATGACAAGGAGCTGGTGAAGCAACTGCGAGCATCTGAATGTATCGCATACTATGATGATGAGCCGGGAATGGTGGCTGATGAAGAATTGCTAAATGAAGTCGCCGACCGCATCGAAGCCCTAAGCGCAGAGAACGAGCGGCTGCGTGAGGCGTTCAAAAAACCGGATGCGTGGTTAATCACGGATGGAGAAACTTATTGGGTGACGGGTTTTGAGCCGCATCCGAAAGGCCATCCATATTGTGAAATCATCCCACTTTATCGCGCAGCCTTGGGAAACACGAAATGACGGAGAGGTTTACCGAAGAACTTCTGCGCGAAGTTTGGAGCGAGGCCATGCGGCAGCAAGCAGAGCCATATGTGCTTGAAGAACGCGCTGCGATTGTCGCGTGGCTGAGTGGGATTAACCACTATGTCGCCAAATCGCTGGCGGATCAGATTGAAGCAGGGGAGCATTTGAAATGATTGAATGCACTTTTGGATTATCTGAGGAAGAGGTCGAGCGTATCGTAAGGATTATCCTTCAGCGCCATCTAAAATGGGCGCAAGAGAATATGCCGATCCTCACCCATGAAGACGACATCAAGGATAACAAGAAGGACATCAAAGCCATAAAGAGGGTGATCGACTATTTCGGAGGAGAGATTGATGATTGAACTAGCCGTATTCGTAGGAGGCTGCTTCCTTGGCTTCATCATTGGGTATATCATTTGTGCTATATACCTTGGCGAAAAGATTGAGGAGCTTCAGAATGAAATTGCAACCTACATCGACAGAGACGAGCGCGGACGCTTCAAGAAATCAATGCGTACCCTCTACTACGATTAAGCACCACATCAATTGCGCTGTAACACGCTGGGGAGACAATCGTTCTTGGTGTGATTGTGGGGCGGTGTTGACAAATCACCGTGCAAAGACGAAATAGGTTGCATGGAAGACACCGTAAAAAAAATGGAAACTAATGGAAGGTTTGTCGAAGGGCATCCTGGTGGCCCCGGCAGACCTAAAGGCGTGCCTAACAAGACCACGCGCCTTGCTAAAGCTGTAATTGCAGAAGCAGCAGATCGTCTTGGCGGCCCAGACCGATTGGTAGAGTGGGCAAAGGAAAACGCTGGGAATGAGCGCGTCTTCTGGGGGACTATCTATCCGAAGCTGCTTCCTTTACAGGTGAACGCAGAGATTGAAGGCAACATCGCGGTAAGGGGCGCGCTTGTGTGGAAGACACCGAGCTAAAAACAATTGAAAGCCCGTATGAGCCGCGAAAGCAGTTCATGCCGCTCCATCTGCGTGATACGCGGTGGGGTATTGTCGTTGCTCATCGCCGCGCTGGGAAGACGGTGGCTTGTGTCAATGACCTAATCAAAGAGGCTGCGTGCTGCATTAAGCCAAACCCGCGCTTCGCTTACATTGCGCCACAGCTAAACCAAGCCAAGGACATCGCTTGGCAATATCTCCTTGAATACACCGAATGCTTTGGTGACGAGCGAAAGGTCAACGCTTCCGAACTTTGGATAGAGCTTCCAAACAATAACGCTCGCATCCGTATCTATGGCGCTGATAATCCAGATCGGCTGCGCGGTATCTATCTCGACGGCTGCGTGATGGACGAGTTTGGAGATATGAACCCGACTGTCTGGTCGCAGGTAATTCGGCCCGCTCTGTCAGATCGTAAGGGATGGGCCATCTTCATCGGAACGCCAAAGGGTAAGAACGTCTTTTACGACCTATGGCAGAACGCAGAGGATGATGAAGACTGGTCTCGGCTAATGCTCAAGGCGTCACAGACTGGTCTTCTGGATGACAAGGAACTGAATGACGCTCGCCGGATGATGAGCGAGGAAGAGTTTGCACAGGAATACGAGTGCAGCTTTGAGGCAGCAATTAGAGGGGCTTATTATGGAAAAGAACTGTCAGACGCAGACGGAGATGGACGAATTACTCATGTCCCTTATGACCCAGCACTCCCTGTCCATACCGCCTGGGACTTGGGTATGTCCGATAGTACCGTCGTTTGGTTTGTACAGGCTCACGGCGGCGAGACACGATGGATTGACTGCCTCAAAGGCGAAGGGGTTGGTCTCGATTGGTATGTGAAGCAGCTACAGGAAAAGCCTTACGTCTGGGGCAACCACTATCTTCCGCACGATGTTAGGGTGCGTGAACTAGGAACTGGGAAGAGCCGACTTGAGGTTTTGCAAGAACTTGGGTTACGCAACATCGAGATTGCGCCGCGCATGGACATCATGGACGGCATACAGGCGCTTAGGCTGCTCCTGCCGCGCTCGTGGTTTGACAAAGACAACTGCAAAACAGGGATTGAAGCGCTGCGAATGTATCGCCGTATATACGACGACAAGCGCCAAGAGTTCCAATCACACCCGTACCATGACTGGACATCGCACTACGCAGACGCGGCGAGATACTTTGCCATAGCGCATCGTGAACAAATGGGGTATACGCCAATAAAGCGAAATATCCGTGGAATTGTTTGATGAAGTCTCCTGCATGGCAACGCAAAGAGGGAAAATCTCCGTCCGGCGGCCTAAACGCCAAAGGTCGTGCGTCCGCTAAGGCGCAGGGAATGAACCTCAAAGCTCCTGTTAAGTCTGGCGATAATCCTCGGAGGGCATCATTCTTAGCACGCATGGGCAATATGCCTGGGCCGGAACGCGATGAGAAGGGAAGACCAACCCGCCTCCTCTTATCGCTGCAAGCGTGGGGTGCGTCATCTAAAGCAGACGCGAAGAGCAAAGCCAAAGCTATCTCCGCTAGAAACAAGGCAAAGAAATGAAGACAGGTCTTTATGCGAATATCCACGCCAAGCGGGAGAGGATCAAGGCTGGCTCTGGGGAGAGGATGCGCAAGCCTGGGACTAAGGGCGCTCCAAGTGCAGCAGCATTTAAGGCGGCTGCAAAAACTGCTAAGAATGCCAAGCGTAAAGGAAAATGAAATGAAGAAGCTCGATGCTGCCGCTAAGAAGATTGCCAAGGTGATGGGTGAATACAAGCGTGGCACTCCGCACGCTGGCGTAAACCCCAAAGGCCCAGCAAAGGCTCCGATGGCTAAGAGCCGCAAGCAAGCCATTGCAATTGCTCTGTCTGAAGCTGGTAAGGCTAAAAAGGGTAAATAATGGATTGCCCCATCGAAACTCAGGACATCAAGGCTAACCTGAAGGCTCGTAATTGGGCCTTTAAGAATGTTGGCTACGGCCCAGCCAATCCTGGCGACCCGAACGAAGAGTTTTGGTCTGATAAGGCTGATATGTGGGCAACCGATGTTTCTGAGGCGAAGGGGATGCGCTGTAAGAATTGCGCTGCATTCATCCAAACGCCAAAGATGCTTGAGTGCATTAAATATGGTATGGAGGGCAAAGAAGAAGGCCCATCATATGAAGAGAACGTGCAAGACGCTGCCAATCTTGGTTATTGCGAATTGTTTCATTTTAAGTGCGCCGGAGATAGGACGTGTGATGCGTGGCTCGCTGGTGGCCCTATTACAAATGAGATGAGCAGCCGTAAGCGCGGCGCTTTGGAAATGCACGGGATGAATTACCCGGAGCGAGGTGAATAAATGGCATATCGGAAGAACAGCAAGCCAACGATGGCTGAAATGGAAGACGCCATGCCCGAAGTCTCTATGGAGATGGAAGACGGCATGGAGATCGAAGTCGATATGCCTGAGAAGGAAGCAATGTCTGAAGAGGAAATTCAGAACATTGTCCGTGGTGAGATCGACGACGCTCAAGCGTATATTGATGACGTTATCAGCCCGGAGCGCGCTGAAGCTGGTCAGTATTACAAGGGCGAGCCTTTCGGCAACGAAGAGGAAGGCCGTTCACAGGTCGTCTCAATGGACGTTCGTGATACGGTTCAGGCTATTCTTCCTTCGATTATGCGTGTATTCTTCGGCTCGTCCCGCGTTGTAGAGTATGCCCCCAATCGGGCCGAGGACGTCCAAATCGCCGATCAGGCTACGGATTATGTCAATTACTGCCTCACGCGGGACAACAACCTTTTCATCCACGCTTATGCGATGTTCAAGGATGCCCTCATCCGCAAGAACGGCTTTGGCAAAATCTGGTGGGATGAAACTGAAAAGGTTGAAACCTATGAGATCGAAGGCATTGACGAGAACGGCTATCTTGTTCTCATGTCTGACCCTGATGTGGAGCTTCAAGAAGTTGAAGTCGAATACTCCGAACAGGAAATGGCAACGCCCGAAGGCATCGTCACGGTTGTCGAAGTTCCTACCTACAGCGCCAAGGTTGTTCGCCGGACGAAAGAAGGCCGTCTTAACATTGCCGCGCTTCCTCCCGAAGAGCTACTGATTGACCGCCGCGCCAAGTCCATCAACGACTTTGAGTTTATCGGCCACCGCCGTTACATGACAGTCTCCGAGCTTGTGGCTATGGGCTACGAGCAGGATGAAGTCGAAAACCTCGGCTATGAGACGCAGGACGACTTTGAAGGCAATCAGGAAGCCTTTGACCGCAATCCTCAGGCAACCATTCTTGGTGCTGGGCGCACAGACGTTGCAAGCCGCAAGGTTCTCTACATCGAGGGCTATCTCTACATTGACGTAGATGGCGATGGTATTGCTGAACTGCGTAAGGTTTGCGTAGGCGGCACAGCGTATAAGGTTCTCCACGAAGAGGCTGTAGACGACCATCCGTTCTTTGACTTCTGCCCCGATCCAGAGCCTCACACGTTCTTCGGTATGTCGGTGGCTGATGTTGTCATGGACATTCAGCGCATCAAGTCTTCCATTATGCGGAACACGCTGGATAGCTTGGCGCAGTCGATCTACCCGCGCATGGGTGTTGTCGAAGGTCAGGCGTCCATCGAAGACGTTCTAAACACCGAAGTCGGCGGCATCATCCGCATGAAGTCACAGGGCGCTGTGCAGCCGTTCGTCACACCGAATGTGTCTCAGGCCGCCTTCCCCATGCTGCAATACATGGATGAGGTTAAGGAGAGCCGCACAGGCATTACGAAGGCATCCGCTGGTCTTGATCCGTCTGCACTAGCATCTGGCACGGCAACGGCTGTAAACGCGGCTGTAACGGCATCTCAGCAGCATATCGAGTTGATCTGCCGCATCTTTGCCGAAACTGGCTTCAAGACGATGATGGATAAGGCTCTCAAGTTGCTGGTGAAGAACCAGGACAAGCCGCGCCTCGTTCGCTTGCGCAATCAGTTTGTGCCAATTGACCCGCGTGTGTGGGATGCCAACATGGACGTTGTAGTTAACGTGGCTCTCGGCACTGGCTCAGATCAGCAGAAGATGGCATTCTTGAACGTCATCGCTCAGAAGCAAGAGATGCTATTGCAGCAACTCGGCCCGATGAATAACCCGCTGGTCAACCTCGAAGGCTATTACAACACGCTTGAGCAGATGCTTGCTGTTGCTGGCTTTAAGGACGTTACGCAGTTCTTCCAGAACCCGCAGGGCTTCCAGCCTCCCGCTCCGACACCGCCTCCGCCAAGCCCAGAGCAAATCTTGGCACAGGTTCAGGCGCAGAGCATTCAGGCCGACATTCAGAAGAAGGCAGCGGAACTTGAATTGCAGCGTGAGGAAATGCTGCTAAAGGACGACCGCGAGCGCGATAAGATTGACGCCGAGGTCATGATTAAGGCCGCTGAGATCGAAGCCAAGTACGGCACTCAGGTAAACACGGCTAATATCGAAGCTCTGATGCAGCGGGATCGTGAACTGCTTCGCCAACAGGGTGAGGTGCAGAAGGCTATGGTTGCAGCGCAGCAACAGGCACAGGCCGCACAGGAACAGCAGATCGTTGACCAATTGGCCCAAGAGCAGATGATTGCAGAACAGGGGATGTTGTAATGGTTACATCGTTTACTGGCGGGAACATCTCCGGGTATAATTACACGGCTCCGGGCGCTACATCTCCGTCTTTGACGTTTGGCTTGGCCCAAGATAGCAACGCTCCCGTCTCGATTACGGACAATAAAACTGGCGATGTTGTTTTCCAGGGGACTGGCCCACAAGCGATGAAGCAAGCCATGGCGGCCTTGTCTGAATTGGACATCGACGCGCCTCCCGGCTCTTACAATTACTCGTTGGTTGTCGAGCCTACGAAAAATGACCTTGGGTTCTACGGAACAAAGCCCGGTGAGGCTGTAGAAGTCTGGAATGCAAAGCCATCAAGCGGCCTTTTTGATATGATTACAGGCGCGGTTGTTCCTGCTCTTGGCGCTGTTCTTGGCGGCCCGATTGGCGCTGCTATTGGCTCCGCTGGCGTTGGGACAATGCAGGGTAAGAGCTTTGGCGACATCTTAAAGAATGCAGCAATCGCTGCTGGCGCAACATATCTTGGCGGGAAGATTGGCGTCCCCGGTGGTGTTTCTGATGCCACAATCAGTTCAAATGTGAACAATGCAATTAACACCGCTTATCAAGCAGCACAGCAGGGCGCAGCTTCATCGCTTGGCTCTATCTATGGCGGCGCTCTTGGAGGCGTAGGCTCTGGGGTTGCTAGTGGAGTTATTAGTCCACTGCTTTCAGAGGGCGTATCTTTGGCAGGTGAGGGGCTTAAATCTCTTCCCGAAAATCTTTCAGCTATTCAGCAAGCCTCTCAGGATTATCTTGCCGGAGCCGGACTTGGCACTGGAGGCGCTGCAGTTGGAGGAGTTGCAGAAGCATTCCCCGAAGAGATTTTTGTTACTGGTATCCGCAATGCGGCTCCAAACCTCGCAAGTTCAGCTATCGCGGGCGCTGCACCAAGTCTCTTTGATGCAATTGCTCAAAAATATCCATCATATACGCCACCGAGTTCTCAGACTATGGATGGGACACAGACGGAATATACGCCGCAGCCTGATGAAATTGTCGTCACAGCAAGGCCGGGACTTCCGGCAAACGTTGGTGGAACGATTGGCGCAATTGCTCCCGCTGTAACGCCGTCCCCAACTGGGCCGTCGGCTATTGATGGGGAAGAGATTATCGTTACAGCCAAGGATAATCAATTCCTTCTTCCTGGTGTCGGCGCTGCATTGGCAACAGGTATTGGTGCAACAGCTATCCCTGGTGCTGGAGCGCCATCTACGCCAACTACGCCGGGTAAATCTGGTGTGCTTGGAACCGGATTGAGCGCAACCGAACTAGCAACATTGGCAAGCCTTGGCGTATCTGGCATCGGTAGTCTGCTCGGCAGTGGTGGAAAAGGCGGTACTACAACGCCTTACGTCTCTCCGTTTGGCGCTGGCCCTGCGATTGGTGGCGCTGACTTCCGTGTCAATCCAAACATCACGGATTACGAGCGGTATGGCTTCGGCCCTGAAGCTACGTTCTTCCGTCCTGAGTATAATAAGCTCGTAGCGTCTGGCTCTGGTATGGGTGGCTCTCCTATTGGTGGAACTGCCACGACGACAACACCTGCCTACACTCCCCTTATCGGCGGCGGCGGAAGCGGCACTACTGGCACTACTGGCGCAACAGGTACGACTACCGCTGGTACAACAGGCACACCCGGCACAACTCCATCTACCCCGCAGGTTCGCCCAAAAGGTTACACTGGTGTAATGCCCGGCCAAAAGGTTGGCGATACGCAGGTTGTTGACGGAACAACTTGGGTATGGGGCGGCTTTGATAAAGGCTGGCAGATGCAATACACGAACCCGCAGACGAAAGTTACGGGTGTTCTTCCGGGCAATGGTGCAACGAACGTGTCTTCGTTTGCCAATAACCCGACTGTTGCGGTTAATCAGCCCTACTTTGCACAGAACACCGCAAACATTCCAAATTGGGATGAAACCTATCGCGGTTTCCAGCAAACCCTTATAAACCGTGGTATCACTGGTGACGCAAAGGCAGCAGCGGAACGTGAATTGTTCACAGCCCTTGAGACGAAACCATTTGAGAGCGCAATTGACTTTGTGAACTACGCTCGCGGTGTATCGGCTAAATATCCAGCAACCACTCCGGCGGCATCCGCCGCCGCGCCCATGTTCACGCAAGTCGCTCCTGCACCTACGAAGGTGGTTAACGAACCTAAATATCAAACATCCCAAGGCGCGACTACTGGCGGCGGAATGCTCGGCAGCATACTCGGTGGTGGTGCGACAACCACGCAATCTCCGTTGGATATTAAGCCGATGGTATCTAATGGCCCATACACGGGTGGCTTTATACTAAGCGCCCCTGGATCGAACCCGGATGCAATGAAATTATCAAACTTTAATCCTATGAACGCATTAACTGGTATGGGATTGTTGGGTTCTTTGCAGCAAGATTTTAATAACGCAACATATGTCCCCAGAACCGATGGCACAGTCCGAACCGCTTTGACCCAAGAGGAGCTTTGGGGGATTATGTCTTAATGGACACGCAGAAAATCATTGATGATGCGGCCCACGCAAAGCGCCTCTTGGAAGACCACATTCTTCTTGAGGCTTTTGCACAAGTAGAGGCTGAGATTTATACTGAGTGGCGCACCACCGCGATTGGTGACGAGAAGCAGCGCTCAGACCTGTTTCACACGCTTAAAGGACTTGAGCGTTTGAAAGCCCGCCTACAGGCAACCCTTGATGCAGGAGTGCTTGCAACAAGGAATTAACATTTATTGAAAAAGGTGATATATGAC
>Ga0129333_10006498_pt1 | contig 11054 bp, 7 predicted proteins | sample CPB6_08_DNA_FD_94474 | JGI IMG/M metagenome (GOLD analysis project Ga0129333, IMG submission 94474) | Freshwater to marine salinity gradient microbial communities from Chesapeake Bay, USA - CPBay_Sum_0.6_0.8_DNA | ecosystem: Environmental > Aquatic > Marine > Coastal | place: USA: Chesapeake Bay...
AGAAAGTCCAAACTTGTCCAGGAAGCAAGGGCGAGGGAGGCATAGGGAACTCCCGTAGTCTTTCAGGGGCGATCGTCCTTGAATGCCCTAGATCGCAGCTAACGCACTCTCCTGGGATACGGATCCTGCTAACTTCTATCCATCATATCAGTGATGGATAGCTCTACCCTAGGCTCAGCCCCCACGAGGATCCCCCTAAATTTTTAAGTTTGTAGTACGGTTTTAACTATCCTTGCCTTTCACTGGCTTGCACTCCTGGGTTGGCAGTCTCCCATCGCAATCCTTCCTAGCCCTGCTATGACTCCGTTACCCCATAAAAGCCCCCTATAAAAAACGCCTATGAGTTCCAGTTTTGCCATGACGCTACTCATGGTTACTGCCGTGGTTGCAGGCATCGCTGCCCAGGTTTGCGCCGACTATTTTAAGGTTCCTAGCATTGTCTTTTTGCTGTCCTTCGGGATTTTGCTGGGACCCGATGGCCTGGGGCTGGTGCATCCCAACTTACTGGGCACAGGGTTAGAGGTGATTGTGGGGTTATCGGTTGCCCTGATTTTATTTGAAGGAGGTCTCAACCTAGAGTTGCGAGATTTGGGCAAGGTTTCCGGGAGTTTGCGGAACTTGGTGACCATCGGGACCCTGGTAACCCTAGCTGGGGGCGGGATGGCGGCCCACTGGCTCAGTGAATTCCCTTGGCCGATCGCCTTTTTGTACGCTTCCATTGTCGTGGTCACGGGTCCCACGGTCATCACCCCCCTGCTCAAACAGGTCAAGGTCGAGCGTCAAGTGTCCACCATTTTAGAAGGGGAAGGGGTACTCATTGACCCGATCGGCGCGATCCTCGCCGTGGTGGTACTAGACATTATTCTCAATGGGGGAGCCGCCGCCGCCCCCCTGAGTATTGTGGTGGGGCTAGCCGCCCGCTTGGGCATTGGTAGCCTCATTGGTTTGATGGGCGGGTGGCTGGTGGGGGCTTTCCTCAAACGGGCCACCTTTCTTTCAGAGGATCTTAAAAATCTCGTGGTTTTAGCCAGCCTTTGGGGGCTTTTTGGTTTGGCACAACTCCTGCGCAGTGAGTCAGGATTGATGACCACCGTGATGTTTGGCTTGATGTTACGGGCTTCAGCCCTGCCGGAGGAGCGACTACTCCGCCGTTTTAAGGGTCAACTCACGATTTTAGCCATCTCGGTACTGTTTATCCTGCTGGCGGCTGACCTGTCCATTGCCACCCTCTTTGCCCTGGGCTGGGGGGGGCCGTTGACCGTGGTGGTGTTGATGGTGGTGGTGCGGCCCATTAATATCTGGGTTTGCACCTTCCGCAGTGACCTTAATTGGCGACAAAAGCTATTTATGGGCTGGGTTTCCCCACGGGGCATCGTTTCCGCTTCCGTGGCTTCCTTATTCGCCATTTTGCTCACGGAACGGGGCATGAACGGGGGAGAAGCCATTAAAGCCCTGGTGTTCCTGACCATTATCATGACCGTGTTTCTCCAAGGACTAACCGCCGGAGGACTCGCCCAAACCCTCGGACTGACCTCCACCCAGGCCACGGGAGCCGTAATCGTGGGATCCAACCCCCTCAGCCGCCTGTTGGCGCGGTTATTCCAGGAGCGGGGGGAGTCGGTAGTGATTATCGACACCGACGAAGAAGGGTGCCAGCAGGCCACGGCAGCGAATATCCCCACGGTGCTGAGCAGCGCCTTTGATGTGGCAACCTTGGAAGCGGCAGGGCTGGAGCAGGCGGGAACTTTCCTGGCCATGACCAGCAATGGGGAAGTGAATGTGGGGGTGGCTCAGCGGGCCGTGGAAGAATTTAACCCCCCCCGCGTGCTGGCGCTCTTTCCCAGGGATCCCCAATCTGGCTCTCCCCCCAGCAAAAAAATCGGCCAAGCCTTTGCCCCAGAATTAATGCTCAAAAACTGGAATCAATATCTCCTGGATAGCGCGGTGAAGCTAGGGGAAACCCGCCTGCGATCCCTGGGGCTAGAGTTCCAACAGGCCCATCTTCAGGCATTAATTCGCGCCCAGGAGTTGATTCCTCTGCTGCTCGATCGCGACGATCGCCTACAAGTGATTTCCACGGAGGACGAATGGAAACCGGGCGATCGTATCCTCTACCTCCTCCATGATCCCAAGCCCACCCTCCTCAAGCGCCTTGCGGGTTCCAGCCGTCAATCCCTGGTGGCAGAACGGTTGCCCGCCGTGGAAGAAGTCCCTGTCCCCCTCAATCCCCCCACCCCAGAGCCAGGGGAAGCCAAGGAAGCAACCCCAACTCCCCCAGGGATAGCTTCTTAGGGGATCCTGACCAACCGCAGAAAATCCCCCCCAACCCCCCTAAACAAGGGAGATTGAGGGGGATCCTTCCAGGGTTATAGCCCCTAGTTGGGGTTTTCCAAGATCCTATTAGCCCCGATCCTTAATCCAATCGGCGATCGTGGGGGGCAAATCCTTTTGCACCCGCCCGCTCACATACATCCCAATGTGACCCACCGGGAAAGATTTCACCGTGTAATCTTGGCTGGTCACATAATCCTTGAGGGCCAGGGATGAAGCCGGATGTACCAAGTGATCTTTTTCCGCATAAAGATTGAGAATCGGCATGGTAATTTGCTTGAGATCCACCGGACGATCGCCAATCATCACTTCCCCTTTAATGAGCTTATTCCCCTGGTAGAAATCCTTCATAAATTGGCGATAGGCTTCCCCCGCTTGATCTGGGCTATCAAAGATCCATTTTTCCATGCGCAAAAAGTTCACTAACTTGGCCTCACTTCCCATAATTTGGGGCAAGTCCAAATATTTTTGATAGCTTAATTGCAAGGGTTTCATCATCAGAAACTCTAGATTGAGGAAATCCCCTGGAATATTCCCCAGCGCATCCACCATGGCATCCACATCCAACGCATCCGGCCCCAGGGTACAGCCCCCCTGCATATTCAGCAAATTCGTCGTTTGGTGAAAATCAATGGGAGCCACCATGGTAATTAGGTTTTTAACCTTATCCGGGTGGAGGGCGCTGTAACAGGTGCTAAAAGTTCCCCCTTGGCACACGCCCAAGAGATTAATTTTGGGCACATTAGCTGCTTTACAAATGTGTTCTACACAATTGTGAATGTAACCATTGATATAGTCATTCAAAGTCAACCAACGATCGGCACGGGTGGGATAGCCCCAATCAATCAGATATACATCTAAGCCCAGCTTCAACAAATTGGCCACCAACGATCGATCTTCCTGAAGATCCACCATGTAAGGCCGATTCACCAGAGCATAAACAATTAACAGAGGAATCTTAAAAGGTTTTTTTACCGAAGATTCAAAGCGGTACAAAGTGACCTTATCTTCTTGATAAACCGCTTTTCGAGGGCTATAGCCCACCTCAATATCTTCTTCCCGTAGGTGGCTCAAGTTTTGCAATCCTTTGGTGAGAGCCGTGGCTAAATCATTATATTCTTGAGCAGCTTCTTCCAGATTAATTTGGGCTAAAAACGGTACCATATTGAATCTCCCAAAATATGCGTTAATCAAGGGTTAAGCGATGGATTCAGTTAACAAAAACTTAGCCTGAGTCAGGTAGCCTGTTAGCAAACTGAAGCCCCCATTCCTGAGAAAGCACCTCAAAAAAAATCCCAACTTTTGCCCTAATCTTTACAGCAAAACCAGGTTTGTAGTCGTCAATTGGTTGGGTACATTTCCCTTTGGCAGCTTCACCGATTTTGGTAGGGGCAAACCCCCCGTGGTTGCCACGGTTTTGGGTCACCCATACGCCCTTGCCCCCTTTCGTCCGTGCTGGGAAAAGGGGCTAAGGGATTAGGGACTAAGCTGCCAAAATGAGAGGCTCACAATTCCTACTTCTTAGGAGCCGGAGACTTGGGGGCTTCTGGCGTTGGCTCTGGGGCAGGAGGAGCCGGAGGAGTTGCCGCTTCCAGGGTGGCAATTTGCTTTTGTAACTGCTTCACCTGTTTGCGCAATTCATAAACACTTTTATGAACCTCATCCACCTCACTGCGAGTGGGGAGATTCATACTATTGAGCATCACCTCCAACAGTTCCTGTTGTTGTAACCGGTAGCAATTGAGAGCATTGATAAACTTACCGCGAACTTTTAAGTTATTTTCATCGCAGAAAGTTTGAGCAAATACATCATCTGCCACTTGGCTCATTAACCCTTGGAACTCTTTCCAGTCCTTGACAACTTCACCCTTCTCTGCTTTTTCTGCGAGAATTTTCATCAAATTCTCAAAGGATTTCATCTGCACTTCCCCCAACACCAGTTGGTAGTCTGTGCTAGCCCGGTAAAGTTCCGTCCAAGCCTCAAAGTTGCGCATCAGCTTGCCCGTAAACTCCCGGCTAGGGCCAAGCATCGGGCTACTGAGAATCATCCCGCCAAAGCTTTTTTCATAAAGCATTTCCCAGTAACGGTTATTCAGGGCTAACCAAGGAGCGCTTTGGCCAGAAGTAAAGTCTGCAATTTTGACCCCTAGGGGTGAGAACCACAGTTGATTAAACTGCTTCACCTCATCTACATATAACTGCCATAGTCCCAGATTATTTTGACTAATTTTCTGGCTACTGCTGACAAAAGCAGCGAGTTGATCCTGCATTTGCTGGTTATACTTCTGAACCATATCCTGCCAGTTGCCACCCTTTTCAAAGGTGGGGATCAGTTCCTGCCACGCATCCACAGAAACCTTTAGAAAACGGGTTAGAAACTCCTGGTTATGGGTAAAAATTTGACTGAGATCTTGAAAGTCCTGGGTCAGGGACTCAGGGGATTTTGGGGTAAAGTCCCCTAAGGTCTTGAACCAACTATCCCAAATTTGGCTATTGGTTTTAGTCCATGCATCCACAAAAGTTTTGGTGGATTCCGCCCAGTCGGTAGCAGTAGGAACAGACATAGGGCATTGGCTCCTTATAAACGGGGAAGGTTAACGGGGGAAGTTAGAGAATGGGAGAAAAGAACGATCATTTCACTGTGGCGGGTTCACCGATTTGGGTAGGGGCAAATGCTCCGTGGTTACCCTGGTTATTGGTCAATAAGAGGGTCAGTATGGGGGCAAAAACCCTACCCGCTATCGATGGTTCCAAAGGGAACTGCACCTGAAAGGAAAGAACAAGAATAGGAGAAACTAGAATACTGGGGTTTAGGGATGGGAAAAGCAGGGAAATTAGGTATGGTGTGCCCCATTAACCCGTAGAACCTCTCCCGATACATAGGCACTGGCGACAGGAGATAGCAAATAGGCGCAAGCCCAAGCAATATCTTCCGGCTCTCCAAAGCGACGGAAAGGAATTTCAGCCGTAATTTTATCCTTGACTTTATCAGGGATAATCTTGGTCATTTCTGTGTTAATAAACCCAGGAGCAATTGCATTTGCTCGCACCCCATACCGTGCCCCTTCTCGCGCCAAGGACTTCATCATGCCAATAACGCCCGCTTTCGTGGATGCATAGTTACATTGACCTGCATTACCACGATCGCCAGAAATAGAACTAATGCCAATAATGGAACCCGCTTTTTGGTCATACATCCCTTGTAAAAAGGGCTTAATGGTGAAAGCAACCCCCTTGAGGTTAACGTTAATCACTGCATCCCAATCCTCTGGGGTCAAGCTGCCAAAAAAGTTATCGCGGGTAATCCCAGCATTGGCCACAACCCCATACACAGGCCCCAGTTTAGAGGCAATTTCTAAGGCGGCAGCTTCCATGGAAGCTAAATTGGTGACATCAGCTTGCAGACCTAGGGCTGCTTCTGTGCCTTGATCAATTTGTACATCCGTATAGGCAACCTTAGCCCCTAGATCCAGAAGCAAATTGACGATCGCTTTGCCAATACCTCGGTTTCCCCCTGTCACAACAATGACTTTTTCTTCTAAGCCAAGCGATAACATAAAAATTTTCCTCAACAAGTCAGGATACTTAACATGAATGAACCTGATGGGTTCAGATCTAGGATGATAGCAATCCCCAAGGAATCGTTAATGATATTACCTATTTACCCCTTTCTGGCAGGGATCTAGGGATCAAATCGATCATTGAGATTCATCATGGGATTGCTATAGGGTTTGGGGGTCATATTCAGGGATTGAGATCATCCCCATGACTTCCCTCCCGAATGATTAAACGCGCTCAAATGCGATCGCAGTTCCCCCCCCAGTGCCATGGCATAAAGCCGCTAATCCAAAGGTTTTTTGATGGTGAACCAGGGCATGGATTAAGGTGGTGCAAATACGTGCGCCAGAGGCTCCAATGGGGTGCCCCAAAGCAATGGCACCCCCGTGAACATTGAGTTTATCGCGGGGAACCCCCAGCATATTTTCAAACAATAAAGTACTAGCAGAAAAGGCTTCGTTATTTTCAAACAAATCAATATCCGAGACCTGTTTGCCTAGCCGTTCCAGGAGCTTTTTGCTGGCATGGACGGGATACTCTGGAAAACGCCAAGTTTCTCCCCCAGACCAAGTACCCCCCAAAACCTTAGCTAAGGGTTGGAGTCCATAGGTATCGATGGCTTTTTGGCTAGCCACCACTAATGCGGCAGAACCATCTGAAATTTGGCTACAGTTGCCTGCGGTCAAGACCCCCTCAGAACCAAAGGCAGGGCGCAGTTTTCCGAGGGATTCTAGGGTTGTATCGGCACGAATTCCTTCATCACGATCGAGAATTTGGGTATCCCGTTTAACCTTGATTTCCACAGGGGCAATTTCTGCTTGGAAGAGTCCTTGTTCTGTGGCCTCTGCGGCACGTTTTTGGGATAACGCAGCCACCTCATCCAAGGCTTGTCGTGTGAACCCATGTTCTGCGGTGAGGCGCTCTGTTTCCACCCCCATCCCTTCTCCAGTCACGGGATCCGTCAGTCCATCATGCAACAGTAAATCTGTTAATTGTTCCGGCGCTCCCATCAGAAACTTATAGCCCCAGCGGGCACGATGGGACAAAGAAAAAGCGGTTTGGGACATGGATTCTGTGCCCCCAGCTAACACTAAATCTGCTTCCCCAGCTTTAATGGCCGTCACTGCATTAATGAGAGCAATCATGCCAGAGGAACACACCATATCCACGGCATAACCATCCACGGTAGCGGGGATTCCTGCCAATAAAGCGGCCTGTTTTGGAATCAGTTGGCCATGGCCTGCCCGCAGCACATTCCCCATGATGTAGAGATCTAAATTTTCTCCTTTCACCTGGGCTTGGGTTAGGGCAGCAGCCATGGCATGAGCGCCTAATTGGGCTGGGGAAAGGTGTGCTAAAGCCCCACCAAAGCGACCCAGGGGGGTGCGTACTGCGGAAACAATATAAGCATCATTCATAATTTTCCCTAGTAGATGGTTGAGCTACGGGATAAGCACTGGGGAGCTTCAAATTTCCCCGTTTGATATGATGGGATGAGGGGGGAAATAACAGAGGGCAATCCATTGATCAGAAGTGTCTGCACTGTTGACAATTCTGGGAATTCCCCAAGGGCTGGGCTAGGGTTAGGATGCAGGGAACCCTGGGAAAGCCCTTTTTTATCTTTCTGGGGGTTTCCATCCAGCCAGGTTCATCTTATCTGGTCTCTTGAGAAGCAAACCGTGGGCTTCATAGATCTCAATTAAATGACATATCCTGAAAACACTAAGGGAATTTATTGAAAGAAACCTAAAAATTTTATTTATTTTTTATCCAATAATTAAGAGTAAAGATTAGAATTTAAGAGATTTTATTTTTAAACTTAATAAACAATTGAATCGTTGTTTAACAGAGATCTCCTCTCATTAACTGGGCCGTAACCCTTGGGGAGTTGACGAAGTTAGTAGGGTTTCAGCCCTTCGATCGCGGTTTGAAGGGGTTCAAACCATGGCGATCTAGAATTGATCGAGCCTAAAACCTGCATTCTTCCCAGACCCCCTGTATGGTTACAAGGGAGCCTTTAACCTAGCCATTGATGGTGACCATAGCGAACCCATTGTTCTAGGAGGGCGATCGCTGACACGCCCAGCAAACTCCAAAAAATCCATCGCTGGGTTTTGGAACCATAACAAGGGGCGATCGCGCCCAGGGCTAAGAAAAAGAAGGGCTGGCCAAAAACATAGCGCCCTAAGCTGACGAGGCGATCCTGGGTGAGTAGGGCGATGGCGGTGTTGCTCCCGGCCAGATACAGCGCTAACCAAAAGCCATAGTGATGCAGCAGGGTCGGGGAGGGTGGGGGGGCATCTGGCGCAAGGCTGGGGAGGGGCAGCGCCTCCTGGGATAAACCGGAAGGTGATCCAGGGGAAGTATTTTGATAAATATCAGGGGATAAATCTGGGGATAAATCTGGGGATTTAGCGGCTAATAAATCCTGAAGTTTGAGGCTTGTGAGCCAGCGGGAAACCTGCGGAATCCAGCCTCGATTGCCCCACAGTTGCACGATCGTCCACAGGGGAGGGTAGGCCGCGAGGATGAGGGTACCTAGGCCACCCCACAGCCGTAGGGGAGGGGCTTGGGCTTGGCTGAGGAGTTGCCCCACGGCAAGAGTTGCCACGAGGGCGGGGCTATAGAGGGCCCATAAATCCACCAAAGGTGATCGTGAGGATAACAGCAACCAGGGGCGAAATCCCAGGCTTTTATTCCAGTTCGCCTGTTGAGCAAAGGGATCCCAAAAATTTCCGGTTTGTTGCCAACATTGCCAGCCATACAAGCTATACCCCACGATTGCCCCTAGGATAAGGACTCCTGTAATCATCCCAGGGGAAAGCCCATCACTTTGGGGTGATTTTTGTGAACTGTGGAATGAATTTCTGGAGCTAATAGGTCGCGGTTTTAAGTTGCTTGCATTACTTGAATTGCCTGAGTTAACTGATTGAATTGAGCTACTTAATTGAATTGAGCTACTTGAAAATTCTAAGCCTTGTAGAAAACTTAAAATCTTCAGGGTTATCAATGTGAATACAGCGGATCCTAGGGTTTGTAACACCATGGGGCGAGTTAAGGACAATAGACCGCTTAGGGTGAATAAACCAAAGGCTTGAATGATATCCCAAACCTGGGAAGAAAAAGGGGAGCGAGATCGCGGGATCAAAAACCAAAATAGCCCCAAGCTCAGCAACCCAAATAGCCCTTCTGTATAGCCAATCACTCGAAAAATTGCTAGGGGGCTAAGGTAATATAAAAGGGTAATGGCGAAGGCTAGGGTACGATCGCCCAAAAAACCACGAAAAACCTGTAAAGCCAGGGGAATACTCACCCAAAATAGCAGGGTAGCCAAGAGCCGAAAATCTGCGATCGCCCCCTCTAGGGTTGTGGGATGAAATAGGAGTTCAATGACGCGAGGCCAGAGGGGATAAAAGGCTGAACATTGGGATTGCAGAGCTAAAGCGCCATAGGAAGCCAAATCCCAATGGGCACTGAGGCTAGAGGATGGGGGCGGCGGGGCGATCGCCAAGCCCAAAAACTTAGCCCCACTGCGGGGATTGAGGAGCCAGCCCACCCCTGCCACAAGCCAAAATCCCGCCGCAATCAACCCACTCTGCACCCCTAGGGACTGCTGCTCCCACTGCTTGACCCACTGCCACAAGGATTTCACAACAAGCTGCCTCAGGTTTATAAGAATCAGAAAGCCTAAAACTTCCTACGCAGGTTTTTCACAACACGAAATAAGGGACGGATAACCTTTTTAGAATAATGAATACCCCAAACCTTGAGGGTATAGAATAAGTTAGTAAGATCCCATGGTTTGGCAATGGATTTAAACTGTCGAATACTTCGATAATCCCAAATAATATTATACTGTTGACGCATTTTATTAAATGTAGCAATTCGATCCTGAAGACTTTGTATTTTATCAATTTCCCGTATACCATCTTTGACAAAATCATAGGGGTTTGTACAGGGAACATCATCAATAATAGCAATTTTGCTGGTTTCTCCCTGATAGAGCGTGTCTAAAAACCAAGCATCAATACCATAACCCACAAGCTCCGGGTTATAAATTTCCATAAATTGATCGAGTTTATCTTTACGAAAGAGAGGGCAAGTCACTTCTATAAAATTAGTGTATCGTAATCGCTTTAGGGGTTGTACACAGGTAATATCAAAACTAATTTTCCCCAAGGGATCAAATGCAGGTTGAGTAATCCATAAATCATATTGCTCTCGAAGCTCAAAGAGGCGACTAATGTCACTTCCTGAGATAATAACATCATCATCAGCAACCCAAATAGCTTGGTAGCGATCGAGAAGCTCTGGATACTGTTGATAAATATAAAGTAAGTTAGGAAATTTTGTTCCCTTTCGTGCATTCCAATAGGTTGCATACTCCTGATACTTATTTTCCTCATTGCCATAATAAGTAATCCATAGATCAAAATTGATATTTCCTTGACACCAGCGCGAAACCTGGGCATAGTTTCCAGCCGAGGTAAACACTAAAAATTGATATTGAGGAGGTTTAACAGAAATAAGGGTAGACATTAGCAAACAAATATAAGAATTGGTGAATCAAGCTAGTTTAAAATACCTTTGTACATTTATTGGCAAAGTTCCTAATCTTGTCAATTTTATCCACTTTGTCAAGGAAGATTGAAACAATAAATGTTGAAGGTTACCAGATGACCCAAGAATCCTGCCTTGGGCACAGAAACCATTCCTCCACAAAGATCACAGCAGAGTAGGAGCTAGGTTTCCCAGCCCCGTTATAGTCCAGATAAAAACCCAGCAAGAAAAAGGTTGCCTGCCAGCTATGGCAACAGGATTCCCCGTGATTAGGTCAGTCCCTAGGAATGCTTACCCCAAGGTTTATGGCCTTGGGAAATGTTTTAGGCGTTGCTGGGGTTAGCTGTGGAGGAACTCAAGGGCTTTGTGATTACTTGAATGGGATCGGCACAGTAGATACAGAGGCGGTTCGCAATGGCCACGGCTTCTTCTGGGGTTTTGTCTAAATACATGGCAGTTAAGGCAAAATGCTCCCCGGCTCCAATGGCACTAAATTCATGGATTTTTTCCACTAAATAGGTATCGGAAACCTGGAAAATGACATCATCCATACCAATGAGATAGTCATTGCGTTTGCCAAAACTATCATCCTTGGAACGGGCCCA
>Ga0129333_10006499_pt1 | contig 11054 bp, 9 predicted proteins | sample CPB6_08_DNA_FD_94474 | JGI IMG/M metagenome (GOLD analysis project Ga0129333, IMG submission 94474) | Freshwater to marine salinity gradient microbial communities from Chesapeake Bay, USA - CPBay_Sum_0.6_0.8_DNA | ecosystem: Environmental > Aquatic > Marine > Coastal | place: USA: Chesapeake Bay...
AAGGCCCATAGCCGCGCAAGACGCGCGGGGTCCTCGGTCAGCTCGGGCCAAGTTTGCGCGAACCGCTGCTCCGGGTCCCTCGCCGGCTCGGCCAAGGTGAGATTCGCCATCATGCGTCTTCGGCCGTCGGGCAACTCGAGCAGGCCGTTGTAAAGCGCCAGGCTCTGCGCGGTGTGCAGATCGCGAGCCCTGCCGCGCAAGGTCGCTGCATTGCGGTCGAGGAAGCGGTTGATCTCCGGCATGCCCTTCCCCTCCAGCAACTCCGCGTAGAGCGAGGCATCGCGCGACGCCTCGCGTCCGAGCGTGGCGGCAAGGGCCGAGGAGAGCCAGTCGGGGGGCTCGACGTATCGACCGCCCTCGAGCTTTTGATGGCGCAGGGCGCGCTCGAGAAGGAGGGCGCGGAGGACGCCGCGATCGACCGCACCGGCATCGGCCAAAGTTCCGGGCGCGAAGTCGATTTGGATCTTCCGCCCCGCGTCACCCGCATCGAAGACCTGCAACAGCACCGGCGATTGCCGAAGTCGGACACCATCGCCGGGCGTGAGGATAATGAGGACCGGCGTCTTCCATCCGTCGGATTCCTGCAATTCGCGCAGCAACCCCGTTTTGAGCTGCTCGGCGCGCCGCAGCAAAGCGGAACGCTCCTCGCGCGTCCCGCCGAACGCGGTGAACTGCCGCGAGTCGCTCACCGTGCGGTTCTCCGGCTTGAGCAACTCGGGTGCAGCCACCTGCGCGAATGAGTGCGGCATCCCGACGAACAGGGCGGCAAGCGCCGCGAGAGACCGGGGCTTCACGTTACCGCCCGGACCAGCGGAGGGTCACCGTCTCGGGCGTCACCCCGATGTGCGAAGCACGGGCCAGCTGCGCGAGGGGCCCGGATAATTCCCCGGCGAGGGCCGCGAACTGCCGCTCGACCAGAAGGCCCGCGAAGGAAGGCAAGGGAAGGCGGCCGACGGAGTAGCGGCGCGTTTTCAGTCCGGTCCCCTCTCCTTCGGGCACCGGGACGAAGAGACCCTCGAAATAGAGGCTCGGTCCGATCGGGAGCTTGGCCTGCAGACCGACGCGCAGATCGCCATGACCGGGAACAGCGTAGAGCCGCTCGGGTTTCAGCCGTACAACCGCATCCGGCTGCTCCTTGAGGACGACACTCGTCGCGAGCCACTTGTTGACGTCTGCCGCGGGAATGGTGAAGGCGCGCGTTCCGTTCGCTTCGGCCGAGTCGGCGACGAGTGCGGAAAGTCGGCCCGCCATCGTTTCATCGGGCGCAACCGGGGCGGGCACGTTTTGCGGCGGAAGGAAGGCCAGAACAACAGCGGCGACCAAAGCAACGAGGATGGCAAACCGCAGGAAGGCGGAAAAAAACTTTCCCCACTCGCGCGGTTGGCGCGGTTTTTTCATTTTGGCCACATCCGTCGGATGCGTGAAGCCGGTCGGAGCCGCCGGAGTCTGCGTCCCGCGTTCCAAACGCGTGCCGCAGCTGTGGCAGTAGACCCGCGTGGGGTCATTGTCATAGCCACAGTTGGAGCAACGCAGGCCCATGTGATTCCTCAGCTGCTGCTTCCGCTCGGGGCCGACGAACCTCCGGAGGAGGACGTCGAACTTCCCGCCGAACCGGAGCCGGTCGAGGAAGACGAAGGTTTCTCCGCCGGTTTCGTTTCCTTCGAACCGCCGCTCGTGTCTTTCTTGGCCGCCTGTTTGTAGCCCTCGCTCCGGTAATCGGTGATGTAAAACCCGCTTCCTTTGAAGATGAGGCCCGCCCCGGTGCCGAGCAGGCGCTTCACCTCGCCGTGACCCCAGGGCGTCATTTGGCACTGGGCCTCGGGGCATGTTTTGAAGGGCGAATCCTTCATCGACTGGAAGACTTCGAAATTCTTGTCGCACTTCGAGCAGTGGTATTCGTACGTGGGCATGGAGGATGCCCGATGTTTAGCCCCGCCGGGCATCGGCGGCAAGCCGAGGCGCTCAGGCCCGGGCCAACTCCGCCGCCCTCTCGCGGGCTCCGCGGTCGGCCTCGAGCAGCGAGTCCAAATCACCGGCGGGACCGCTTGTCCGTTCGAGGACCGTGGCGACAATTTCCCAGATCCGCGGGAATGCGATGCGCCCGGCGAGGAATTCCGCCACCGCGACTTCGTTTGCCGCATTGAGCACGGCGGGCGCGGCGCCGCCGCGCTCGGCCGCAGCCCGGGCGAGGTCGAGCGCCGGAAAAACGTCGTAGCGCGGCTCCTCGAAATCCAACTTGCCGAGCTTGGACCATTCCAGCGGCGGCAACGTGCCGGCAATGCGGTCGGGCCATGTGAGCGCATATTGGATGGGAAAGCGCATGTCCGAGTGGCTCATCTGGGCCAAGACCGAGCCGTCGATGAACTCGACCATCGAATGGACGATGCTCTGCGGATGAATGACCACGTCGATGCGGTCGATGCCCACGTCGAAGAGCCAACGCGCCTCGATCATCTCCAGACCCTTGTTGAACAAGGTGGCGGAATCGATGGTGATTTTCTCGCCCATGCGCCACGTGGGATGCCTCAGCGCCTCCTGCCGCGTGACCGCGCGCAACCTGTCTTCCGGCCACGCGCGGAACGGCCCTCCGCTCGCTGTGAGAATCAGCCGGCGCACGTGCCGCGCGTCCCGTCCCTCGAGGCATTGGAAAATGGCATTGTGCTCGCTGTCCACCGGCAGGATGCGCCGTCCGCGGCGCCGCGCGGCGTCCATGATGATCTCCCCGGCCACAACGAGCACTTCCTTGCTGGCCAGAGCGATGTCCTTGCCCGCTTCGAGGGCGGCGAGCGTGGGACGCAGACCGCCCGTGCCGACAATGGCCACCAGCACGGTGTCCGCGCCGGGCCACTGCGCGAGGGAGATGAGCCCCTCCGGACCGGTGAAAATCTCCTTCGGCGCATAGTCGAGCCGCGCGCGGAGCTCCCCGGCCGACTGCGCGTCGGGCACGGCCAATGCCTCGGGGCGCAGGAGGTTCGCTTCCTCGGCCAGACGCCCCATGTTGCGGAAGCCCGACATGCCGACAATGCGCACGCGGTCGGGAAGATCGCGCGCCACGCGGCAGGCGCTTTGTCCGATGGAACCGGTCGCGCCGAGCAGGACGACATCCCGCCGGTTCATGACGGCAGACCGAGAACGAGACGCATGTAGAAGAAAAGAATCGGCGCGGTGAAGAGAAGGCTGTCGATGAGATCGAGCACGCCGCCGATACCGGGCAGCAGACCGCCCGAGTCCTTGGCTTCGGCGCTGCGTTTGACGATGGATTCGGCCAAGTCGCCGATGACCGCGGCCACCGCGAGGAGAACCCCGAGCACAAGAAGGTCGGCCGGACCGAAGACGGCCAACTTGTCCGGGATGAGATACCAAAGCCCGAAGCTGCCGCCGATCGCGAAGAGGATGGCGCCAGCCAGGCCTTCCCAGGATTTGTGCGGACTGATGTGCGGCACGAGCTTGTGCCGTCCGAACAACGAACCGGTGATGTAGGCGCCCATGTCGCTGAATTTCGTCACGAGCAAGAGGTAAAGGACGTAGAATTGCCCGGTTGTTTCCCCCGACGGGCCGCGCGGCACGAGATAGACGATCTTGGTGAGAAAGTTGAAGAGCCACACGATGTAAAGGAGGCCGAAGAGCGTGTAGGCCATCGTCTCGAGCGGGTTTTGGTCGCGCGTGCGGCGGAACATTTGCCGGCCGAAGACGACGAGCAGAAAAATCACCATGACCGCGATCTCGAAGTCGTAGGATTTGTCCGGCCCGTAGGAGCGGAAGGCGTAGAAGCTTCCCGCCATGAAAATCACCGCGGTGATGAGCGCGGTGAGCTTGAAGTTCGGGACACCGCGGCGGTCGAGCATGACGAAATACTCCCACAGGGCGAGAAGCCCGAGACCGGAGATGACGACGAAGAAGATCTGCTCGTAGCCCGAGAGGATTGTCCCCAAGACGAGGACCCACAGGATGAGCGTGCTCGCCAAACGGCGGCGGAAAGTTAGCTGGGCGGACTCCATCGAATGCGAAGCCGCATGGTCAAAAGCCTGCGGGGCAAAGGCAAGCGTGCATTGGCCCCGTCCCCGCCGCGATGCTATACCATGGACGGAATGACAACCATCGTGACGAGCGCGCCGGACGAAACCGTGGCTGCGGGTCGTGCGCTCGCCGGTCGCTTGGCGCCCGGCGCGACCGTGGCCTTGAGCGGCGACCTTGGCGCGGGCAAAACGCACTTCGTGCGCGGACTCGTCGCCGGTTGGGGCGGCACGGAGGAGGCGACCAGCCCGACGTTCACCTTGGTGCACGAATACGCCACGCCGCGCGGCCCGGTGTTCCATTTGGATCTTTACCGCACGGAGTCCGCCGACGACGTCTGGGCGGCGGCCCACGACGAGTTGGCGGGTGACGGGGGATTGGTCGTGATCGAATGGGCCGACCGCTTCCCCGCCCTGATCCCCCCGCATGCCTTCCGCGTCACCATCGATCACCATGGCGAGGGGCGGCGCCGCATCACCATCGCACCGTGAAGGTTCTCGCGTTGGAAACGTCATCCGCATCGGCCGGCGTGGCCGTCGCCCGAGACGGCCAAGTCATCGCAGCCCGGCGCTTCGTCGCCCCGCGCGGCCGTGGCGCGGAGCTGTTCGCTATCCTCGAGGAAATGCGCGGCTTTTGGCGGGATGCCGACCGGTTGGCGGTCGGAGTTGGCCCCGGTTCCTACAACGGTTTGCGGGTGGCCTGCGCGGTCGCCGGCTCCATGCAGATGGCACTCGGGATGGAGCTTGTCACCGCGCCGTCATGCTGTCTGCTCGATGTCAGTGCGGAGCATTACCGCGCGATGGGCGATGCGCGCGGCGGGCGCGTCTGGCTGGCCGAAGTAGCCAGGCGCCAACTGGCCGGCGAAATCGAGCTGCTCACCCCGGATGAGGGACTCGAGCGTGCCCGCGCCTCGGACGTTCCGGTTTTCCGCACGGGCGAGGTCCCCGGTTTCGATGAGTTCCCCGCCGCTTGTCCGGATGCCACTGCTCTCGCCCTGCTCGCGCCCGCCTTGTCGCCTGTCGAGCCCTCGCGCTTGGAGCCCATTTATCTCAAACCGCCGCATATCACGCTCCCGCGCACCGCTCGACCCTGACTTGCCTACGCGCGGCGATGCGTGTTCATTGCCCATTCGCCCGCCTTACGCCATGCCGATTCTCCTGCTCCTCCTCCTGAGCCTTGCCGCGACGGGCCACGCCCAGAAACGGCTGACCGATGTGGTCGAAGTGCCGCGTCCGACCTGGGAAACCCAGAAACAGGCGCGCACCTACCTCCTCAACGTCCCCGCTCCGCGCGGGCAAATCACCGATCGCCACGGTGCGCCGCTGGCCCAGACGCGCGTGGGCTACAATCTCGGACTGAGCTTTCCCACGCCGCTGGAATTCACCGACAGCCAAGCGGTCAATTTCGCGCGCAGCCAGATCCTCACCGCGCAGGAGTTGCTCGGCCGCACGTTCGACGTGACCGACGAGCAGATCATCCAGCATTACAACAACCGGGGAGTGCTTTCCCTCACGCTTGCGGAAGACCTGAGCGGCGAAGACGTGGCCAAAGTCAGCCGCGGACTCGGCACGGGCCTCGTGCTCCAGCCCGCCTATTTCCGCCACTATCCGCTCGGTCCCATGGCCGCTCACATCGTCGGCTACACCGGAAGGCTCGCGCCCTTGTCGGTCAAGCCGATCGAGAACCGCGACCTTGTCTTCCCCGATGCCGAAGGACGCGAGGGACTGGAACAGGCTTTCGACGGACAGCTGCGCGGCACTCCCGGCGTCCTCAACCTCACCCTGAACGCCGAAGGCAAGCGAACGACCGAGCGCATCGTCGAAAATCCCATCCCCGGATACAATGTCATAACCACGCTCGACCTCAAAGTGCAGAAGGCCTGCGAGGACGCGTTGGCCAAATCCGGGCGCCGCGGGGCTGTCGTCGTGGTCGACCCGAACAATGGCGAAATCCTCGGCATGGCCTCGCGTCCGTCCTTCGACCCCAACGCCTTCATCCCCATGATCAACGCGGAGGATTTCGCCAAACTGAACGACGATCCCTCCGTGCCACTGTATCCGCGCGCTTTCCGTTCGGCCTATCCGCCGGGCTCCACCTTCAAGACATTCGTCGGCCTGGCCGCCCTGCAGTCCGGACTTTTCGCCCCCGACAGCAAGGTGAGCTGTCCCGGAGGACTGCAGGTCGGGAACTTCTACTTCCGCAACCACCGTTCGGGTCACTCCGGCCGGCTCACCCTTGCCCAAGCCCTCGCCCAATCCTGCAACACGTGGTTCTACCAGGTGGGGCTGAAGATCGGTGCCGCCCCGATCATCGACTGGGCCGAGGCCCTCGGCTTGGGCAAACGCACCGGCATTCCTCTGCGGGCCGAGGCGTCCGGAAATATTCCGACCGACGACTACATGATGCGCGTCCACAACCGCAACATCCTCCAGGGCGACGTCGCCAACATGAGCATCGGCCAAGGCGATATCCTGGTCACACCGCTGCAAATGGCCGCGGCCATGGGCGTGATCGCCGCGGACGGCAGCTTCCACCAAACCCGCCTCGTCAAGCAGGTGCAGAGCTTGGACAACAAAGTGGTCGCCGCCTACCCCGACCGCGTCCGCGCCGAACTCAACATCGACGAACCCAACCTCGAAGCGGTGGAAAAAGGCCTCGTCATGGTGACCAGCCATGGCACCGGCACGGGACGCCGCGCCGCCACCGTGCGGGGGGTAAAGGTCGCCGGCAAAACCGGCACCGCGCAATGGGGCCCCGTGAGCAAGCGCCGCAACGCCGCATGGTTCGCCGGATACGCTCCGGCCAACCATCCGCCTCTCTACGCTTTTTCCGTGGTGGTCGAAGGCAATCCCGGCGAAACAGTGTCGGGCGGCTCCACCGCCGCACCGGTGATCGGCAACATCCTTGCCTCGTTGATGAAGGACTACAAACCTCCCGAGGAGAAAAAGGAGGAAGAAACGAAGGACGAATCATCTTCCGAAGAGGCTGGTTCTGATGCGTCGGGCGAGAGTTCGGAATTCACCGAGGATCTGATGAATCCGCAAGGCGCGCCCGTCCCGGAGGAACTCTCCGGCGGCAACGGAGCAACTCCCGACAGCGAGCCGTCCGGTCAGGCGGAGTGACTGCTTTGAGAACGGCCGCAGGCCGGTCGCAACGCGCTGCCTCTGAGCCGTTAACAGTGGGTTAATTGCTTTTGCCTGCGGGAATAAAGCGCGATATATTACCTGACCGCTCACGTCCGCCCCTTGATCACCACGGCCCAATCGTCGCACCTGCATCAGCCCGACGGAGCTGAGACCGAACGCTTGGTCGAAATCGGCAGCGAACCGCGCCCCGGCGAATCCTCCGCCCTGCGCAATGTCCTGCGGCAGCCCTGGTTCACCAGCCTGAGTCTGTTTGCCGCGGACCTTGTCCTGGTGAGCTGCGCCTACTTTCTCAGCCGCGCCATCCGCGTGAACCAAGCCATGGACATGTCCCCCGCCTACTTGGCGCAGGTGGGCGTTTTCTTCGCCTGCATCCTCGCGGCGGTTGCTCTCATCGGCGGCTACAAAGCGCGCCGCACATTCCAAGCCCTGCACTTCGCCGCGGAATTCAGTCTTGCCGTCATCGTGGGTGCCGCGGTCGGTGCTTTCATTCTCTTCGTCTTTTTCTCCGCGGGTGATTTCTTCACGGCCCAAAGTCGCGTGGTGCTCTTTTACACAGCCATCGGCTACGCGTTGCCCGCGCTGGGCCTGCGCCTGCTTGCAGCCTCGGTTTGGACGCGCCGGGCCCGCCGGGTGCCCTACCTTGCCATCGGCACGAACGCCGAACTCTCCGAATTCGCCCGGTATTGCCAACGGATGGATTTCCACAATCCGGTCGTCCTCGCCGACCTGAATCTCCAACTGGTGGGAGACTTGATGGACGAACAAGCTCGCTCCGTGCGGGTTTCCCCTCGCACGGTCTTGCAGGAAGCCTCGCGCGCGGAACCGCAGTCGGCCGCCCGCGGAGCGGCCCGACGCGCCCAGGACTTCGAGGGCATCGTGCTGACCGATCCGCCATCCGCTTATCCTCCTGCTTTGCTCGAAAAGCTGGCCCGCCTCCACTTCCTCCGCGTCCCGGTTTACAGCGAGGACACTTTCTTCAGCGAAACGTGGCGCAAAGAGTCGGTCCACCGCCTCGACCACTCGTGGGCGCTGCGCCAAAACTTCCAACTGGCCCGCCATTCCGCCTACCGCTACCTCAAATCGGCGGCCGACTACCTCCTGGCCCTCGTTCTACTGCCCGTGGCGCTCCCGCTCATGGCGCTCGTTGCCCTTGCCATCCTTGTCGATAGCGGCTTCCCCATTTTTTACCGTCAGGAACGCATCGGCCGCGGGGAAAAACGTTTCACCCTGCTCAAGTTCCGCACCATGCGTGTTCGCGACAAAGAAGACGACCCCTACACGCGCGACAATGACAACCGCATTACCCGCGTCGGACGCCTCCTGCGCCTCGTACGACTCGATGAATTGCCGCAGATATTCAACGTCCTGCGCGGCGAGATGAGCATCGTGGGCCCGCGCGCCGAATGGTCGCGCATCGTGGCGGACTACGAGACAAAGATCCCCAGCTACCACCTGCGTCATTTGGTCAAACCCGGCATCACCGGCTGGGCCCAGGTAAACTATCGCTACGGATCCGGTCTCGACGACGCCATCGAAAAACTTCGTTACGACCTCTACTACATCAAAAATTATTCGCTGGTCTTGGACGTCGAGATTCTCCTCAAGACAGTGCTCAAGGTCTGTTCGTTCGGCGGCAAGTAAGCCCCCCGCCGCTCCCACCACCCTTCAATTGCTCTTTCTCCGTGCCCTCCGCACTGTTCGCGGATAGCTTCCCAATTTCGCCAATGTCCCTTTTGCGCGTTCTCTGGCCTTGGTTGGCCGCCGCACTCAGCGGCGTGCTGCTCACGCTCTGCTTCGCACCATTCGACCAGGCGTGGATCGTGTGGATCGCCTTGGCACCTCTTTTTGCCGCGATTTGGTTCGGACCGGTCCACCCCAAATATCCTTTGCTCCGCAAATTCGAACTCGGCTACCTCACCGGGCTGGTTTACTTCCTCGGTTCCCTCCATTGGCTGGCCGTCCTCACCGTCCCGGGGTGGTTTATTCTTTGTCTCTACCTCGCCGTCTACCCGGCCGCGTGGGCGGGCATCGTCTACGTCATCGCCACACCACGCGAGGATCCGCATTCGTTTCGCTCCGTCTGGCTGAGTTCTTGGCGCAATCTGGCCACCGCGGCGCTTGCCACGGCAGCTTGGGTCGCACTGGAACTGCTGCGCGGGTATGTCTTCACCGGCTTCGGCTGGAATTCGCTCGGGGTGGCCCTGCACGCCAATATTCCGCTCATCCAACTCGCCTCGCTGACCGGTGTCGGCGGCCTTTCCTTCCTCGCCGTTCTCTCCTCGGCCATCGCCGTGGCCACCGTGCGACGCCTCATGATCGAGGCCAAGGGCGGGAAAATCCGCGCTCACTTCGACTTCACCATCACCATCGCCCTGATCGTGGCCGCGTTCGGCTACGGTTTGCGCCAACTCGGTTCGCCGGGCGATGCCGTCCCGCTGCGCGTGGCCGCCGTCCAACCCTCGATCCCGCAACACGAAAAATGGAACCCCGCCTTCGAGCAACGCATCTACGACACCTATGAACGGCAAACGGCCATCGCCGCGGCGATGGAACCGGACCTCCTGCTTTGGCCCGAAGCAGCCACACCGCGCGGATTTTTCGAAGACCGCGTGGCCAATGAGTTTGTCCGCAAATGGGCGGGCCAAGGCGGCCATTCGCTCCTCTTCGGCACACTGCGCCTCAGCCACGAAGGCGATTACAACGCGGCCGTCCTGCTCAACGGGCCGGAGGCCCCACCGCAGTTCTATCCAAAGTCCCACCTGGTCATGTTCGGGGAATACATTCCCTTCCGCTACAGCTTCCCGCTCTTCGCCATCATCGTCGGCGACATGGTTCCGTCCGACTTCGACAACGGTAATGGCCCCGTCATCTTCCGCCTTCCCGAGCCTCCCCTTGCCATCGCGCCGCTCATCTGCTTCGAAGACACGCTCGGATACATGGCGCGCGATGCAGCGAACCAAGGCGCGCAGTTGTTCGTCACCGTGACCAACACCGGCTGGTTCAAGCAAAGCGCGGCCGGACGCCAGCATCTGGCCCATGCCGTTTTCCGTTGCGCGGAAAACCGCCGGCCGATGCTCCGTTGCGCCAACAACGGCGTGACCGCTTTCATCGACCGCCTCGGCCGCGTGACCCACGAGCTGCGCGATCCCGAGGGAAATGTTTTCGCCGAAGGCGTCCTTTCGGCCGAAGTCGAAGTGCCGGTCAATCCGCCGACCACTTTCTACATGCGGAAAGGCGATGTCTTTTCCTCGGCCTGTCTTATCGCCACCTTCGCCGCGCTGGGCATCGCCGCCGTGCGGCGGCGCGACTGACTTGCGAACCGCAGTTGCGCCGGTCGGCCGGGCGCATTAGCTTCGGGTTGTCATGAAGCGCTTGCCCAAAGCCGGCAACCTTTCGGGATCGCTGCTCGTCGCGCACCCCATGATGGCGGATCCGAACTTCCGCCACACCATTCTTTACCTCTCCCACCACAGCGCCGAGGACGGCGCTCTGGGCTTCATCCTCAACCGCCCCCTCGGGCAGAGCGCCGGGGAATTGGAAATGGAAGATTTGCTCGACCACATCGCGCATGTCCCGCTCTACGAGGGCGGCCCCGTCCAGCGCAATCAGATCATCGTCGCCACGCTCGAGTGGGATCCCGCCTCAGGCGCGTGCAAGTTCGAGCCCATGCAAAAGCCCGAAGGCGAATTCAGTCTCCCTGCCTCGCACGATGACAAACTGCGCGTCTTCCTCGGCTACGCGGGTTGGTCGAAAAACCAGCTGGAAAAGGAAATCGCCCTGAATTCGTGGATCGTCATCAAGCCTCACCCCGAGCTGCTTCGATCCGATGCCGATGACAACACCTGGCGGCGAATCATGTGCGGACTCGGACCCATGTATCGCGTCCTGGCTGAT
>Ga0129333_10006500_pt1 | contig 11054 bp, 7 predicted proteins | sample CPB6_08_DNA_FD_94474 | JGI IMG/M metagenome (GOLD analysis project Ga0129333, IMG submission 94474) | Freshwater to marine salinity gradient microbial communities from Chesapeake Bay, USA - CPBay_Sum_0.6_0.8_DNA | ecosystem: Environmental > Aquatic > Marine > Coastal | place: USA: Chesapeake Bay...
AGATGCGATTCTGACAAAGAAGGGTCGCGAACTTTTGGCAAAAGGAAGAAACAATTTCACAATAACACAATTTGCCTTAGCAGATGATGAAATAGATTATGATTTATGGAATCCTGCACACCCACTTGGTTCAGATTACTATGGTGTTGCAATTGAAAATATGCCTATTACCGAGGCGGTTCCTGACGAAACACAATCAATGAAATATAAATTGATTACTCTTCCAAAGGGAACAACTGCAATTCCATATGTAACTTTAGTAACACCACAGACTGTTGCACTAACAGCTGGTGTTATTGAAAAGAGTAACAATATAATTCCACAGACACGGTTCAATGGTTCAACATTGGATGCAACAACTCTAAATTCACAATTGGGATATACAGCTACTCTGTTAGATAGTACATATGCTAAAATAACAGGATTTGGTCTTGAAGGAAGAAATAACACAAGTCCTAACGCACAAATGAGTGGGGATTCTGAAACTGCAAATTCAATGTCACAAATAGGTTTAGAATTTAGAGTAGAACCTGTTGGTGCTGCTAGTCTCATATCTACTACAAAGTCAACTAAAGTTATCATAACTGCAAATGAAACGGGTGGTAGAGTCGTAGTAAATGTAACCATTTCACCTGCTGTTAGAAATCCACCAACAGCGTAATAAAAAATAGGATAGGAATGTATTATGATTATGTCAAGAATTTATAGAAGTGTTACAAGACCTTTAGGTCAAGATAACAAAGTAATGGAATCACCGGAAACCATTATTGAAACCAGAGCTCTCTGGTCAAATGGAACAGGTGAACTATTTACATTTTTTACAAGCTCGTTACAAACTACATCTTCAAAAGAATATTACTACGAAGTATGGAGTTCTGCCTCTTTAGAATGCGAAGATGCTCAGGTATTTTCAATAACATATGGGCATTATGCAGGATCTGGCTCATCATCTCCGGGAGGTGAGACAGGAGACACACCATCTAGAGCAATCTATTCACAGTACAGACTACTGTGTCTTGAACATGATGAAACATTATTCTATTTGACAGGTTCTATTCCTGTAAATCATTTTTATGCTATAAATTTCAACAGAAATAAGGTTGGGGATAAACTCGATCCAGGAAATTTCCAAATTTCTATCGCAGAACTGAGTGGTAGTGGTAAAGTAAATTCATCTCATACAGGAAGTGCAGTTCAAGTATCTGGTTCATCTCCAAAAATTATCACATTGATTGATGATTCTACGGATAGTAGTGACGCATTAGGATATAATGGAATACCGTCACCGGTTAGAAATCTTGTTAGTGGTAGTTTAGACAATGGGATTTACAATCCTTCAAATCCACATTATTATGGACTTGTATACGCTGATTTAGGTACAGTAATTATATCCGCGGACGTATTGAATCAATCTGCTTCATTCAATACTGTAACTGGTAGTGGTGTTGCTGGAGATAATAGTTTCAAATTGTTTACCGCTATAAGTGGTGCAGCAGCGACGGGTAGTGGATTTACTGGAAGATCAGTCGATGTAAAACATCAAGATTTTTATTTTGTAAGAATTTCAAATAATGAATTTAACTACAGTACAAATCCAACGTATGTTAGTGGAAGTGATTCATTTATAGGAAACACTCAGTTTGTAACACAACCAATTACTTATATTACGTCAATAGGTCTTTATGATTTCAATCGTAATTTATTGGCAGTTGCCAAGTTGAGCAAACCACTTCAAAAATCGTTCAATAGTGAGTTATCAATTACTGTAAAACTTGAGTATTGAAAATTATGACACAAGAAGAAATACTAATAAGAAAAAGTCTAAGAAACGGAAAAACATTCACACCATTTGTGGATGATATAGACATTTCTCCAAATCAAAAAGAAGTTGTGTCCGCACCACTTTGGTCAAACAATCAAGCATCATTGACTGGAATTTTTACAAGTTCATTCCAATCTGCAAATCAGAAAAGATATTACTATGAGATATTCAACAGTCAATCCAATGCTTTTGGTGCAGAACCACAATTTAGTTTGGCATATGGAGATTCTATGGGTAGTGGTTCATCCACTGGTTCGGCTAATCAAAATGTTTACGATTATCCAACAAAAACAGTATATGCACAATATAGACAGATGCTCCTTGACCCAGGTGATACATTATTCACATTCAGAAATAATGAAACATCAGAATACATTTATGCCGTAAACATAAATCGTGCGAGATTCAAAGACAGAATGGACACTAAATCATGGCAGTTGACTTTCAAACACAGTGGTTCTGCAAATTATACAACACTAATTGATGATGCAACAACTACAACAATAGAATTAGCTCAACAAGGTGGTCGAGTTTATAATGTTAGAAGTGGTTCTATTGCAAACGGAATTTATACATCAGACACAACACCGTGGGGACTTTTCTACCCAGATAGAGGTGTGATAATTTTGAATGGAAAAGCTTTGGATGCATCAGCTTCTTTCAATACAAGAAGAGTACCTGCGACTGCGAGTGGATTTGATAACACATTCGAATTATTTACATCTATAAGCGGTGCCATAGCAGCTGATACTGCGTCTTATTCATTCAAAGGAAGAACGAGTGAAGTTATATCTTCCACTTACTATTTTGTTAGGTTGTTCAATGGTGAATACAATTATTCAACGAACAACAGTTTTATTAGTTCAAGTGGTGGGGTAATAAAATATGATTCTATGGTAAGAGACCCACAGGTATATGTAACATCAATCGGAATGTATGACGATAATCAAGAATTATTGGCTGTTGCTAAACTGAGTAAGCCAATAAAGAAATCGTTTGATAGAGAATTGGTAATAAAAGTTAAACTAGATTATTAAGATAGAACATTATGGCAACTCAAGCGGAAATAATACAAAACGTAAATTTTTGGAAAAATGCTCCAACAAATGATCAGAAAAATTATTATGCAGGCATTGTTTTCAGACAAACAGGAAAAACACCCCAGCAACTAATTAACGAAAATCCGTCTGTATTTTCATCAACAACAAATCCAGTCATAATTGATCCGTTGGCATTACCATCAACAGATAATACCTTTACAGATACAATTGGCTTTAATTTTGCTAATGAGGTCGGTAGAGTACAACAAAGACAATCATTTGAAACATTTGATACCTTTGATTCAACAGAATCAAAATCAGATCCTTGTGCAAATGCAACATATCGAATTGGAAAAATAAAAGAACTTGGAACAAAAAATTTCTCAGAATATTCAAGTCCAGACTTTGTTGACATAAATAAACAATGTATTCTTATCGGTGAAATTTATAAGTGTTGTGAGAACGGTGAGACTAAATTAGGATGGGTAGAACTTGGCCGATCAAAATCTTCTAAGTTTTATGAAAATTGTCCTGATGGTGGGAAAAGAGCAGTTGCGGAACAATACTATGATTTGAGTGAAATTGGTCCTGGTCCAAATCTCATATTAGATACATTAGACACAACATTCCAAAATTACACAGTTTCCCTCGGTAGTAAAGAAAATTTAGGATGGTATAACAAGAAGTGGTCGGTTGGGTGTAGTGCTAATCTTTTTAGTGCAAATGCCGCATCACAAACACCACAATCATTTCCAACATTTGATACCTTTGAAGAATATTTCAACTTTGCATTTCCAAACGAAGTAACAATTGGTGATGAATCAAGACCAATTATAAATGGCAAAGTTATTTATAATGAGTTTTCAACTCCAACTGGAAATATCCCCCGAGCAATACAGGCAAAATGTGGAGAAAAAGGTAAATGTATATCTCAACCGGCACCACCACCAACTGGCGGTGGTGGAGGAGGGGTTGTAGTTGAAGGTCCTGTCTTTGGTGAAGAAGAAGAAATTGAGGGTTCACGGAAGATATTTGATGAAACTGAAAAAATTCCGGTGGATGGGGGAACTGGTACACCACAGCCACACCCAAACAGACCGTGTAGACTTGCAGTTACAACTCTAATAGACGAATATCAACTCGGAGAATATCAAGTTGGTATACCAGTTTTTGCAACAAAAGAACGAACAAGACCACCATTACGGTATGAAAATGTAAGAACGATTCCAACTAGAACATTCAAGGCAAGACTCACACAGTTTATTGACTCTGGAAGAGATCCAAAATGTCAATATAAAGAACACGTTATAGAATATGAAGAGGATGATCCATCAGATAAGTGTTTTGGTATAATCAAACAAGATGTAACAAGAGTTTATGTAGATGGATTAGTCGAACCATATATAAAAGGTGCATTTGTTCGTTATTATAGAAAACAAGATGCAGACTGTTCACCAGAAACTGTAAAAGTTTATCACCCATTAGATTTGGGTAAAGACGTAATGACTGCAAAGATTCGTGCAAAAACAAAAGGATTGTTTGACGGATCACAGACATTGGAATGTCATCATACAAGTTCAACACAACCAACTGCGTCAAAACCATATTATTATGAAGTAACTGATTGTGATTCTTGTGGAAAAACACCATATTTTGCAGTCGCCTACGGTCATAATCAAGGTTCTGGTTCAATGTGGGCTGAAGGTGAGTTGAATGATACACCTACACGTTCTATCTACGGTCAATATAGGTCTATAGCATTAGATTTACCAGAAACACAATTTACATTCTATACTAATGGTCAACCTACCGCGTCAAAGGATGTATATGTGATAAACTTCAATAGAAGAGGTATGAGTGATAGAGTTGACCCTGGTAATTGGGAACTTGCACTAACTGAATTGAGAGGTGGTTCTTATGCAAACAACGTATTTACAGGTAGTAATGTTGCAGTCTCTTCTTCAAATAAGATTCTTACATTTATAGATGATTCTGGTGATAGATCAGATACCATATCTTGTACACATGACCCATATGTTTCATATGATGTAATTAGTGGAAGTCTTACATATGGTGAGTACACAACAGCGTCTCGTCATACATACGGTATAGTTTATCCTAATCTCGGTATAATTGTACTTGATCCATATAAGATGAATACCGAACTCGGATTCAATACAGTTACAGGTAGTAATATAGCCGGTGATAATGCTTTCAAACTATTCACTTCAATAAGTGGTTCTGCCGTAACTGGTTCATATATGAAAGCTAGAAATCTAAACTACAAGACAACAAACCATTATTTTGTTAGAGTTGCTGCCCCATTTGCAAACTACAGTAATAATCCAACATATGTTAGTGGAAGTGAAGGACAATTTTTCCATCCATGTTTTGATACAAATCCACAAACATACATAACATCTATTGGATTATATGATGATTTCAATAGACTTGTGGCTGTTGCTAAGTTGAGTAAACCAATCAATAAGTCTTTTGATAATGATGTTCTAATAAAAATTAGACTGAACTGGTAATATGGCAGCAGAATATGAAATCAAAGAAATTGGCTTTATAGGTTCTTTATGGCAAGGTGAATTCAACTCACCCTTGAACGTAGGCAAAACTATCGAAGTCATAAATGTTCCTAACACCATAGAGTCAGGAAGACATCAGTCTATTTTTTTAGCAACTAAAGAAAACATTGATATTCAAAAATTAAATTCGCAGCTACCAGATACTCAAACTTATTATGAGATGGGTAAAATTTCGACTGCAATTTTGGATGAGTTAGGACTTTATACAAAGATAGACAAATCATTTTTGATGGGATTGGATGTTTTGTATCGGTATAGTAGAAGGGTGCCGATAAAAGACCCAAAATCTAGTTCGTTACCCATTCAAGAAAATTGGTCCTTTGATACATCAGATACAAATAAAGTAATATACATATACAATCAGCCACAATTTATTGTAAATGTAAATTTTGTATTTCTCGTTTCAAGTGAATATCAAAACACATTATCTAATTACTTTTTAGGATTACAACAAGAAAGTTTTTCAATAGCAGTACCTCCGAGTGATTTATCAGTAGCAATCTCTCGTGCTCCAGAAATTACCATCATGACACCATCTCCACCAATTTTTACAGGAAGATTATTTGGTGAAGTGATGATCACAGATGAAATGATAGAAAATGCTGCAGTATCAAGATTCACAAGTAATCTTAATTTTTTCAATGAATCACAAGAAAATCGACCCATTGACATAACAACCGGTGAGTTTACTTCACCGGAACCCTTGTTTGACACCAGTAGTAATGAAATTATAAGTGCTAATATAAAAGAAATAGATAACAAACAAATTCAATTATCGAATTTATTAGATCAACAAAAGCTAAACCCGGCATTTCCGTTTTATTCGATCGCCGCTGTAAAAACAGAAATTTTATATCTAACAATGATAAAGAATTATCTGATAGAAAAACTTGCCGAGCTAAATAATATTGGATTACCAGAACAGAATCCTGATAGATATACAGTAACCGGTGAAGGAATTATAGAAGTTCTTCCACCACCACCAATAGAAGAAGATCCAGAAGTACAAACGGTTCAAAATCAAATACAAAAAGAACAAGATGATTTTGAATTTTTTATAGATGATATGATTGAAGACCTTACGTTGGATGATAATAATGTATATGTTTTCAAAAAACTTTCAAAAGTTTCTGATTATTCGTTGCCAATTATTAGATACAAAACCAATGGAATGTTTAGATGTACTGGTGAAAAGTTATCAACATTTTATACTGGCTCACTTTCCGAAAAACAACAGAAATACTATCTAACTGTACTAAATGAGGCAGAAAATACTACGGACGCATATCATCAATTTGATATAACGTATTGCCATATATCTGGCTCAGGTTCAAGCCATATTGAAAATGAAGTTGATTTATATCCATCAAAGACAATGTATAGAAAATATATGTTAGAATGTTTTGGACATACTAACGGAAAATTTCCATTCAAGAATGGTAAAAATGGTGATTACTTCTACGCAATCCAACTAGATAGAAATCAATTTAGAGAAAAATTAGACTTAGGAAATTTTGAGTTAACATTATGTGAATTATCTTCAAGTGGAACTCAATCACATGGAAGTTCGTCTAAACTATTTAGTTTGATTGACGAAAGTAAAGATTCAAAACAAGAAATAGTTACTAATGAAGGAATTCAAGAGTATTATTACATAACTTCTGGCTCAATTAGAGACGGTGTTTATAATGAACCTGAAGATGACGCTTGGGGTGTTGTATTTCCAAAAATGGGTCTTATTATTTTAGACGGTGTAGTTCTTGATCAATCTTGTTCGTTCAACACCGTAACTGGTTCTGTTGATGGACAGAATTCAAAAAGATTATTCTTATCAGTTAGTGGTGCAGCAGTTCCAACTGCGTATCGATCAAGTGGTTCATTTTTTGCAAGATCATTTGAAACATTTTTGACAGAAACGTATTTTTGCCGTGCAGATTTCAATGAATTCAATCATTCAACTAATTATACTTATGTGAGTGGGAGCGACGGATTTTTAAAGTATGATTACTTCAAAAAGAAACCACATTCATACATAACAACTGTTGGTTTGTATAATAGAAATAAGGAATTACTTGCAGTTGGTAAATTACGAAACCCGATTTTGAAAAATGAGGGAAATTCTTGTATATTCGAAGTAGTATTGAGACTAAACTAATATGTCATTTCAAAAAGGAAATAGTATAAGTCTTATTTGGAAGAAACTCAAAAAGGGTGACTATACTGTTAGACCATTTGAGGTGTATAAACTATGGCAAATATCGTCTGATGTAGTCGAACCAAGAAATTACTATGGACTTTTTGATATTCAGCTTTATAGAGCTCTTTATCCAGAAAATCATAAGTATTACGGTGGAGTTGCAAATTTATCATCTTCTCTTTATGATAGAGTATTTACGACTCAAAGTTTAGACCCAAAACTACTTTGGTATTATTTAGATCATAATTTTTACACAGAGTATTCAAAAGATAAAATACCGAATGTTGTAACGGATTATGAAAGAATAACTTATCTTGCAGAATCTAGCTCTATGATGGTATTACCACAAGGTGTTTTTGGCGAAGGAATTCGTAGAAATTCTGTAAAATTTACTAGTGTTCATCCTACATCTTCTTATCAAGTTACTATGATGGATGACGGTAAAGGTAATTTGAAAGATTTGGCTTTTGATGAAACAAAGATGGTTGGTAGTAACAATTTATACCTATATTTAGGATTCAATGAAAAATATAGGGAATATAATCTCAGAAATAAGCCTATTAGTTATGTTTTAGACGGGTCTCCACTTTTGAACGAAGTTGACTCAATAAAGAACAAACACATAAGTTATTTACCAGGTATAACTACGTTAAATCCCTTCACAAATACAACACAGTCTACCGGTGTCTCTTCATATCTTGATGGTGGTTATTATGAAGTAAAAACTCCTGATAATTTCAATTTTACAAGTAGAAATAGTTTTGCATTTAGTTTTTGGTTGAATATACCACCAACTCAATCAAATTTACAATTTACATATAATCATCTATTTGATAAAAGAACAACAAAAGATTTAATCGTGAAGGACAGAATAACTAAAGTCGTCTCTACGATTGACAGTAACGAACATCCTACTATACAAGGAGAATCGTCAAATTATCCATTTGATGTAAAACTTTATAATAGAACCGCTGGACTTACAAATGAACATAAAATAGAATTCTCTCAAAAATCGGGAGAAACACTTTTTTCAGTTACTTCGAGTGCGATCTCTCACTCAATGTGGAATCATATTGTTTGCCAGAAGAGCTCAAGTTATTATCAGATTTGGGTGAATGGTATATTGAGTGGTCAAATTACTGGTTCTATTACAACAAATACAACCAATGATAACAAATTTTTTATAGGAAGTAATGGCACATCAAATGGTACATATTCGGGGTATCTTGATGAGATACGAATATACAAATCAGGATTGACCTCTGAACAAATAACATATCTTGGTGATAATTCGTTCGAATTAGGATATGCATATCAGACACCACGTATCGGTAATGTTTTTTACAAACAGGGAATAATTGTAGTTTCTGACCCAAAACCAAAATATGCAAATGTTTTTCTTGGAAAGAGTGGTAGTTTTGATTTTTATGGAACAGATTACGGATTTACTGGTTCGTTTCGCAGTACAACAACCTTCTATGAACATGAGATAACTTGTAAGATAAGAAAAAGTGAATTCAATTTTACACAAAATTGGACTGTTCGTCAGGATAAAAATGACTCATCTCAATTTGTAGATGACTATGTAACAAGTTCATTTTTCAATCCATATGTTACTACTATTGGTTTGTATAATGACAAATACGACCTCGTTGCTATTGGTAAATTATCATCTCCACTTGAAAAAAGAGATGATGTAGATATGAACGTAATTATAAGGTTCGACGTATAATGAAAAGAAATGCAGTTGCGATAAAACATGGTTTCCGTAGTGGTCTTGAAGATACAATCAATGAAAATCTAAAATCCTCAAAGAAAAAATACGGGTACGAAACCGAGAAACTCTCATACATAAAACCAGCCACAAACCACACCTATACACCCGACTTTGTTCTACAAAAGAAAAAAGGTGGTACGATGTACTTGGAAACAAAAGGACGTTGGGTAAAAGCCGATAGAGAAAAGATGGAACTGATATTCAACCAACATCCAAATATAGACATCAGGTTTGTCTTTCAGAATCCAAACGCAAAACTCTACAAGGGAAGTAAAACAACATATGCCCAATTTTGTGAGAAACGGGGTTGGTTATGGTCAAAGAAAGAAATTCCACAAGAGTGGTTGGATGAATGTTTGTAATACTTATATTTATTTATGAGTGTATTTCAAGTAGACACTCTTTTTTTACAATATTAGAATTTTGAGGGATTTACATGAAAACGATTACTAAAAAGAGTAGACTATTTGAAGACGATGAAGTATTTGGAACAACAGATGCCATACCGTTGAGTAAAGTTCCAGCAGATGCTGCAAAAATTGCCTTCAAAGGTGGAAAAGCAGACGGTGAGGCAAAAGATGACCAAGTTATAAATAAATCTGTAACAATTCCTGCAAGTAATCTAAAACCATCACAAAAAGAAATCATTCCACAAAAGGCAGTTGAATTTGCATTTTCTGCAATTATGAAAATAAAACCTATGCAAAGTGGACCTGGTGGAAATCTTGGTGCCATTGTTTCAAATGATAATTACATCATGGACGGACACCATAGATGGGCAGCAACATTTCTTGTAGACCCGACCGCTAATTTAGAAGCAACTCAAATTGATTTACCCGGTGCTGCTCTTGTTACAGCACTAAATGTTGTTACAAAAGGTATCGGTAGAAGTGGAAAAGCTGGTGAAGGTGATATTGCACAATTTGGTGGTAAACCAATTGAAGACGCAATAAACGTTGTACTTGAAAAAGGATATTGGGCACAATCAGATCCAGAAAAATGTAAAAAGGCATTTGAAGAATGGGGCGGTGGTTCGGTAGATGAAGCAAAGAAAAAAATGATTGACAACGCAAGTAAAATGCCAAAGTCAATTCCATCATGGGCACCGAATCGAGTTGATATGCCTGTTATAAATGCACCAGAAGTTATGACTGTTGCAAAGGCAATCGCCGCCGGTGCAGTTGATATAAAGGCACCGTATGGTGATGATGTAAAAACAAAGATGGAATCATATTATCAAATGAGACGTGGTTTGAAACCATTGAATGAATCAGTAGTAAAAATTCTTCGTGATTACAATAAAAAGAATCAAAAAAGGTTACAAGAATCGTATATTCGTAAAATTGCAAAAGAAAGACTAAACGAGAAATCGTCTACACGTCTAAGAGGTCTTTTGGATTCTATTGTTTTTGAAAATCTGATAAAGAAAAAAACAAAAAAGAAATAAAGGAGAGAAATTGTGAAGTTATCATCAAGAGGACAATTACTTTTAGAAGCAGACGATGTATTGAGAAAAATACGTTTAGAACAACGTCAACAACTCAACGAAGGTGTCATTATGGACGCCATAGCTGGAATAAGAAAAGCCGCAGAATCTTATGCCAAAGAAAACTTTGAAGAATAC
>Ga0129333_10006501_pt1 | contig 11052 bp, 4 predicted proteins | sample CPB6_08_DNA_FD_94474 | JGI IMG/M metagenome (GOLD analysis project Ga0129333, IMG submission 94474) | Freshwater to marine salinity gradient microbial communities from Chesapeake Bay, USA - CPBay_Sum_0.6_0.8_DNA | ecosystem: Environmental > Aquatic > Marine > Coastal | place: USA: Chesapeake Bay...
GCTTATTTATTGTATCTGCATAATGCTTATGCTATAATAATTTAGAATCCTTAAGGAGGATAAATTGGCTACAAAAGTATACGACGTAGAAGAGATTGAATTACAAAATGGTGATAAGGCTAAACTTAAACCATTATCAATCAAGCAACTCCGTAAATTCATGGAAGTTGTAAAAAAGACACAGGACTCAACAGATGAGAATGTTACTCTTAGCATTCTAATTGACGCATGTGCAGTTGCACTTGAAACTCAGTTACCAGATCTTGTTGCAGATAGAGATAAGCTTGAAGAGGCTTTGGACGTTCCAACAATTAATCGCATTCTAGAAGTTTGTGGTGGAATTAAGATGGACGACCCAAACCTGATAGCGGCAGCGGTTCTAGCTGGTCAGAACTAGACTTAGCCGCATTAGAAGGACAGGTATTTCTTCTTGGGCATTGGAAGAATTACGAAGAGTTAGAAGAAAATTTATCAATGCCTGAGCTCATAAGAACATTGGAAGCAATGAACGACAAAGAGCATAACCAGCGAAAATTTGCAGCATCACTAAAAGGAATACAATTAGATGATGAGGCAAAAACAGAAGGCAAGACCTTCGACGATGTAAAAAGAAAGGCACTTGGAATCACCGCATCTGCAGATGATGTTGTTTCATTACAAGGATCTTTTGCCAGCGCAGCTGGATTTGGAATCGGAATGGGTCTTGGCTATTCTAAGGAGTAATTAATGGCTGACGAGCAAATTGTAACGAGTATAGTCGCCAAAGCCGACTTGTCGAGCCTTGTGTCTGAAGTACACAGGGCTACGGCCAGTTTACAGCAATTACAAAGAGAATTACTCACATCAAATAAATCTATAGCGTCAGCAACTAAAGTTGCACAAAATGCTTTTAGAGACACACTTACTAAAAGCGGAATGTATTCAAGTCATTTCGTCAACTTACAATCAGATGTAGATAAATTTGGTAAAAATTTAGATGCAGGAAGATTAAAGCTTAGAGATTATTTCCAAACATTTAGAACTCATGTAAAATCCACTGGCGGAATGATAAGAGAGCTTGCTAAAGAGCAAGTAATGTTACAAAATGCAGTTTTGCAACCACTGGGAAGAAATGCTCAGGGATTAATGCAATACAATGTAATGATTCCAAGAGGCTTAGATGCAGTAAAAAGTAAGATGCAATTGGCAAATATGGAAGCCATGATTATGAATAGGACTTTATCTCAAGGTTCAACTGCTCTTATTAATTGGGGTAAAAATACTCAGTGGGCTGGTCGTCAGCTAACAGTTGGATTAACAGTTCCGCTAGCTATGTTTGGAGCTCAAGCATCAAGAGCATTTAAAGAAGCAGATCAAGAATTAACTAGGTTAGTAAAGGTTTACGGAGATATCTCTGGAACTGCTTCAACAGATTTGCAAAAAATAAGAAAAGACGTAGCTGCAACTGCAAAAGAAATATCGTCAGCAATGGGTGTTTCTTTTACAGAAACTATAGGGCTAGCTGCCGATATAGCTGCAACTGGAAAAACGGGAAATGATTTATTAAATTCCGTTAAAGAAACAACAAGGTTGGCAGTTCTTGGAGAAGTAGATAGACAAGAAGCAATGAAGGCTACCCTTGCTTTACAAACAGCATTTAAATTAAATACTCAAGAGTTAACAGAATCTATTAACTTTTTAAACGCAGTTGAAAACCAAACATCAACAACTTTAAATGATTTAGTTACAGCAATTCCAAAAGCTGGTCCAGTAGTAAAATCTTTGGGCGGAGATGTAAAAGATTTAGCTTTATATTTAACAGCCATGAGAGAGGGCGGAATAAATGCCTCTGAATCTGCAAACGCATTAAAGTCAGGATTAGCTTCATTAATTAACCCAACTAAGCAAACCGTAGGCCTAATGTCAGATTTTGGAATAGATATTTTAGGCATGGTAGAAAAAAATGCAGGAAGCACAACGGGCATGCTTTTGGATTTACAAAAGGCATTAGATGGACTAGATCCATTAAGTAGAGCAAGAGCTATAGAGCAAATGTTCGGAAAGTTCCAGTTTGCTAGAATAAGTGCTTTGTTAGCAAACTTAGGAAAAGAAGGAAGCCAAACTCAGCAGGTTATGCAGCTTATGGCTGCTAGTACTGCAGAGTTAGCAAATGTAGCAGGCCGAGAGTTATCTTTAGTAACAGAGTCAGCATCTGGTAAATACAGAAGAGCAATAGAAGGATTAAGGGCTAGCCTTGCAGATGTTGGAGAAGAATTTTTAGGTGTAGCTACAAGATTTATAAATGCATTTACTAAGGTATTAGATTTCTTTAATAATTTACCAGAACCAATTAAAAAAGCTGTTACCTATTTAGGTGGATTTACTGCTGTAATTGGTCCTATAATTATGTTAACGGGTGTTCTTGCTAACTTCTTTGGATATATAACTAAGGGTGTAGTCTCATTAAGATCTTTCTTTATGGGAATGCGTGGCTGGAAGATGTTAACTCCAGAAATGATTGCTGCAGAAAAAGCAGCCATGATGGTAGAAAAATCATTTTATTCAGATGCCGCCGCTGCAGAAGTATTGCATGGAGCATTAACTAAATTAATAACAGATTATAGAACTTTGCAACAAGCAATGGTTGGTGGGGTTATTCCATTAAATCCTACAGTAACTACTCCAATGGGCAATCCTATTATGGGTAGGCGTATGGTAGACCCAACAAATGTATATGCTGGAGCAATGGATACAAGATCTATGTCTCACATTATCCCAAGAGATCCAGCTAGACCAGCTTCTATATTTGGCGGAGTCCCAGGAGCTACTCCAGTAAATCAGGCTATCGGCAGAAATATGCAGATATACATGGACGATGCTTTACCAAGCGTTCCAGGAGTTACTACGGTAAAGGGTGTATCAACTGGAATAGTTGCTTCTGAAGCCGCAAGATTCCACGCATTAATGGCAACACTTGGAATGCAAACAGAAGCAGAAGTAGCGGCACTAAAGAAAACAATAGCATTGGGCGGAACGGTTAGCTCACAATTATTAGATACTTTTGATGACATATTGCCAATAACATCTAGATTAAGTCAGAATGCAGCAACTCAATCAGCTGCAATTGTTGCTGAATTACGTGCAGGTAAAATAACAGTTGATGCAGCAAAGGCACAGATACTAGCAGTAAATGCTCAATTAGAACAGGCATTGATGTCTGAAGTTAGCATGTATGCAGGATCACGTGGCAGAACAATTGATTTTTATAAAGCTCCATTAATGAATCAACCAGTTGTTGATGCTAATGGACAATTTACGTTAAGAGATTTATATAAGAAAACTGCAAATAAATCTGTCATGGAGGAATTTGGCAGACTTCGTGGGGTAAGAACATTTGGTGCTCCTTACAGCATTCATACAACAAGGATTCCTAGGCTTAATAGTGGTGGCGGAATAGAATCATTTGGGCCAAATAAAACACAAGTTTCTGGACCGTCTTCTATTAGCTATGATGATAGATTAGGATCTGTTCCAGTAGGCGGATATGTATTAAATCAATCAGCTTCAATGAATCCTATGAACAGAGATCTTGTTGCAATGGCGCCAGCAACATACAACGATGGTGGAGAAATTACAGCAGCGCTAACTCCAAAAGAAATTGTTTTCGGTCCAAAAATACATCAAATTCCAGGGCTTTATGAAGCAGTAGATGCTGCTAATAATGGATATAATTTTGGTGGACAAATTATGAGAAACATTAAAACTTATGGAATGCCATTCTGGTCAGCATTTTCTAGATTAAACATGGTAAATAAAAGATATGCTGGAGCAAGAACTGCTTCTGGCGGGATGAATGCAGCATCTGGACAGCTTGGCTGGGGCGCAGAGTATAGAGCAAGATCTATTATGCATGACGCCACAATTCTATCAGAAAGAGGAATGCCTAGAGACTTAGCTCTTGCACGTGCATCAAAAGATTTTGATGAAGCTGTGGCATCTTCTACTTATTCTTCAGGTCCTTATATGGGATCTATAAGTAATAAGTTATGGCAACAAAAGAGATTAGAGCAATTTAAAGCTTTAGATAAAGAATTGAAAAAAACTTATAATCCTGTATATGGTATGTCTAGGTCTAATAGAGATGCTTTAGTTTTGCCAAATGAAAAAACAATTAAGTTTTTATTAGATAATGCAGAGTCACTTGGCGGTAAAGCACACGTAGAAAGAATATTTAAATCTTTAGGAATCATGGATAAAAATGGAAGTATTAATTTGTCAGGACTTGGTAAAAAAATGGTTACTGAGCATACTCTTCCATACGGTCAATGGGGCTATAGTGCCAGAGGAAATTATGGACAGGCAATGTGGGGAGAAAAAAATATTAATGATGCCTCTAATCAATTAAGAGCTCTTCTACAATTTAGAAAAAATGAAGTTCCAGGAAGCTTAAGAGGATTTAGTTTATATCCAGATCAACTAATTAAATCAGATAAAGGATTGAGTATATATAATAAATCTTTGATGAGAAATCTTGGATTTAGCATGGAAGATTTAATTGCTATGCAGTCTATGGGTATAACATCGCTTCCACAAATATTTAGACAAATAGTACAGCCAGGTAAAAAATATTTACAAGGTGTAGGTGGAACTAAAAATGTTAGAACTTTATTCCCAGCTATGGCTGCAAATTATGGCGGACCTATTGGAAGAGGTAAAAGATATTACGGTAATCCAGTAAACTTAATTAATGCTAGTAGCATGCTAAACATCTTGAAACAAGCAAAACAAATGTCAAGCAAAGAAGCATTAGGTAGTTTTGCCAAAATGCCAGTAGCTGGATATAGCCATCAAATAGCTCCAAGTTCTGGAAAGAGTTTCCCAATTCCTGGAGTTTCTGGATTATATAAAAATGAATCTGGAGATTTAGTATTCTTTAAGGGAGTTCCAAATGAAATATCTGCAAAAGCAGAAATGTATGGAACTAGAATGGCAAGAGAAGTTTTTGGACTAGATTCCCCAACACAAACAATTAGAACAATTAGGAACCCATTAGATCCAACAGGTAAGTCTAAATTGCTTGGACTTGAATCTCCATTCAATCCTATATTTTCGGCGGGCGGCACTAAATTCACTCAAGATCAAATGATAAGACAAACAATTGCTTCTTTAATTATGGGCAATAAAGACTTATCAAAAACAAATGTATTTGGAAATATATTAGCAGATGTTGGACCAGCAGGTGTATTTTCTAGAGCCTCTATGAATAATGCATATGCTACAAATATGCATTCTATGGAACAGCAAGCGGTAATTAATTTACTTGGAGTACGTGGCGGAGCCAGAAAAGATTTTGCTTATAATACAAAAAATGTGGCTGCTGGAATGACATCTCGTCAATATGGCGCAAAAATGAAATCAGCAATGAAATCAATGAGGCCTAAACTTCTCAAGTTTATAGAGTCTTTGCCAGAATCAGACAGAGCTCCATATATGTCTTTGCTATCTAGATTTGATGAGGGCATGAATGTAAATTGGAGTCAATATCATAAACTACATTCTGCACCTAAATATAATCGTGGCGGAGGAATTGTTCGTCCAGGAAGATATAATTATGGAATTGTTGGCGACGATAGAAATAGAAAAGAGCGTAGAGAGGCTGCAAGGGCGCAGAGAAGGCTTCAGGGGCTTTCTGGACCAGCTCCTAAAGTAGATGCTCTAGGTAATCCAATAAGGCCACAGCTACAAGGCATGAGGCCAGTAGAGGTTCCAGAAGGCAAAGAGTATCGTAGATTTGGTGGATATACCTATGCAGATCTTCAGGCTAGATTTGGAAATAGAGGACTTCAGCCTATAGCTCCAATATTTGTAGACAGCGCACAAACAGTGGGCATGTCCAGTAAGGGCGGAGCAGTAAGAACAAATGTACCTATACCAGTTGATAGAGGATTAACTGATATGTCTAGAATTCTTAGACTAACAAGTATGGGAAATCTTGCAGTTGTAAATAAATTAGCTGAAGTTTTAGAAAAGCCTTTGATAGCAATTAGAAATGCAATTATATTCCAAAACAAAAAATTAATTGAAGCTCCAAAATTAACAGGATATACAGGTGGAAAAGCGTTAGTACATGTTCCTGGATTGGGTAAAACTTATGGAAGAGAAGTTGCAACTGTCCCAACATATAGTAATAGGTTTAATGCTGCTGCTGCAGCGTTAGCTGCTAAAAATTTGATGGATCCACTGGGAAGGTCAATGGCTCTTGGCAACTTAACTGGAACTAAAATGTATGAAATGGAATCTTTAAGGGCTAGTTATGACAAAGATGGTAAATACATAGGTGGTACAGGGTTCCAGCAGTCTAGACTGGCAAGATTATTAGGTCAACAAGGAATTGGTAGAGATGCAATGCGTCAAGCTGGAAGATATGCTTCTTCTTGGAAGCTTGCAGATCAAGATCGTGGTCTTTATGTAAGAAAAGGTCCAGGAATTCTTGGACTTAGAAGAAGAGAATATGCTCAGGTTCTAGAAGATGGCACAACAAGATCATTAACACGTGGCGAAGCTGCGGAAATGGGATATAGAAGAAATTTCCAAATGGGAATGGGCGGTCAAATGGGATTAATGATGGGAAGCCAAGTTGGCGGTATGGCATTAATGCAACAAGACCCATCGAAGAAATATTTAGGTATGAATCCGCAAATGGCTGGCATGGCAGTTATGATGGCTGGTGGAACCCTACCATTCCTTGCCCCTGGAATGATGAGGGGTGTAAATAACCTAATGGCAATGAGGGCTGCATCTAAAATTGGAGATGCTGCAGCACTGAAAAGTGCTAAAGACGCATCTTTGTTATTCAAAATACTTAGCCCAGCAAAATTCTTAGCACTTGGCGGAGCTGTAACGGCTGCAGTAACTGCATTGATAGTAATGAGGAAGATGCTTGACAACTGGGCTCAAGATGCTAGAAATAGGTTTGGGTTAACAGCAAAAGCTGCAGAACAGTTAGGCATAGAGCATATTAATTTAGCTGAGAAAATGAAAGCTATAAATGCTGCAAATGCAGCAGCGAATGCTACTAGATTTAGCGGAATTACTGGAGTTCCTGGGTTAATGATGAAACCAGAAGAATTAGGTAAATTGGCAGAAGAAGCTAAGTCCAAATATGGGGAACTAATAGAAACAATGAACAGGGCAGATAGCACCAATTTTGTTCAGCTAATGCTTAACATAAAAGCCCAAATGCTAGGTGCTGGGAAGTCTGTTGAAGAAACAAATAAAGCAATACTTGGCATGGTTGCTGCATCTAATCATGCAGATAAAGCGTTTAAAGTATTTTCTAATAATGGATTTACCGCAATGACAGATAGAGCTAGTGCTGCAAGACAATTGTTTAAACAATTAAGGGCGGAAATAGATAATCCTGGAGATCAGTTTGGCGTTAAAATGACAGAAGGATTTACTTATTTAATGAATAATGCGGATTCTGCTATTAAATCATTGGTCGGAACAAAGAATGCCCAGGGTGAAGTAATAGATGAAGCAATGGCATTAAATACTGTCATGAAAGAAATGTCAACAATGTCTGGCTATGATAAAATAATAGGAACAAAAGCATTTAGCGTATTGCCAAAAGAACTTCAAAAAATATTAAATGATACAGATACAATTGGAAGCTCAATAGCAAAATGGCAATTATATGTACAAAATACTAATTTTGATTTAAAAACTATGAGTGCAGAAACTGCAAATGCTTTAGTGGCATGGAATTCTGCATTTGATAGTGCAGTTACTAAAATAGAAAAAGCTGGTGGTTCAGACAATACGTTTGGAAGAATAGGGTCTGCATTATCTAGATTACAAAAAATTCAGGATGCTGTAAGTTCTAAAGCGCAAAGAGCATCACAAATTTCTCAAAGAAATGCTCAAAAAGAAATTGACTTATTAAATAAAAAAATTAAATTAATTGAAGATGAAGCTAATGCTAAATTAAAAGCTTTGAGGGCTACTCAAGATAGAGAAAACTATCAGCTAGAATTACAAAAACTTCAACTTGAATATCAAGACGCAATAGCCCGTGGAGATATGTCTTCAGCAGCAAGAGCCCAATTAGATATACAGCAGTTAACAAAAAACAGACAGATGGCTTTAGCTGAACAGGCAATATTAGATGCAGCAGAGAAAAAGAAGAAACCCTTGCAGACTAGAATTGAAAGCATACAAAAATCTGAAGGTAAAAAACAACAAGGGTTTCAAGATGCACAATATAATGCACAAGCATCTGCAAAAACAATGTCTTCTCTTCAAGAATTTGCTGATGAATATCAGTCCTTATTAAGAGAAAGATCTACTATAGGCGCTGCTGATTTTGATGCATTACAAAAAAATCAGAATTCTATAAATGATTTTGTCTCTAGAATTCAAACAGCTGGAATGAAAAAAGGAGAATTGGCAAAAGAATTAAGATCATCATTTAGCTGGATGTTTGATAACAATACTGCTGTAAACTTTGGTGCGTCTACTAATTTACCTAAAGGCACACCGTCACATATTGGAGACCTAGTTTATGGAGCTAATCAGGGAAGATTAAATAATCAGCTAAATAGAGATTTGTCAGCAGTTAATGCTCAAGCAGAAAAAATAGTAAAAGGAATTACTGGTGGAACTGCAACGTTAGCCAGTGTAGTTGCAGCAATTAGACAAGATAAAGGTAATTACGATAATCTTGGAAGACCAAAAGTTACAAGTTTATACGGAAAGAAAGGGGCCGATGGTAAAACTATAGTAACGTATAGTGCCAATGTCTCAGGAATTCAAAATCCAAAAATTGGAACAAAATTTATTGGAGCAGATGGTAAAACATATAGTATTAGATACCTTCTTCCAAACGGAGAGGCTGGGCTAAATCTTCTTTCTAAAAACAAAGGCGGTCCAATATCAATGCCAAGATATAATGTTGGTGGGCCAGTAAAATATGCAGGCGGCGGAATGGTGACACCAAACAGAAGAAACTATGGAAATGCATTGTATAATATAAATGTAGAACTAAATGGTTCTAATCTTGATGCAAATGATGTAGCTAGAGCTATACGAAAAGAAATGGAAATAAGAGAACTTGTTTCTGGACCAGGAAGGAAATACTAATGTCCTATACCAGTTTACCGAAGGGTTCTATATTATACATAGAAGCAAAAGATCTATTTGCAATAAATCCATCTGATAACAAATTCGATTATAAAGGTTTGAATGCATCGGCGCCAGGATCTACATATAATTCTACTGTAGCAACTACAAATAATCTAGCGTGGGCAACAAAAGATGCATTGGCATTTCGAAGAGTTTCAGAGCATAATCGTTCAGAATTTACAAATAGAACATTAAGAATAGAACAGTCTCAGAGAATGGCAAATGGTCTATTGCGTAAATATGTAGTAGCAGATAAACAACAATGGGATGTTTCATGGAATATGCTTCCTTCATTTAGAAATGAGACAATAGACGGGGCCTGGGGTGCAGAAGATTTAAAAGCATTTTATGAAAGTTCAGAAGGGTCAAAAGCTTTTAGGATAAAAATTAATCCAACTGTATTTTCTCCAAGCAACATAGAAACAGGGTCTTTGTCTGATGATTACACCTACACTGTAGTATTTACTTCATGTGATTTTTCAGTTGTTAAAAGAGGGTTGCAAACATTCTGGAACGTTAAGCTAAGCCTGGAGCAGGTATGATATCTGTATCTAATAGCCTAAAGGATTTGTTAAAATCTAATAGTGTAATTTCAACATCTGCTGGTGCTTTGATTGAATATAATTTAAATTCAATGGTTGAATATATAAAAGCAACTTCATATGGGGCTGATCACGAAAATTACTCAAAAGCATTTAAAAAATTATTTCCTATAGATACACTGTACAAGCCATTTAGACCGCTTTCTCCAGGAATTAAATATTTAATTCATACTACTAATAATACTGATACTGGTCCAGACTCATATCAATCAGTTAGAACAATAGATATGTCTAGTAAACCAAGACTTTATTATCCTGGACCAGATACTTATTATAAATATTGGGTTGCTCCAAAAGGAGAAGATATAAACATATCTTTGGAATATTATTCGGATCCAGAAAAGTCCACCCCTAAATTGGTAATTTCAAATAAAATAGTAGCAAGATTTGAAACATCTCATGACACCCCTTCCACCTGGACAATTACAGCAACAAAATCAGATGGCTCTGAAATATCTGTTGATGGAAATTCATTAAATAGTAATGGAGAAGCAATTATTTATTATAATGGAACAACTTGGTCAACCTCAGAACCATCATCATATTCTGGAACTCAATCATTTAAAAAGATCTCCTTGGCTGCAATAAATGGCGATTCTGGAAAATTTATTGCAGTGCTTGAATTAAGCCCAAGGTGGGTAGTAGATGTAAGCGACGACATATCATCATTTGATGTAAGAAAAGAAACAGCAGACAGTACAGAATCATTTTTGCCAGTAGGCAAAATAACATCTAATTATCTATCAATGTTTTTAAACAAATATAAACAGAACGAAAAAAATATTGTTGAGTACAATAGAAATTCTACAGAAATAGATAGCAATAAATTATATTTATTTAAGAATGCAATAATTAAACCTTATATATCAATAAAGAATGTAAACTCATATGAAAAAATATATCAGGGAGTTTTCTACATGCATTCCTGGAATGTTTCTGAATTTGGCGAGGCTGAAATAAATGCGCTAGATTCTTCAAAAATTCTTCAAGAGACACTTTGCCCAGAAGTTTTAGTAGAAAACGGATCTATAACTTTATGCATAAAAAGAATATTAGACGCAGTTGGTTTTTCAAATTACAATATATATATTAAAAAAAATGAAAATGAAGAAATAACAGATGAATCAATTCCAATATTGTCATATTGGTGGACTAACTCAGAAGAAACTGTTTGGGAAGCCCTACAATCATTATGCAAAGATTTTCAAATAAATGCATTTGTTGATGAAAATAATATTTTAAATTTTTATACAAGAGATTACATATATGATAAATCTAGAAATTTAGA
>Ga0129333_10006502_pt1 | contig 11050 bp, 14 predicted proteins | sample CPB6_08_DNA_FD_94474 | JGI IMG/M metagenome (GOLD analysis project Ga0129333, IMG submission 94474) | Freshwater to marine salinity gradient microbial communities from Chesapeake Bay, USA - CPBay_Sum_0.6_0.8_DNA | ecosystem: Environmental > Aquatic > Marine > Coastal | place: USA: Chesapeake...
CAGAGCTTGATTGGCCGAGGTAACAGAGACTGAGGCTAGCCCCGCAATCGCCCCCTCTAACAAAGTACCAAGGTTGACGTTTGTTGTGTCCCCCCACGTACCGACTTGATCACCGGTGCCCATGAGGTTGAGGCGAAGGATTTGAGAGGGGGTACTAGTCATGATCTACCTTTAGTTTGTATCTACGTTAACCCAAGAAGGGTTAGCGTCGGTTGGGGTGTTCGCCCATCCGGGGGCTTGCGTCGTGTTGATATTCTGCCAGTTGGCGTTCTGACTGTCATCAATGAGGACCCAAAGGTAACTTGAAGCTAGCGTGTCGGTCGCCGCAATCTGCTCAGCGATGGTAGCCGGGAAACTCGCATTTGCGCCAAAAACATCGACGGTCTGAGCACTCTCCGGGACTGTTGCGTTGAAAGTGGAAGAGGCGACAAGGGTCTGATCCGCTCCGGTAGCTTGCTCTAGCAAAAAAGCCGCATAGACGGGGGTAGCAGATACGATGTCGCTACCCTGAGCAAGCTCTGCAACAGACACAGGAAAAGCTACATACCCCACAGAGGAGTCAGATCCGCGTACGGACTCATCAACCGTCGAGGGGAAAGTAAGATACCCTACACTAGCATCTACAGCCGTAGCGGAGTCGGCGTAGGAAGAATTAAAGCTGGACCCAAACACCCAACCTAGGGAACCGCTGTTGCTAGAACCCTCTCCGGGATACCACGTGCTGCTTAAGCTATAGGCCCGCACACCAAGTATAGACAAATAGCCGACACTAGCGTTTGTAGCGGTGCCTGACCCGGTGTAAATAATAGAAGCGGGGGACCCGAGAACGAGCAAATAACGTCCAGCTTCACCAGACGCACCCCACGAGTTAGTTATACGTTGAACGGTCGAACCGAGGTTTATAGACGTTGCGCCAATACTTTTATACGTATTAGTAATAGCACCAAACGTATTATTGCCAGTTATAGTAAGTGAGCCAGAACCAGCTTGGTTTAGCGTGATATCAGGGTATGCGTAGTCACTACCAACAAATGTTTTAGGAGACGAGCTTGTCAAACTTATAGTGCCGGGGCCTGTAATAGAGAGCGCACTTGGTGAGGATGTATACCAAGCGGAGCCAGAAGCCGCCAAAACTAAAGACCCTGAGGCAAAAACTAAACCGCCGTATATGTTACTGCCACTAGCGTTTACAAAGGTAGCAGTATATCCATTCAAGTTAAAAGAAGACCCAGATACAGAGGATACAAACAGAGTTTGGGCGGTAAAACTATCTTGTAGTTCTACAGGCGCAGTTATAGATAGGTAGGAAGGGAAGCTAACTCCAACACTACGTATTTTTTGTGTTCTATTGCTATTGGAATTAAAAAATAAAAAGTAGGGAGTTCCAGACAAAGTGGTTCCGGTTCCATTAATAAAGTCACCGTGTACAGTAATATTACTCGCTATGTTAAGCGTCATGGTCCTAGAAGTTCTGGGAGACATGTCTATTGTGCCAACGTATATATCACTAGTGATAGCTACAGTGGCCCCAGAATCCAATCCTGCGGCTTCAAATATAACAGTATCTTGCGCTAGCGGGTAATTATCAGCATTAGGAGTGCCGCCCGCCGTCGACGACCAAGCTACGTCAAACCAATTACCACCAGCGGGTTGACTCCAGTAAACAGTTTTTGGGTTAGCAAATTGAATACCACTGCTGTATCCTAAATTGCCCAATCGAACCCCATAGGCTATAGCGCCAGATACACGAATCCATCTGAAATCTACATCCACCAAAGAAAACGTACTACAGTTTATGGTAGCCGTAGTGCCAAAACTATCACTCGCAAAAATAGTGCGGGCGGATGCAGAAGCGCCAGCAGACACCGTAAGAGCACCGGCTATTGTTTGAGTACCAATAAGGGCTACAAGAGTGCTGCCGCTAAAAGCACGCCCAACAAACGACAGGTTATTAAATGCACTACTACCATATATGGCTGAAAAACCTATAGACGAAAATGTTACGTTGTAAAAAGAAAAGTTATCGCTATAAATAGCACCACTAGAAAGAAGCGTAATCTGAGACGTGCCGGATATAACACTTAGTTCTCTATTATAAACAGCAGAAACGCTAGATAGCAGGTAAAAACTACCAAGCGTTATAGACGTATTAGAAGAGCCAAAGTCTATAGATCTTGTCGAAGATCTAAGAAAACTGTTGAAGTCGTACCCGTAGAATCGAGCTACAGTAAAATTGTATATACCACACCTAAAAGAACCGCCTAACAAAATAAAATTAGGAAAGTTATTGACAGTTAGCGCTGAACCTAAAGACCATTCAGAGCCAATACCGTTAACAGTTATGTCGCGGTTAGTATTTGCTATAGGTATTCCGTTAGTAGTTAACGTCTTACCTACGCCGGTTCCAGATAATGTAATAGCGGGAGAAAAAGTTACCGACCCGCTTAGGGTTACACTTCCGTGCGCACTAAGTACATAAGGAAACGTAGACTGAAAAGAAACAGTACCAAGAGCTGGACTAGACGCAGTAAGTTGGTTACAGCGAGCGCCATAAAAATCTATAGTCACTGTGTACGAACCAGCACTTGAAGCAGAATTAAATATTACGTTGTCAGACGAGGTAGGTACAACAAACGCAGAAGGGCCACCAGAAGATAAAGACCACCTAGAACCGTTACCCCAAGAGCCAGAACCGCCAACCCAATAAAGAGTCCTTGCCGCTGGCAGCGAAGAAAGGTAGATAGGCCCGGAAAAATAACTTGACCCCATTGGAGTGGGTACATACAGTGCACCCGGAGACGTATCGTTAAGGGCAAAACTACCCAGATAAAGATAGTTCGCTACGCAGTCAGGGCCAGCTAAAAAATGCTGCGTAGAAGAAGTAGCTGAAGATCCATATAAGTATACGGGATAAGAAGCCGTACCAGATACAGACCACGAACCAAAAGTTTGCCCGAAACCAGAAAAATCTATGACCTGCCCTACAGTTTTTGTGCTACTAAAAGAACTAAAGCTGTTATAACCCGCAACGACAAAAACAGTATTGGGCGCGCCACCGCCGCCAATTGTAAGCCCGTTATAACATAAAGACCCGCCATAAAAATATCTAGTAATATTACTACCTGTATTAGTAATAGATATATTAGCTGAGCCTTTATAAAACTCAGGTGCGTTATTTAAGTCCCATACAAGGGAATTGCCAGTTAAAGACCACAAACCGGAGCCCATCTTAAGAACAGCTAAAGAACCTCCGGTAGCAGTAACAAAGCCAGCAGTAACATTGTATGACACAGCATCAAACGTACCTCTTACAAGCGTTAAGCCGATAGTAATAGCGGTCGTAAACAACAAAGAACTTGCAAGTTGAACCGTACCTGAAACACAGGCGACCGTTATTGAGCATCCAAATGTTCTGCCGTTGCTGTTAATAACTTGAACACCGCGACCTGCAAAATTAATCGTGTTGAAGGAACTAGACATAGATACCGCTGAACCAAACGTCCAATTACCGTGGACTGCTGGGGAAGCGCCTGTAAGAAGCGTCATCCCAGCACTACGAGCGGATGAGTCAAACGTACCAATGTTCCATGCTGCTTCAATAGTAATCGTACCCGTCACGCTTCCAGCGTTATCAAACACCGCCGTGTCTTGTGCCAACGGGAAGTTGTTGATATTTGGCGCACCGCCAGAACTCGATGCCCAAGCCGTAGCACTCCAGTTCTGAGTACCCGCAAGGTTCCAGTACACAGTTTTTGGGGCAGGGAACGTGATCCCAGAGTTCCCACCGCAATCACCAGCACGAATGGGAGATGCGCCAGCAGCAGCACCGGCTATCGTGATGTCCCTGAAGTCGCAGTTAGCCACGGAGATCGTGCCAACGGTCAGGGTTCGGGTAGTGCCAAGAGTATCTGAGCGAACGAAAATACGACGGACTGCTGTGGCTCCGGCGATGGTGAGGGTACCGGTAATGGTTTGGTTTGCCGCTAAAGCTAGCTGTATCAAACCAGCCGACGCAGGGGCAGGGAGCGTCAGGGTGTTAAATGTGTTTGCGCCAGTAATTGTGTATGTTGTCGATGTAGTATTTGTAAACGATACGTTATAAAAAATTTGCCCACCGCCAGCAATAGTTGCAAGTCCTGTTTGAGTAGATATAGAAGAAGTACCAGCATTAAAAGTCAAGTTGGTGCTAGTTGTAAAGACAATAGGATTTACACTGCCAGACAACGTCACCGTACTCGACCCAAGCGTAATCGTTCTGACGTTGCTGTTGCTGGACGACAGTTGTCCAGCGACGACGTTATAGTTCTTAGTATCAAACGTGCCGTTGGTGACGGTGAGAGCGTTAGAACCAATGTTTAGCGCGTCGGCAAGCTGAACAGTACCGCCGTAAGAGTCGACGGTAATTGCGCCAAACATCACCCTCCCTGCACTCGTAATCGTCTGAGTATTTCGGCCAGAGAAGGTTAACGTGCCTGAATAGCTTTGCGTTACCCCACTACCAAGCACCCAGTCGCCATAAACTGTGTACCCCGTCGACCCGGCCAGCGTCATTGCGTTTGTTCGGGTGGACATAGACACCGTACCTATATACGGGATAGCCGAGTCTAGCGTCACCGTAGCAGACGCATTCAGCCCCGTGTTTTCAATAACTGCCGTGTCCTGAGCGAGCGGAAAGTTGTCTGTGCTGACTCCACCACCAGACGATGCGGCCCAAGCGTTATCAGACCAGTTGCCACCGGCTGCTTGATTCCAGTACACCGTCTTGGGGGGTGAAAATGTGATGTTTACGTTACTACTAAGATTGCCAAGTCTAGTACCAGAAATAGGAGAAGTAGGGCTAACAACGCGTATACCGCGAAAGTCAACATCAGCTATAGCCCCAACTACAGCCACTGTAATGTCGCGCATCAAACCGTAGACAGACGAACGAAGCCAAAGCCTACGATTACCTTGAGTACCACTAGTAGAGAACGTGCCAACTACGTTAAACCCGTTCTCAACGTCGAATACAGTTACACCAGAAGTTGAAACAGGCGTAAAAGTTAGGTTTAAGCAAGTGGCAGAAGTAGTAACAGTGACCGTGTAATGCGCAACACCACTGCCAGAGTTAGCGTCAAAAAATACGTTATCTACGCTAGTAGGTACAGAAGCGCCGCCGCTACCGCCAGAAGATGTAGCCCATTTAGTGGGATCAAACCAGCTGCCAGTTCCACCAACCCAGTATCTGTCAGCCACGGTTACACCTTGTAGTACCAGACACCTTCAACTTCAATAAGCTTGGCACCGGACGAGGGTACGCTTTCAAGTTTTTTGTACAACTCACCATCAACCACTGTCGTGAGAGACGGTTCTGGAGGTGGGGCAGTAAGAAGCGCAATCCAGTTGTCGCGGCGAGTTTCCTTCATGACTTGGATCTCTGCTTCCGTAAACGTGTGATCGTCCGGAAGGTGCAGAGCGTCAGCAAATTTGCCGTAAGAAGTTTCAAACTCAAAGTCAATCTTCATACCCAACCCCAACAAATCAATACGGGTACAGATTACAAAGCGTCAAGCGAGAACGTATAAGTTACGTTAAGAGTATCTCCAGCAATAACCGTCCTATCTCCGGGAGCCTGAAAATCTGACTCTGAAAACAAAACACCAGAAGTACCACTAGCTACAGTACACAAAAAAGCCCCTGCAACTGTGCCACCAGCACCGGTTATGCTAAACGAAGAAGGAGAGGCAGAATTAGTAATAACAGAGGGGTCGGCGCTAGTAGCCGCCCCAAAAGTAACCAATTTTCTGGAGCCCGAGTAGTTAGTAAACTCAGTCCACCCAGCATGAATAGCCAAAGTATCAGTAGCGATATACGTAGTGCTGCCATTGGGGCCTGTAATCAGCCCTACGTAAAGAGCTGCGGTATACGATACTCCTGCAAAGTATCTATTATTCATATTCTGCAGGCCTTCGTTAACGACAAGGTTGTGAGAAACACTTTCCCATTTAAGCTTCCCTGCCGCGTCAAAGCATTGCACGTGGAACAACCCCCCACCCCTAACAGATTCAGTAGGCTTTGCGTTACTGACAAGTGACGCGGCTACTTGATCCGTCGATTTTGCTTTTGCAAAAGACATGTTTAACCCCTCAGGAGATACGAATTATTGCCGATGTGCTTGATGGAGCGGGGAACCGCACAGCAAACTGAACCAAAGATGTTTTGTCAGCTCCAAAATCCAACACACAAACCGCTCCACCATCCCCCGGCTTGTAGATCAACGCGCCACGAGCAGTAATAGAACCAGTCCACACAACGTCATCGAAAGACCAGTAAGCAACACGCCCGGTTGATGACCCGAGTGTCGGCACCTGCGTAATGGTGAGGGGGGAACCACCGGGCATATAACTACCGCCAGAAGATTCGCCGTCAGAAGAGTACGCTGAAGTTTGATCCGTCAACGAAGCATTGTTGGTGTACAACGCAATATAGTAGGTGTCCAAAGTACCTGTATTGAAGTTAAACAGACCCTTTGGAAGACCTACTTTGAAGCTGTTGCAGGTGTAGTTACCAGTGAATGCCATCACGTCACCACTTGTCTGTATTGACCTGACCTGTAAGCATCTTGACGCTCCAACCCATCGCCCAAACGCTTAGCCAAGGCCAATGCTTCTTTGTACTTAGTATCGTAAAGAGTGATGATATCTTGCGTACCCTTCATAAAGGTGTACGCCTCAACAAGGCACCCGTACAACAGCACCGTATCGAAGTTGTCCCCAAGCCAAGTAGTACTCGCAGTGACAATAGACTCAGGGTAGTAGTAATAGTGCAGCTCTACCGTATAAGCCGCATCAGGTTTAGGGCCCAACAAAAACGACAGCTCGTTAGTTATAGTAGCACCTGATACTGTCGGCCCAAACAGAGCGTAGTGCTTAGGCAGTCCAGAAGACGCGGGGTTAGGGTACGCCTCACGGATGAAGTTCACATCCTTATTAAGCATGTAGTTGTACCGACCCGTAGCGTCTATAACCGCAAAAGAGTACGGAGCCAAAAAATCGTTCGGGGCAGATAGGTACGGCGTAGCAATAGAGAGCGTACCAGTCTGGTTCTTCCTCAACGAAGGAAACTGTACCGAGTTATAGATGCGCTGTTCCGCTTGCTCAATGATAGTGTTCAACTGAGTCGTGTACGAGACCGTCGAACCATCAGCAAGGTACGTCGCCGGAAACTGATTCTCCGTGTACGACTGAATCGCAGCAACCAACTCGGCGTAGTTCATGCCATCGGACCCCGAGCCATGAGGCCTTTAGTGGCCGCACCAGTACCGCGAACCTTGATGCCGGTGGTCTTGACATCGTCGGCACCACGGTCCCCCATGCTCACGCGAGGGAGCGCACTACGCGGCCCCATCTGCGCTGCGGTCAGGTTGTTGGGGTCTTTGCCTTTCAGCATTGCTGCGTCTTGAGCGGTGTTCACGTTCACATCAGCACCTGTCATGGTATGAGGGGGTGCATACAGAGATGCGGGACCGACTTCTTTGCCGCCGATTTTCATGCTGTACTTAGCCATGTTAACCGCCTCGTTGGTTCATAGCGCGAGCCATGTTACGGCCCATTTTACGCATAGCCATACCGGTCGGCCCACCTTTTTTCATGCCTTTGGAGTGCATGCGTTTTTCGTGTGCTTTAACTTCCTTCTTGGCAACTGCCTTCATACCCGATTTGTCCATCATGGACTCCTTAAGTGGTTTCTACCGTAACTGTACCAATTTGTATGGTGGTAACCAAGTTATTGGGAGTCAACGCAGCATCGAAGCTCGAAGACCCCCCTACAGGATTCCAACCCCACTGAAAAATTCGGCTACCTTCGCCACTACTGCCATCAGCCAAAATCCCAGACACACGATAAGTAGTATCAGGGCGAGGATTGCGAAGTCCTTGGGGGTCATCGACCGGATACATACCAAGCTGAAGCTGCGGGTGATCCGGGTCCCAACACTGAGGGCAGACCAACAGATCGTAGTTCTTAGTCTTGATAATCTCGCGGCGCAAAATTTTAAGCTTGTACTTCTGCCCGCAGCGATCACACATGGCGATCGCGTTCTTGCCAGAAGCAAACCTATTGCCCATTACGGACCACTCCCGATGAACTGCTGACGAGGTACAAACCTAACAGCAGCCTTCTCACGGTCCTCTTCAGACGCCAAAGCCCAAGCCTCGTCGTACTGCTGTTTCAGCATGGGTAACCGCTCATACCCCGAAGGAATTTTCCCAGCAATGTAGTACGCAAGGCCCGCAGCCATGCACGGGATGAAGCGAAACGGCACATCCATCACGTTGGTACCGTCTCCAGCATCCTGCGTACGCCGAAGCCTCCAGTACACAAGTTGATAGTTACCGCCAGCATTCGGAGTCGGCCAAACCGTCACCGACGGGGTGTTCACTTTGTAGATAACGGCGGTGTTGGTATGAGAAGCTGCAGTGGTATTGTTGAATCCACGAATGCAGTTGTACAGAGTGTAGACGCCGCTCGTCAGGCCCACACTTGGAGATGTTTGCACGAGCTCATTGTAGTAAATGTACTCGTTATCGATCTTGATGACACCCGATCCCGGTAATGAGTTGGTCGGCGTAGCCCCAGTCGTGCAACTCAACGTAAGTGTGGTGTCAGCAGCCCCAAACGTACCCGTAAGCTGGTACGACGAAGCAGAGTCTTGACCGTTATTGCGGCTAATAAGCAGCTGAATAGGACGACCCTGCGTAAGCTTGTTAGGAATGGTGGCGTAGGTCGACACACTGATGCGCGTGATGGTTAGATCCGCTTGGTTTGACGTACTGTTTGCTTGCGTACGAATAACGTGTTCAAGCAGATCCACGGTGTCATCAGGCAAAAGATACGTAGCCTGCCCCGTGTTAAGAGTAATAACACCCTGCTCCATCGTCCACATGTTGATGCCCCGGTTAGCCCAGTCGGCAAACATGATGTTCAAGCTACGACGAGCAGTACGCAAGTCGTAACCCGTGCGGAGCTCAGCACCAGCCCGTTCAAAAGCTTCTTCGACCAGCTCAGACAGGTCGAGGTTAAAAGCAGTGGTGCCGGAAGTGTACGCCATCACTCATCTCGCTTAAGCTGCGAAAGCTGGTCCAAAACAGCTTTTAGGTACTCACTAGTCATACCAAATAGCTGCATCTGATGCTCAGCTTGTTTGCGCACAGCCGCGTCAATAAAGTCTAGCTGCGCAGAAGTCAACGACTCAAACGGATTGATCGGTTGAATCATTGGTGCTTTCCTCAGCGGGGGCTTCCTCAGCGGGGGCTTCCTCAGCGGGGGCTTCCTCAGCGGTCAAAACAAGCAGATCTTCGATCAACTTAATGACTTCCGGGCTAACAGCACCCAAAGCTGCGAGCTGCATACTGGCAACAGATTGAGCGCAAGATAGAGCGACTACGTGGTTCATTTCTTAAATCCTTTCAAAGTTTGTGCAAGTCGAGCGCGCTGGCCCATTTTACCGGGGGCTTTGGCAGCAGTCGCTAGCTTTTTGGCAGGGATGGGTTTACCGGGTTTGGCTCCTAGTGCGGAACGCAAAGCACCGGGCTTCTTAATCGCCCCGGCGATCCAGTTCTTTGTGGCCCCACCCTTCTTCATACCTTCAACACCACGCCCCTTGAGAACGTCGGCTTGAGTGACTTTACCGTCGCCAGTAAGGTCAGGAAACTTGCTAGCCATTATCGGTACCTCGCCGTTTTCTTAGCAATGCCTTTAGGTTGAGCCACAAACTGCTTCCCCGCAGCCTTTCCAGCGCGTTTTGCCCGAGTTGTCGCAGCATACTCGGCAGGGCTGAGAGCTTTGATAGCAGCCTCAGGAAGATAGCGTTCACCAGTCTTGGACGAAGGTTTGCCACTTTTAGTCCTCCACTTCTGAGCGGTCCAATCCTTCAGACTCTGCTGGGGGTCTTTCACTTGTATCCCCCACCCTTAGCTTTGTACTGCTTTGCCAGAAGCTGAGCCTTGCGAGCGGACCATTGACCTGCAGCAGTGCCTTGAACCGCACGGGACTTGATGGACTCAAACAACTTCTTTCGCATACCGGGGTTGGTATACACACCGGCCTCGTTCACACGGCTTTCACCACCCTCTTTGTAACCCTGCAACCGTTTCCTGAGCCCTTCTTCCGACTCTATAGCTTTGACGGTGCTCGTAGCCCCGGCATTTTTTGCCCGCTTCTTGGCAGAGGTGAGGTCAGAAGGGAGCGCAGTGCTGTACTCTCCAGCCAACCCTTCCGGGTTATCAGCACTGTCCACATTTCGCAGTTTAGGGCCAGTCACACCACCTTCAGCGTACACCTGAAACTCATCACCATCTTTACGATGCTGCGTTTTGCCTTTAGGTACTTTGGAGGGGTTGATAGCACCCATCCCACGAGAAGCCATCATAGGTATTTGCCTCGGGTTTTACCGCGTTGAGCGCAGCCGTCACCACGTTTGGAAGCGGAACCCACCATGCCACCTTTGGCATAGCCGTCGGCGTTCCGTCGAAGAGTTCGCTCACGCTCGGAATCCGTCTTACGTTTAGCCCGCTGTTCGTCTTCACGCTCTCGGGATTCGTTAACGACCTTCGCTACCTCATTGTCAACCAACCGCTGCCTAGCCTCGTCCGTCAGCTCAACACGCCCCGGAGGAACCGCACCCCGCTGAAGCAGCTTGCTAACCCCAGACTTGTCCAACGCGGTGTCCACCGCTTCGCCGACCTGAGGAAAGCGACGATCAATTTCTTCACCGATCTGCCTACCGCCCTCAAAAGCAAGACCTGCCAAGCCAGCACGAGCACCGGTACGAAGAGTCGCTCGCCCACCAGCTTCTTGCTGTCTACGCCTGTTGATTTCACTAAAGCGGTTACCCTCTTTTGCGTTAGGGTTGAGTCCTCGCCCGATCTTCCTGAGGTCCTCCATCTGGGCTGGACCTACGTCCTCTTGCGGATGGGGCATCAGATCGTTAGCGTTAGTACGCTCAGGAGCCCGGTACTGATAACCGGGCTTAGCGGGTTTGTTGAGGCGTCCCATGTCAGCACTTCCCGCC
>Ga0129333_10006504_pt1 | contig 11049 bp, 11 predicted proteins | sample CPB6_08_DNA_FD_94474 | JGI IMG/M metagenome (GOLD analysis project Ga0129333, IMG submission 94474) | Freshwater to marine salinity gradient microbial communities from Chesapeake Bay, USA - CPBay_Sum_0.6_0.8_DNA | ecosystem: Environmental > Aquatic > Marine > Coastal | place: USA: Chesapeake...
AATATTCTGCTCGGTTTTGCACAGACCGAATGCGCAGTAAGCGACTACTGGACTGGCATGGTAACAAAATGGTTTCCAAAGCATGAGATTCGCCAGATGGCTATGATGTTTGGTTCACAGGAAACAATCCATGCAACTGCCTATTCGTATCTTAATGAAACATTAGGACTTGAAGATTTTGAAGCATTTTTACATGAGCCTTCAATTGCAGATCGTTTTGAATTTTTAATGGAAACCACTGCCGATTGGTCACCAGAAGATCTGTTGAAAAATCCGATAGCCCGCATGGAGGTTGCTAAATCGCTTGCAATATTCTCTGCATTTGCAGAAGGTGTTTCTCTATATAGTTCATTTGCGGTATTGTATTCATTTCAATTAAGAAATCTTCTTAAAGGAATTGGGCAGCAAATGAAATGGTCAGTAAGAGATGAATCACTTCATTCAAAAATGGGATGCCGTCTATTCCGTCATATGTGTGATGAGTATCCTGAATTAAAGAATGAGGTACAACCTATGATTGAAGAAGCCGCAACCTTAATGGTTGAAATGGAACATAAATACATTGATAAGATTTTTGAACATGGTGATTTAGCAAATCTTAGTTCAAATGATCTTAAGAATTTTATTTATCGTAGAGCAAATGAAAAGCTTGAAGAATTAGGATATCTTCCAATATTTCATTATGATGGAAAGAGTGCTGATAACCTAGACTGGTTTTATCATTTAACAGGAGGACATACACATACCGACTTTTTTGCAATTAGACCAACTGATTATGCAAAAGCAAGTGAAGGTGATGATTGGGAAAATATTTGGTAATTTTTAATTTATGACAGAAGTAGAACAATTAGCTCAAGAGCTACAATGGGAACGCGGTACTGATTATCCAGAGTGGGGTCATACTGAAGTTTATCTAAAGACAATATCAAAAGGATATTGCTTATCACATGAAACACCAAGAGATGCATATTGGCGAGTATGTACCGTTGTTGCAAATCGCTTAAAGAGGCCTGAACTTGCAAAGAAATTCTTTGATTATGTTTGGAAAGGATGGCTCAATCTTGCAACCCCAGTATTAAGTAACACTGGTACTGAACGAGGACTTCCTATTAGTTGTTTTGGAATAGACGTAGGTGACTCAATTCAAGAGATCGGTCAAAAGAATCTTGAATTAATGTTATTGGCTAAACATGGCGGTGGTGTTGGAATTTGTCATAATCAAATTAGACCTGCAGGATCTCCTATTACCGATAATGGTACAAGTGATGGGGTTGTACCTTTTATTAAGATTAATGATTCAACTATTCTTGCAACCAATCAAGGTGCTGTAAGACGTGGAGCATCAAGTTCAAATATTAATATTGAACATGGTGATTTTTGGGAGTGGTTGGAAATTAGAGAACCTAAGGGTGATATTAATCGCCAATGTTTAAATATGAATCAATGCGTTGTCGTAAGTGATAAGTTTATGAGAAAGGTTGAGGAAGGTGATTCCGAATCTCGTAGAAGATATGCAGCGGTATTACAAAAGAGAAGACAAACAGGACAACCTTACATTATGTATCGTGGTAATGTAAATAAACAAAATCCTGAAGCATATAAGAAAAATGGTCTTAAAGTATTTATGACCAACATCTGTTCCGAGATTACATTATTCACTGATGAGAATCATTCATTCGTATGTTGCTTATCCTCTTTAAATTTAGCAAAATATAATGAATGGAAAGATACTGATCTTATTTATGATTCTATTTGGTTCCTTGATGGAGTTCTTGAAGAGTTCATTCAAAAGGCGAAAGGAATGAGAGGATTTGAAAATTCAGTAAGAACAGCCGAGAAAGGCCGAGCATTAGGACTTGGGGTTTTAGGATGGCATACATATTTACAGCAAAGAGGTATTTCATTTGAAGGTCTTCAGGCTCAATTTGAAACTAGAAAAATATTCTCACAAATTAAAATTGAAAGTGAAAGAGCCAGTCGTGCATTAGCAGAATCATACGGAGAACCTCTTTGGTGTAGAGATACTGGTTTTAGAAATACTCACCTAAGAGCAATTGCCCCAACCGTTTCTAACTCAAAATTATCAGGTGGTGTTTCTGCTGGAATTGAACCTATCCCTGCTAATATTTGGACTGACCAATCTGCAAAGGGAACATTTATTAGAAAGAATCCTATTCTTGAAGAATGTCTCGAAAAGATAGGTCATAACAATAAAAAAGTATGGGATAAGATTCTTGCAGATGGTGGATCTGTTCAAGACCTTAAGTTTTTAGATGAGTGGTGTTTTGTTAAAGGTGAATTGATTAAATGTAAAGATGTTCCTCAATTTGAAGAACCTACACCAATTAAGGATGTCTTTAAAACATTTAAAGAAATTAATCAATTAGAATTAGTAAAACAGGCAGGTATTCGCCAACAATATATTGATCAATCGGTATCTCTTAATCTTGCATTTCCTAAAGAAGCCACACCAAAATGGATTAATCAGGTTCACATGGAAGCATGGAAGTTAGGAATTAAGACTCTTTATTATATGAGAACCGAATCTGTTCTTCGTGGTGATATTGCAGCCAAAGCAATGGATCCTGATTGTGTATCTTGTGATGGATAAAAATAAATTATGAAAAAGTATATACTAGGTCCTTGCTCGTTAGAGAGCCAGGATATCTGTAAAATTGTATTGGATGATCTTTACCCAGTAATGAAAGGCAAAGATTGGTATTTCAAAGGTTCTTTTGATAAAGCAAATAGAACTTCAATTTATTCAAATCGTGGTCCTGGTTTAGAACTAGGGCGTGAAATATTTGCTTGGATTAAAAATACATATCCAGGTGTAAAAACATTAACCGATATTCATGAACCTTGGCAGGCAAAGGAATTACATCATCTTATTGATATGATTCAAATTCCTGCATTTCTTTGTAGACAAACCGATCTTATTAAAGAATGTGCAAAGTGGTTTAACGAAATCAATGTTAAGAAAGGGCAATGGTTAGCACCAGAAGCAATGGAACATGTAGTTCTTAAGATTAAAGAAGTTAATCCTAGGTGTAAAGTATACATTACAGAAAGAGGAACATCATTTGGGTATAGCGGATTATTACCTGACTTTAGAGCGGTTGATACTCTTAAGTCTTTTTCGGATGGCGTGATTTTAGACTGTACACACTCAACACAAAGACCTAAGGGGGATACTACAGGAGGTGATAGAGAATTGGCAAAGAAGTATGCTCTTGCTGCAAAAATATTTGAATACGATGGTGTATTTATTGAAACTCACCCAAACCCAAATAATGCAATATCCGATGCCGATAGCCAAGTTGAATTAGGTTGGTTATTATCACGGATAAATAATATATGATAACTAAAAAATCCGCAGGTCTTGCAATAATCTATAAAGGTATGGTTCTTTTAGGCCATACTACAGGCCGTGGATGGTGGGGATCATACGGTATTCCTAAGGGTGGAATAGAGGAAGGTGAAGATAAAATATCTGCTGCTATTAGAGAAACATATGAAGAGGTTGGAATTAAAGTTCCATTTTCATTGATTGATACAACAGAACATACATTTGCTTTAACTTCTAAAAAACATGGATTTAATAAGATAGTTTATTACTATATAGTTAAGATTGATGATCTATCACAAATTGGTCTTAAAGATATTAAAGTACCTAAGTCTCAATTACAAACCGAGGAAATTGATTGGGCTGGCTTTTTACCCTACAAGGAGGCAATGAAACGAGTAATGAAATCCCAACTTAACGTGATTTCTAATCTTATGGGAAAGGGTTTACTTGAGACTAAATTATTATCATATGAACAATTTACTAAATATACAGATAGACTATAATGATCTACTGGGAAGACTTCCTATTCAAACAGATCTTAATAACATTGAAAGATTTATAAAAGGGAAAAGAGTACTAGTAACCGGTGGATGTGGATCTATAGGCAGTGAAATCGTTAGGCAGCTTGTTAAGTTTAAAGCTTCAACTATTATTGTGTATGATAATGCAGAAACACCTCTCTTTTATCTTGAACAAGAAATCGCAAAAATTGCAAAGGATGTACATATTCGATATGTAATTGGAGATGTTAGGGATAAGGGTAGATTAGAAGAAATTTTTGAAAGCTTTAAACCTAATGTAGTTTTTCATGCGTCTGCATATAAACATGTTCCTATGATGGAACGAAATCCTATTGAAGCTATTAAGACAAATGTTTTAGGAACTAAGAATGTAGCCGATACTGCATATTATCATAATGTTGAAAAATTTGTAATGGTTTCAACAGATAAAGCCGTTAACCCAACCAACATAATGGGTGCAACGAAAAGAATTGCAGAAATCTACACACAATTCTTAAATGAAAAATCTAATACATCTTTTATTACTACAAGATTTGGTAATGTATTAGGATCTCGTGGATCTGTCATTCCTACCTTTATTGAACAAATAAATGCAGGTGGTCCTGTTGAAGTAACACATGAAGAAGTTATTCGTTATTTTATGACAATACCTGAAGCATGTCAGCTTGTATTACAGGCATCTTCAATTGGAGATGGTGGAGAAATCTTTATTTTTAATATGGGAGAACCTGTAAAGATAATAGATTTAGCAAAAAACTTAATTAAGCTATTAAACAAACCTGAAATACCAATTAAAATAATTGGATTAAGACCAGGTGAAAAGTTATACGAAGAGCTGTTATGTAATGGGGAAAATCAAGTAGAAACCGATGATCCTAATATAATGAAACTTAAACATACTTCAATTGACTTTAAGAAGGTTATACCTGACATTGAAAGATTATCAAAATTAAGGGATAATGATTTTTATAGAATTGTCTCGCTTGTTAAAAATATAGTTCCGGAATTCAAAAGAGAAACTGAATTATGATAAACATATACGGTAAAGGTGGGCATGCAAAAATGATTGCTTCATTACTAAATGAAACCTGTTTATTTTATAATGATCATGATTATGAAAAAGCCGATAATTACCCATGGGTAATTGCAATCGGAAATAATCAAGATAGAAAAAAAGTTGTTACTTTTAATCTGTCTAATGCTAATTTTATTGTGGTTAATGCAGGATTGTATATTGCAGCTGACACTATTGAAGAAGGCGTACAAATTTCACCTGGTGCTGTAATACAAAACGGTGTAATAATTAAGAAACATTCAATCATTAATACATCTGCATCAATTGATCATGACTGTATCATTGGCGAGTATTGTCATATTGCACCAAACACTACATTATGTGGAGCTGTTGAAATTGGAGATGGGACATTAATAGGAGCAGGTTCTGTTATTCTTCCTGGGATAAAGATTGGCAGTAATTGCATAATTGGAGCAGGAAGTGTAGTAACTAAAAATATACCGGATAACTCTAAAGCATTTGGAAATCCAGCAAAAATAAAATAATATGAAAAGAATTTACTTATCACCACCTCATATGTCAGGTAAGGAGTTGGAATACATTAAAGAAGTTTTTGATCAAAATTGGATAGCACCCATAGGTCCTCACTTAACCAGGTTTGAAGAAATTACTAAAGAATATACTGGTGCAAAATATGCAATAGCAGTTACATCTGCAACCGCAGGATTACATCTTGCATTAAAGGCAGTTGGTGTAGAAGAAGGAGATTATGTTATCTGTTCTACATTAACATTCGCAGGAACTGTTAATCCTATTAAGTATATGGGTGCAAATCCTGTTTACATTGATTCGGAATCTACATATTGGAATATGGATCCTATTCTTTTAGAGGGTGCAATATTAAACCTTCCTAAAAAACCAAAGGCCATTATTCCTGTACACCTATTTGGTGTTCCTTGCGAAATGGATGCAATTAGAAAAATTGCAAGTGAACATAACATTCCAATTATTGAAGATGCTGCTGAAAGTTTAGGTTCAACATTTAATAATAAACATACCGGAACTTTTGGAGAGATTGGTGTTTATTCATATAATGGAAATAAACTATTAACGACGTCGGGTGGCGGTATGATCATAACTGATAATGAAGAGTATGCAAATTATATGAGATACCTATCAACACAGGCAAAAGATCCTCTTCCGTATTATTGGCATACCGAGGTTGGTTTTAATTACCGATTAAGTAATGTTCTTGGTGCAATTGGTATCGCACAGATGGAAGTTATTGAAGACCGTATAAAAAGAACTCGTGAAATTAATGAAATTTATAGGAAAGAATTAGGAGACTTATTTTTAGGTTTTCAAAATGAAAGAAGTACCGACAGATCAAATATGTGGTTAACTTGCGCGGTTTTACCTATTGAATATAAACCAGAGGATTTAATAGATCATTTGGAAAAATCAAATATAGAATCCAGAAGAATTTGGTGTCCAATGCATCAGCAGCCTGCCTATACTCCTGCTCATAAATATATAAATGGAACGTCTGATATCCTATTCCAATATGGTATATGTTTACCTTCTGGAACTAGTATGACAGACGAGGAACTTAATAAAGTTATAGAAGAAATAAAAAAATTCTTTAGGAAATGAAATTAATATCATATGATGATTTTCTACTAATAGAAAGTTACATTGGTCCTAATTTTGAGATCTTACTTGAAAAGAATCTTACCAATGAAATCGATAAAAAGATTAAGTTTGGTATAGTAATGCCAACTCATAAGATTTCTGATGGCGGAGCCCAAGCAGGTAGACAAAAGTTTATGGACACTCCATCATTGTTAAGAGATTCTTTAGGATCAATTAAAGATCAAAAGTATGATAATTACGTTGTTTATTTAGTAGGTGATGCATATGACGGTGATGATGAAATCAAAACGGTCATGGATGAAGTTATCCCAAAGGGAAAAATTAAATATCATAACTTGTCTTCTCCGGGTGAAAGAAATAAAGGGTTTTCAAAACAACAATTTAGATATACCGCAGGTTGTGGTGCTATGAATAAAGGTTTACAGATGGCTAAATCAGACGGTATTGATTATATTGTTAGAATTGATCATGATGATAAGTGGACACCGGAACATTTAGAACTTTTGGCTAAAGCATATACGCAATATCCTGAATTAGCATATGTATTTACAAGAAGTCGTAAAAAGGTAGATGCAGGAAATTCATCTAAGAAGTATATGTATCAACCAAATGAAGATAGACATACCGGTACAATTGAACCTAATAATTTAGGATATACACATGGCGATGTTAGTCATTCTGCCGTATCATGGAGACCTAGTATGATAGGTGATCCTAGATATAGAGATGCAGAGGAACAATCAAAATCTGAACCTAAAATACCTATGACTAAGACTGCACCAGCTGATGTTGATATGTTTAGTAGAATGATGAAAATTATCAAAGACAAAGGTCATAAGTATATGTATATTCCTAGATTAACCAGCTTTTATAGGAATAGAAAAGGGAAATTTTAATGAAATGAAACAAAGTGTGAATATATACTATAAATAATAACTAAAACAATAATTATGGAAAAATTCAATGAAATCAAATCAATCGTAGAATCAGTAGCTGAAGATGTAGAAAAATTCTATGTAAAAGGAAATAAGGCTGCTGCCGTAAGAATTCGTAAAGCTATGCAGGATATCAAAAACCTTGCACAGGAAGTAAGAGTTCACGTTCAGGAGACTAAGAATAATCTTTAATTTACTTACGTGTCTGTTAAATCAGACACATCCTTGATCCAGAAAGGGCCATCGAAAGATGGTCCTTTTCCTTTATAAAAAGTCCTATTTACTTAAAACCTTTTTTAATATCTTTGTATAATAATAAATCAAAGATTGTAATGAAGAAGTGCTTAATTATAGATTTTGATGATACATTAGTAAAAACTATTGATGTTCATGCAGAATCTTGGCAACATGCCCTTGAAAGGGTATTGGATATTGAAATTCCTATTGAAAGTATTCATGCAGATATTAATTATGGGATGGATGTACTATTGAAAAAGTACCAACTATCAGAAGAAGAAACTGTATTGGCACAAGAATATAAAAAAGAAATCTTTGCAAAAAATATTCATAGAACAAAAGTAAACCACCTTTTGCTTTATGTTATAAAAAATCTTAAGTTTGAAAATTGTATTATTGCATCCAATTCTTCTAGAGAAAACGTGGATAAAATAATGACATATCATGAAATTGACCCAGGTTTGTTTTTAGGAATTTATACAAGAGAAGATGTTTCTAAAAAGAAACCACATCCTGAAATGGGAGACCTAATATTCAGTTCTCTTAAAGATAAGAACTATGATAAAAATGATTACCTTATGATTGGTGACTCTGAGGTTGATCAAACATTTGCACGTAAACTTGGTATAGAATGTCTAATAATATCTTAATAGGAAATAGTGGTGATAAAGTTTATCTCCACAAAGATTATGTAATTAAAGAAGCTGGTGTTTATCCTGAAAAGTTTAAACAACAGATGGAATGGCTTCTTTCATGTAATCATCCTAATTTTATTGAAATAGAACCTTTAACGGAGTTTTCATATAAAATGAAAAAATATCCTACTTGGTATGATCAGATATGTAATCAGCCCATTACAAAATCTGTATCACAATTGGAAGATCTTATTTCATTGATTAATAAATTTGAAGGTTACGGTAAAGACATTGATATTAATGCATATCTTAGCAAATTAGAAAGTAGAACAGGCTATCATTATGAAGGCAAACTTGATGCTGTTTCAAAATGGGGATTCGTTCACGGTGATTTAACGGTAAGTAATATACTATACGATAAAGATTTTATTTTTATTGATCCTAGAGGAACTGAAGAACACGATTATTATGACTTTGGAAAATTAATGCAATCATTTGTTATGGAATATGAAGCCCATATATACAATAACAGTGATTCTAAATATTCAAAGTTCTGTAAGGAAGCTGAAAAAATAATGTATGAATGGTATGATGAATATCTTTTGAAATTTTATTTGGCGGTACACTTATTAGGAGCTGTTCCGTTTTTTGAATTAAATGAAAGATATGAATTGGCTGGATCATTTCTTACCAAAGGACATGAACTGTTTAATGAATTAGAAATTAAATACACAAAATGAGTAGAATAACAAAGGCAATTATTTTGGCCGCAGGTAAATCCACAAGATACGGATCAAATAAATTAATAGATCCAATTCTTGGAAAATCAACAGTACAATACTGTATTGAGTTTTGTATTGAAAATGGTATTGAAGATGCATATGTAACCATCAGCAAATCTGACTTCTTCTTTAAGAATAATACTAAGCTATCACATCCTATCATTGAAGCATTATCCCAGTATAAAGATAATATTAATATCTTTTATGAATTTCAAAAGGATGATGAATATGGCCCAGGTGCTGCAATTAAAGCATGGCAAGGGGTATTCTATGAACCTTTCCTTTGCTTATTTGGGGATAACTTTTACAGAGGAGACATTGGATTGGCATACCATAATCCAAACATAAGTGTGGTAACATATAAAGATTATGAAACACGAGCAAGAAATCTACAGTTAGCAACAATACTTGAAAATGTTGTAATTGAAAAACCACATGGTGTTGTACAAGGTAGATACTTTTGTGGCTATATGATTTTTTCTAAAGATGCATTTGATAATCTAAGCAGTATTAAGTTATCAAATCGCAATGAGTATGAAATTACTCATCTTATCAATTCAATGGATTCATTAGAGTTTCAACCTCTTTCTATAGATTGGTATGACTTAACGTATGAACAAGATAAAAAAGTAATTGAAGAACTTATTAAAAAATAATGAAATCTATTTGGTATGAAAGATTACTGCATTTATTTGCAGGAATTACAATTGGCTATTTAATTTTTAATTTACTATGAAAGAAAATGTAAAAAAAGTAGGCTTCTTTAAACTTGGAAAGGCTATTAAGTTTAATGAAAACAGTTGGAACGCAATCGGAGGTGATTGCGAACCTAAGCAATTAATTTGTGCAATTGCTAAAAGAAATCCTAATGTTGAGTATTGGTTACTTAGTCCTAATGACCTAGGAAAGGTTAGAGCAAAAGAAAAACCTAAAGCCGCACCGTTATTTGGACCAGCACCAGAATCTCAAAGTACTATTCCATCCAATATTAAAGAGTTTCATTCTAAAATGGATGAAAGAAAATCAACAGAAGAAACCGTTGAAACAATTAAGTCATTGGGATTAGACTATATCTTTTTCTACACTGGTCCTGCAAGTACAGTTAATATTGAAAACTTTATCAATAAAGTAGATGGAACTGGTACTGTTAAGTCATTAGACTTTTTTAAGTATTATGCTGCACCGATTATTAAAGCACTTAATGAAATGCCTAAGATCCCAATCGTAGGTCTTCTTGTTGATAATCGTTTTATCCTTGCTGCTAAAGATTATCAGGCCCATAACCGTCCTACTTATTATCTTGCACAAAATAATTTTGAATTAGATGAAGAGTATTTTTGCAATCCTCCTACAAGAGAAACTGCAAAGATACATTCAGTATTTGAATATTCAGGAATCGAGACAGTATTTCTATTAGATAAAAAGAGATACAATATTGACGAATTGTTCAATATGAAAAAGACCAATTCATTTATGATGTTACAAAATCAAGGAAAGGGTTCGGGTGGCATGGATCGCTGGGATCCGGTTCGTGAATACATTGTAGAGAATCAAATCCAAACTGATATCTATGGTAAATGGGATGATGAATTAGTTCAACAATATCCTAATTACTTTAAAGGTGAAATGAGAATTGAATCTTTAACAGAGGAACTCCTTAAGACTAAATATACTTTCTGCGTTCCTATTAAAGAGGGAATGGTCACATCTAAGTATGCAGAAATGTTACATTATGGTATTATACCTTTCCTACATCCATCTTATGATACCGAATTTAATGTGTTTCCGGCAGATCATTTTATCCGTTGTAAATCACCGGCCGATCTTAAGAAGAAAATTGAATTCTTAAATGCAAATCCTGAACACTATAAAACATTATTCTATAACCTTCAAGAAAAATACTTAAAAGATTCATATTATAC
>Ga0129333_10006505_pt1 | contig 11049 bp, 9 predicted proteins | sample CPB6_08_DNA_FD_94474 | JGI IMG/M metagenome (GOLD analysis project Ga0129333, IMG submission 94474) | Freshwater to marine salinity gradient microbial communities from Chesapeake Bay, USA - CPBay_Sum_0.6_0.8_DNA | ecosystem: Environmental > Aquatic > Marine > Coastal | place: USA: Chesapeake Bay...
AGCGTGGGCCAGGTCGCGGCGATGAACGCCGCGCACCGGTCGGGCAGCGCCGTACCCGCGGAGCAACGCGCGATCCGGCAGGCGTCGGCTGTCGTGAACGAGACCGGCATGGTCGCCCCTGATGCGTCAGGCGCTCTCGCGCACGCGACGGCGGACGTTGTCGACGGTCGCGCGCCCGGCTCGGACCGCGTCGTCGTTGATGCTGTAGGTGACCCCCGTGTTGTCCAATTCCGGGAGCGCGTACATCAGGTCGAGCATGAGCTCGTCGACGACGGCGCGCAGCGCGCGTGCGCCGGTATTGCGGTCGAGCGCCTTCTGTGCGATCAGGTCGAGCGCCGCCGGCGTGAACTCGAGCTGGGCGCCCTCGAGGCTGAAGAGGTGCTGGTACTGGCGCACGAGCGCGTTCTTGGGTTCGAGCAGGATCCGCACCAGGGCGGCGCGGTCGAGCGGCATCAGCGGCGTGATCAGCGGCAGGCGCCCCATGAGTTCGGGGATCATCCCGAACTCGAGCACGTCCTCGACGATGACCTGGCCGAGCACGCTCTGGCGCTCTTCCTGCGAGCCGCGTGCGATCGGGTCGGTGTTGAAGCCGATCTTCCGGCGGCCCAGTCGCTTGGAGATGATCTCCTCGATGCCGTCGAAGGAGCCGCCGCAGACGAACAGGATGTTCGTCGTGTCGAGCTGGATGTACTGCTGCTCGGGGTGCTTGCGGCCGCCCTGCGGCGGCACGTTGGCGACGGTGCCCTCGAGGAGCTTGAGCAGGGCCTGCTGCACGCCCTCGCCGCTCACGTCGCGCGTGATCGAGACGTTCTGGCTGGTCTTGCCGATCTTGTCGATCTCGTCGATGTAGATGATGCCGCGCTGCGCCGCCTCGAGGTCGAAGTCGGCGGCCTGCAGCAGCTTCAGCAGCAGGTTCTCGACGTCCTCGCCGACGTAGCCGGCCTCGGTGAGCGTGGTCGCGTCGCCGATGGCGAAGGGCACGTTCAGCATGCGCGCGAGCGTGCGGGCCAGCAGGGTCTTGCCCGTCCCGGTCGAGCCGATCAGCAGCACGTTGCTCTTGTCGAGCTCGACCGGCGCGTCGGCGTTGCCGACCTGGGTCAGGCGCTTGTAGTGGTTGTGCACCGCCACCGACAGCGTCTTCTTCGCCTGGTCCTGCCCGATGACGTACTGGTCGAGGTACTCCTTCAGCGAGCGCGGCGACGGGATGCTCTCGAACAGGGGGCTGCCCGACGAGACGCGGCGCTTCTCCTGCTTGAAGATGTTGCCGCAGAGGTCGGTGCAGTTCGAGCAGATGTAGACGTCGTTGGGCCCCTCGACCATGGGACCCACCTCGCGGCTGGTCTTGCCGCAGAAGGAGCAGGTGGTGACGCGCCGACCGCGGAAGCCACCGTCATCGGTGCGCTTGCCGTCGTTGCCGGGGCCCTTGCGGTCGTTGCCGTTGCTCATGGTGGATCCGACCGAGTCTATCGGTTCACGGCCGCCGTCCCTGCAGCCCCGGTGCGGTTTCGGCACGCATGCCGTGTTACGGACGTCGCTTCACGGCAGGAGGCGATGCGGCCTCACGCTCACGGCGGAGCTGATCGACGGTCTCACGCGCCTTCTCGCGCAGCCGCCGCTCCGCACGCTCGAACTCCTCGTCGGAGATCTGCCCGGCGTCGCGCAGGGCACGGAGTTCCGAGAACCCGAACGCCGAGGCCTCGGCGGCCGAGCGATCGAACGCCCTGGCGCGCATGCGCATGGCCACGACGAAGCCGACGACGGTCAGCACCAGCAGCGCGACGATCGAGGGCCAGAACATGCTCGTGACCGGAACCGGCGGCTGCGGGCCACCTCGGCCGGATCAGGCCTTCTTGCCTGCCTTGCGGGTCGCGGCCTTCGCCTCGACTTCCTTGTTCCACGCCTCGGCCGGCACGTCGGTGACGGTGGCCCGGGCGATGACGCGGTCGGCGACCTTCGCCTCGCGGATGCCCAGCGCCACTTCCTGGATGCGGCCGCTCTGCTCCAGCTCCTTGCGGAGCTCGGCGGGGCGCATGTTCTGCTGCCGCGCGATCATCGCGACGCGGCCGTTGAGCTCGCCCTCGGTCACGTCCACGCGCATCTCCTCGGCCAGGCGCTGCAGGATGAAGAAGAGCTTCAGGCGGCGCTGCGCACCTTCGGTGGTGCCGGCGCGGGCCTCGGCGAGCTTGACCTCGACCTGCTCGGCCGGCGTGCCGCGCGAGAGCATCTCGTAGCGCTGGCGCTCGAGGTCACGCGTGATCTGGCCGGCGCTGAGCTTGGCGGGCAGTTCGAAGTCCACCGCATCGGCGAGGTGCTCCATGACCTGCTCGCGCATGGCGACCTGCTGCTCGCCGTCGCGGCGCTGCGCGAGCACCATCTTGACCTGCTCGCGGAGCATGGCCTCGTCGGCGAGGCCGAGCTTCGTCGCGAGCTCGGCGACCGGCGCCGGCGTGATGCGCTCGGCCTGCGTGATCGTGTAGGAGAACGAGAGGTCGTTGCCGCGCACCTTCTCGTGCTCGTGGCCCTCGGGGCCCTTGGCCGTGAAGCTGACCGCGTCACCGACCTTGCGGCCCATGAGGTGCTTCTGCAGGTCGTCGATCATGATGCCCAGGAAGGGGCCCTTGCCCTCGTCTTCCTTGGCGGGCACGACGGCCAACGCGTTGTCGGCCTTGTAGAACGGCTCGGCCTCGCCCTTCACCGTGACGGCGACGGTGCCGATCATGCGGTCCAGATGCTCGAACGGCCCCTCGATCAGGCTCGGCGTGCCGAAGCGGTACCGGTTGCGCAGGACCTCGTCGTCGATGTGCTTGTCGACGACGTCGATGACCGGCTTGCGGATCGCGATGCCTTCCCAGGCGGGCATGGTGAAGTCGGGGATGACCTCGATGTCGACGCTGAAGGTGAACGATGCGCCGCGTGCGAGCTCGTTCAGCTCGCTGCCCGGGCTCATCTCGGGGTTGCCGATCGGGCGGAGCTTGTGGTCGGTGACCGCCTTGTTGAAGGCCTGGCCCACGAGCTGGCCCCGCGCTTCCTCGAGCAGCTGCTTGCCGAAGCGCTTCTCGAGGATCGCCATGGGCGCCTTGCCCGGGCGGTAGCCCGGCAGCGCCGCGCCGTTCTGCAGGTTCGCGAACGCGCCCGCGATGTGGCTGTCCACGGCATCGGCCGGGATGGTCACCTCGATGCGCTTGAGGGCGGGGCCTGCGTCGGACACGACGATCTTCGGTTCAGCGGTCTGCGTGCTCATGGGTTGGGTCCTTGATGGGGAGGGGCGAGTATAGGGGCTTGCGCGGGGATCACCGCGCGTGGATGGAAAAGGCCCCCATGCGGGGGCCCGTGGTTCCACTCGTGCTCGCGGGGCTATCGGATCCGGTCGATCAGCGGCCCAGCAGGAGCAGGTCGGCGTAGGTGGGGATCGGCCAGAGGTCGGCCGGCACCAGGCGCTCGAGACCGTCGGCCGCATCGCGCACGCGCTGCATGGCCGGCACGACCGTATCGCGCAGGTAACGGACCTTCTTCGCGGCGTCGCCCTTCTGCGCATCGGTGGCAGCCTCGAGGGCCTTGGTCGCGGCACGCAGCTCGGCCACGCGTCGGACCAGGTCCTTCAGCGCGTCCTCGCTGTCGGCGCACTCGACGCCCGCCGCCTGCGTGGCGCCCACGGTGTCGGCGAGCTCGGCCTGCGCGCGCAGGCATGCCGGCAGGACCTGCGTGTTCACCATCTGCACGAGCGTCCGGCTCTCGATCGTGATGAGCTTGGTGTACTGCTCGAGCTGGACCTCGTAGCGGGCGTGCAGCTCGCGCTGGCTGAGCACGCCGTAGGCGGCGAAGAGGGCCTTGGCCTTCTTCGTGTCCAGCGCCCCAAGGCAATCGGCCGTGCTGGCCATGTTGGGCAGCCCGCGTCGGGCGGCCTCGGCGTGCCACTCGGCGCTGTAGCCGTCGCCGTCGAAGCAGACGCGGCGGTGGTCCTTGATGATGCCCTTGAGCACCTCGCGCACCGCGGCCTCGAGCTTCGCGCCCGAGGCGTTGCGGCCGGCCTTCTTCTCGATCGACGAGGCGACCCAGTCCAGGCTCTCGGCCACGATCGTGTTGAGCACGGTGTTCGGCCAGGCCACGCTGGCGCTCGAGCCGACGGCGCGGAACTCGAACTTGTTGCCGGTGAACGCGAAGGGGCTGGTGCGGTTGCGGTCGCTCGCGTGGCGGGGCAGCTGCATCAGGGTGCGCGCGCCCATGTCGATGGCGCCGCCCTTCATCGTCTTCTTCGGCGTGCCCTTCTCGAGCTGGTCGAGGATGTCGGTGAGCATGTCGCCCAGGTAGATGCTCATGATCGCCGGCGGGGCCTCGTTGGCGCCCAGGCGGTGGTCGTTGTGGGCGCTGGCGATGGAGGCGCGCAGGAGGTCGGCATGCAGGTCGACCGCACGGATGACCGCGCAGAGGTAGGTCAGGAACTGCATGTTCGAGTGCGTGTCGTCACGCGGATCGAGCAGGTTGACGCCGGTGTCGGTCGACATGCTCCAGTTGTTGTGCTTGCCCGAGCCGTTCACGCGGGCGAAGGGCTTCTCGTGCATGAGGCACATGAACCCGTGCTCGCGGGCGGTCGAGCGCAGCACGTGCATGACCAGCATCTGGTGGTCGACGGCGATGTTCGCGTTCTCGAAGATCGGGGCGATCTCGTACTGGCCCGGGGCGACCTCGTTGTGGCGGGTCTTGACCGGGATGCCCAGCTCGAAGAGGCGGCGTTCGGCGCTGGCCATGAAATCCAGCACGTCGGCGGGGATCGAACCGAAGTAGTGGTCCTCCAGCTGCTGGCCCTTCGGCGGCGCGGCGCCCAGCAGGGTGCGGCCGCAGACGACCAGGTCGAGCCGCTCGGAACCGAGCGTTTCGTCGACCAGGAAGTACTCCTGCTCGCAGCCGAGCGTGGTGATGACCTGGTTCACGCCCTTGTCGGCGCCGAAGAGCTTCAGCACGCGGAGCGCCTGCGAGCTCACGGCCTCGATCGAACGCAGGAGCGGCGTCTTCTTGTCGAGCGCCTCGCCGGTCCAGCTGACGAAGACCGTCGGGATGCAGAGGGTGGCGTGGCCTTCGCTCGTGCGGAGGATGAAGGCCGGGCTGGTCGCATCCCACGCGGTGTAGCCGCGCGCCTCGTAGGTGTCGCGGATGCCGCCGTGCGGGAAGCTGCTCGCGTCCGGTTCGCCCTGGATGAGCGCCGAGCCGCTGAACTTCTCGATCGCGGTGCCGTCGCCCATCGGGTGGAGGAACGCGTCGTGCTTCTCGGCGGTCGTGCCGGTCAGCGGCTGGAACCAGTGCGTGTAGTGCGTCGCGCCGTGCTCGAGCGCCCAGTCCTTCATCGCCGCGGCGACCGTGTTGGCGATGCCCGGGTCGAGCGGCTTGCCGAGCTTCATGGTGGCCTGCAGCTTCATGCTGATCTCGGGCGGCAGGCGCTTGAGCATGTCGTCGCCGCCGAAGGTCAGGGTGCCGTAGACGTCACTCGATCGTTCGCTGGGTGCAAGCGTGGTCATGGTGGTGGGGGTGGTGCGGTGGTTCATGGTGGTCCGTGCGGATGCTTCGGGCCGCGCGATCGCGGATCCGACAAGGGTACGGGCGACCAGCCCACGTTATCAAGGGCTTTTTGCCGCCCGATCCGGGGTCGGGCTCCCGGCGCCCCCGCGGATGCGGTTCCGATCGCGCGGGGCGGAGCCATGGCGGGCCTGCACGCGGAGGAACGTCGTGCCCAGCCAGCCTCGCCGTCGGAAGAAGAGCAGCAGCACGATCGCGGTGGCCACCATGAGCCCGAGCGCGAACGGGTACCCGTAGTACCAATCCAGCTCGGGCATGTTGAGGGGGCTCCGTTCGGGGTCGAAGTTCATGCCGTACAGCCCCGCGATGAACGAGAGCGGCATGAAGATCGTGGCGATGATCGTGAGGACCTTCGTCACCTCGCCCATGCGGTTGTTGGTGACGGCCATGTAGATGTCGGTGAGGTCGGCTGCGATCGCGCGCGCGTTGTCGAGCATGTCGAGCACCCGCGCCACGTGGTCGTAGGCATCCCGGAGGTAGAGCCGGTCATCCGGGGAGAACACATGATCCGCCGCGAGCATGGAGCTGACGGCATCGCGCAGCGGCCAGACCGCGCGGCGCAGCGTCGAGATGTCCCGCTTGAGGTGCCGGATCCTGACGATGTCGTCGCCGGTGGTGCGGAAGATCACCTCGTCCTCGAGCTGTTCGATGCGCTGCTCGAGCCGCTCGATCAGCGGGAAGTACGCGTCGATCACCGTGTCGACGATGGCATAGGCCGCGTAGGACGCCGAGCCGCCGGCGATGCGGCCCTTGTGGTCGCGGATGCGCCGGCGCAGCGGGTCGAGGCAATCGCCGTCGCCGCCCTCCTGGACCGTCACGATCCAGCCCTTGCCCAGGATCAGCGCGACCTGCTCGGTGCGGAAGTGCCTCTCGCCCAGGAAGGGCATCGGCAGGATGATGCAGGAGTGATCACCGTAGACGTCGATCTTGGCGCGCTGCGCCGTGTCGACGGCGTCCTCCATGGCCAGCGGATGGATGCCGAAGCGTTGGGCGACGGCTTCGAGCACCGCCAGGTCACCGAGCCCGTCCACGTTGACCCAGGTGACCTGCTGCTCGGGCAGCTGCAGGGAGCGGATCGCGTCGGGCCCTGGCAGGACCTCTTCGTGGCTGGTGCCATGCCCGAAGGTCATGAGCTGGACGATCGTCGGCTGCGCGCTCGGATCGTTGGTCAGCGTGCCGGGCGGCAGGTTGGCGCGGGGCATCAGCCGCTTGCGCGTGGAGAGCAGCATGGGTCAAGGCTACCGCGGCCAGGCGGGCGGACGGTCACGACCGGGCGGCCGGGGCCTGCATCCACAGCACCAGCATCCACGCAGCGAGCCCGCCGCGCAGCGTCCAGCCCGCCGTGCGGATCCAGTTGCCCCGGACCAGCGCCTGGTGCGCCGCGTCGTCGAACCCCTGCGCCAGTTGACCGTGCAGGGGCACCTGCAGCGCAAAGGTGCTGAGCCAGATGCAGGCCAGGAGAACGGCACCGGCGATGGGCATCCAGCGGGGAATGCCCCGCGCGGCGAGTTCGCCCAGCGCCAGCAGCAGCAACCCGGTACAGGCTGCCTCCAGCAGCATGGCGGTGCCGACCACCGGCGTGATGCGTGCCGCATGCGCGCGCTCGTAGGCGGCGAAGCCATCGCGACCGACCATGCCGAACAGCGGGTAGTGCACGACCTGGATGATCCAGATGACACCGGCCATGAAGCAGGTGGCGACGGCATGGACGACGAGGAGCCAGGGCATGGCCACGGCTTCGCGCGAGTGATGGGAAGGGATGCACCGCCTGCGGCCCCTCGACTCGCCCCCGGTGCGGTCAGGTCACATCGAGGAACCGGACCTCGTCGGTCGCCGGCGTGACCAGCGCCACGGTCGGCCGGTCGACCCGCACGAAGGCACCCGGGTTCACGATCCGCGTGCGCCCCGATCGTTCATCGCAGCGCACGTGTGTGTGGCCGTGGAGCAGGAAGCCCGGACCGGCACGCAGCATCCGCTCGACCAGGGTCTGGTGGTGGCCATGGGTGAAGGCCACCTCGACGCCGTCGACCTCGAGCACGGACCCCTCGGGGTGCATGTCCAGGCCGATGAAGCGCGCGTATTCGCCCAGCGCATCATCATCGCAGTTGCCCAGGCAGAGCGAGCAGGCCTCGCCGGCGAAGAGGTCGATGATGCGCTCGCTCTCCGCATCGCCCAGATAGACCAACCGCGTGGCGCCCTCGCGCTTGAGCAGGTCGATCGCCCGCTGGCCGGCAGCGACCTGGCGATGGAGGTCGGAGAGGACGCCGAGCACCTGCGGGGCAGTGGCCATGATGCCAGTATGACGCACGGGTGCCGAACCCGTGACGACCTGCACCCGATGACCCGGGCCGAACGGATGGTCTCCGCGGTACCCTCCGCGCCCCATGCGCATCGCCACACGCTTCGCACCGAGTCCTTCCGGCCACCTCCATGTGGGGGGCGCACGAACCGCGCTCTTCTGCTGGGCCTTCGCCAAGGGCCGCGACGGCACCTTCATCCTGCGCATCGAGGACACCGACCAGAAGCGCTCGAGCGATGCGGCGAGCATCGGCTTCGCCAAGGACCTGCACTGGCTCGGGATCCTGTGGGACGAGGGCCCCGAGTGGCAGGGCGTGGGCGGCGGGCCGCACGGCCCGTACTTCCAGAGCGAGCGCCTGGCGATCTACAACCACCACCTGCAGCGCCTGCTCGATGCCGGGCACGCGTACTACGCGTTCGAGACGGGCGAGGAACTCGATGCCAAGCGCAAGGCGGCGGCAGCGGCCGGCAAGCCCTACCGGTACGACCGTGCTGCACTCGCGCTCGGCGCCGACGAGGTGAAGGCGCGGCTCGCCTCCGGCGCACCGGCCGTCATCCGACTCAAGTGCCCCGGTCATGACGTGACCATCCAGGACGAGGTGCTCGGCGAGGCCACCATCCCCGCGACCGAGATCGACGACTTCGTGATCCGCAAGGCCGACGGGTTCCCGACCTACCACTTCGCGGTGGTCGTCGACGACGAACTCATGCAGGTCACGCACGTGCTGCGTGCGCAGGAGCACTTCACGAACACGGCCAAGCACATGCTGCTGCAGGATGCGCTCGGCTTCCGCCGTCCCGCGTATGCGCACCTGCCGATCATCTGCAACCCCGACGGCAGCAAGATGAGCAAGCGCGACAAGGACAAGGCGCTGCGCAAGGCGGTCGCCGAGCGCAAGCTCGCCGAACCGCCGGCGGGCACGGTCGATCCGGCCGCGTGGACCGCCTGGCTGGGCGACAAGAACGTGCAGCTCGACCTCGAGACGGGGCAACGCCTGGCCGATGCGCTCGGCATCACGCTGCCCGAGATCAACGTCGACGACTTCAAGCGCTCGGGCTACCTGCCCGAGGTGCTGATCAACTTCCTCGCGCTCAACGGCTGGAGCCCGGGCAACGACATCGAGAAGTTCGACCTCGAGTTCCTGCGCACCGCGTTCGACCCGCGCCGGGTCGTCAAGACGCCCGCGAAGTTCGACCGCGTGAAGCTGCTCAGCTTCAACTGCGACGCGATCACCGGGATGCCGCACGAGGAGTTCCTCCGCCGCGCCATCGTGCACGGCCGCGCCTACCACCCGGCCTTCATGGACCGCATGGGCGAGCAGGGGATCGCCATGCTCGCCAGGGCCAGCCAGGAACGCAGCAAGACGCTGGACGACATGTTCCGGGGCAACCGGTTCTTCGTCGTCGCCGACGATGCGCTCGCCTGGGAACGCACGAAGAACACCGAGAAGGCCATGCTCGGCGATGCACCCAACGGCTGCGACCACCTGCGGGCGCTGCTGCCGGTCCTCGGCGGCGTGACCGAGTGGACCTCGGCGGGGATCGAAGCCGCGGTCAAGCCCTACGCCGATGCCCATGCGGGCGGGCAGCTCGGCAAGGCGGCACAGCCGCTGCGCATCGCCGTCAGCGGCGGCACCGTGAGCCCGCCGATCTTCGACACGCTGGCGATCCTGGGCAAGGCGAGCACGCTGCGACGCATCGAGCGGGCGATCGAGGCATTCGCGGCCGCACCGGCCTGATCCCGGCGGCCACGCCGCCCCAGCGAGTCCGCCGCGCAAGGCGCCCGGCGTCGTCGGGGGCTCGTTCCGTCAGAGCAGGGGCACCAGCCACTGCGCCAGGCCGAGCAGCAGGGCGATGCTGGCCACGTCGGTGACGGTCGTGAGCGCGATGTGGCTGGTCAGGGCCGGGTCGAACCCGAACTTCTTCAGGATCCACGGCGTGGCCGTGCCGCACAGCCCGGCGATGATGCTGGCCAGGAGCGTGGCGATCGCCGTGGCGATGGCCAGGGCCATGGGCTCCGGCTGCTGCTTCACGACGACGGCCACGTACATCCCGATGCCGGCGATGGGCCCGCAGACCAGGCCCTGGAGCAGGCCGACCATGAATTCCTTGGCCAGCGCGGATTGCAGGCGGATCGTCTTGAAGTCGGCGAAGGTCATGGCCCGCACCATGACGGCAAGCGCCTGTTCACCGGCATTGATCGTCTGCCCGACGAGCACGGTCAGGAACGAGGCCAGCAGCACGAACTCCTTCAGCGTGCCCTCGAAGAGGACCACGATGGCCGCGGGCAGGAAGCAGGTCCCCAGGTTCAGCACGAGCCAGGGCAATCGCTTCATCAGGGATTCCCTGACCGGCGTGCTCAGGCGTTCGTCGCGGTCGACCCCGACGCTCTCGCCGCCGCGCTCACCGAGCTCCAGGCTCGCCTCGCGGAACAGGACGTCCGCGCGGAGCGTGCCCACGAATCGCGATCGGTCATCGAGGACCGCGTACTCGAGCACGCGCTCGGACATCGCACGACGGTAGACGTCGAGCAGGGGATCCGCGGCCTGCACCAGCGGCACCGTCGCATGCATCACGCTGGCCATCGACGCCGCATGCGGGTGCGTCACCAGGTCCTGGATGCGGACCCAGCCCAGCAGGCGACCGCCCTGTTCGATGACCCAGACCACGAACACGTTCGAGGAAGCGTCCATCGCGCCGACCTTCTCGATCGTGGCGCCCACGCTGTCGTCGGGGCGCGCGCTGATGCGAGGGGAGTACATGACCCGGCCCACGCTGCGCTCGGGGAAGATCCGTGCGTTGGCCAGACGGAAGACGACGCGCGGGTCGAGCGCCTCGAGCACCCCCAGCTGCTGCACTTCGTCGAGGTGGTCGTAGAGCCGGATCGCCGCACCGCTGTTGAGCGTGTCCAGGACCTTGGCCACCGCGACCGGGTCGAACCCGCCGATCTCGGCCAGCAGCGCATCAGGGCCCTGCGCGAACAGGATCGTGCCGAGCCGCTCGGACTCGGTCTGCGGTCGGGTGGGTGCGTGACTGCCCGCGTGCATCGACGCAAGTGTTATCCGATCGATGGCGGCCAGGTGACCGGGTGGTTGCAGGTCGCGCCTGCTGCGCTACACTTCCCCTCCCGCAAGGGAACTCGGACCATTGGCGCAGTTGGCTAGCGCGTCTCCATGACACGGA
>Ga0129333_10006506_pt1 | contig 11049 bp, 11 predicted proteins | sample CPB6_08_DNA_FD_94474 | JGI IMG/M metagenome (GOLD analysis project Ga0129333, IMG submission 94474) | Freshwater to marine salinity gradient microbial communities from Chesapeake Bay, USA - CPBay_Sum_0.6_0.8_DNA | ecosystem: Environmental > Aquatic > Marine > Coastal | place: USA: Chesapeake...
CACCATAAGATTTTCTAGGAAAAATTCCCAGACCTACAGGGTAGGCGTATGAATCCACAGGGTACCCCTACGTTCTCCGTATGGCTAAACGACAGATTTGATCTAGGCATAAGGAAAAACCCCTACGGAGTGAACCATAGGGGGTGCTTTAGATTATGACTTGTTAGATATCGAACCCTACGCTACCCTATTGTGGGTTATCTACCCAAGGGGTTATCCTACGTAAGGCTCTATGGAATCTGCATCAGTCTACTATAGTAGTACTTATGTAGGACGTAGAGCTTACCGTGAGGAAGAACTGATAAGAGGAGTAACGTAGAGTTGGTACTATAGTATAGATATATACTAACGCTCCACCAAAGGAGAATTTTATTATACACAGGTTTTCACGATCTGTCAAGCCCCTATTTTGTCGTATCTAGACTATCTATGTGTCGTTTTCAGAACATACTCTACGACTAGAAGAAAGTACTTGACAAATCCGAAAGTACTGTGTTAAGATTACAACAAGTGATTCGTTTTCCATCTACACGAAGTATCAGAGGAACCATACTCTCAATGATGTTCTCAGAGAAGCAACTACGTACCCCGCAAGGGAAGCTTCGTACCAAATCCCTCTTCTGGGAGCTATCCTACTTCGAACCTGAGCACGTTATCTTTACCTTGCGTGAGGATGACCTCGTTAAGAACGACAAGACTTACGCCTCTCTACGTAAACTGTATCTGTCGTACTGCTGCACTGATCCTACGGAGTACACCTTCGCATGGTCCGTATTCGGTTCGTGGGAGACTTGGCAGCAACTGGCTCGTAGCAACTACATCAAGAAAGACGTAGAGGCTTGGCGCAGGGAAGTAGAAGTCAAGATTAAATCTGAGGCTATCCGTTCCATTGCAGATGAAATGAGAACTGGTGGTCGTTCTTCGTTTGGTGCCGCTAAGCTTCTGCTGGAACGTGGGTGGCTAGACGACAAGAGTGCTTCTAAGGCTAAAGCTCAGCTTAAGGCTAAGGAAGAAGAAGACCTCAATACGGAAGCTCTACGTGTCCTTGAGGATGACGCTGAGCGCCTTGGCCTTAAAAAACTAAACTAAAGGGACTCCCTAGACTATGGCGAAGAAACCCTCTGTCACGACAATTACATCTGGCTACGCCAGCAATACGCAGCTTAACGGCAACTTTGCTGCCCTGCGTAATGCCTTTGATAATACCCTGTCGTTGGATGGGTCTACGCCTAATGCTATGTTGGCTGACCTTGATCTTAATAACAACGACCTTCTGAACGTTAACTCCATTGAGGTTGTCTCTATCCGCTCGGGTGGGGAGGACATTGACCTTAGCGGTATCTCTACCCTCGCCCCTATTGCAGACGAGATTGTCACCCTTGCTCAGTTGCAGGACGGTACAGTTCTCCTGTATGGTTTGTCGGACCTTCACGCAGTTAAAGATGATATCGCAGCATTAGGCCCCTCCGCTGGTTCTATTCCTGTCGTTGCAGCTATTGACTCCGAAGTTGTAACTGTAGCAGGCATCTCGTCTGACGTTACTACTGTCGCTGCTAACGTAAGTGGTATCGCAAACTTCGCAGATAAATACGTAGTGTCCGCTACGGAGCCTGCAAGCCCTACCGAGGGTATGCTTTGGTACGACACCTCGGCCGACACCATGAAGGTTTACAATGGCACAGCTTTTGTAGACGCAGGTTCGGCTGTTAACGGTACGGCTGAACGTACCCTTTACACTGCAACGTCGGGTCAAACAGTATTCAATGCTACCTACGATGTAGGCTTTGTCGATGTCTACCTGAACGGCGTTAAGCTTGCCGCAGGTTCGGACTTCACAGCTACGAATGGCACGTCGATTACTCTTGCCACTGGCGCAGCCCTTAGCGACGTAGTAGACATTGTTGCGTATGGTGCCTTCTCTATCGCTAACGTATATACTCAAACTCAATCTAACACTCTGTTTTTAAAAACAGCCTCTAACCTAAGCGATCTTGCAAACCCTGCAACCGCTCTAGTTAATCTAGGCGTTAATGCCACTGCATCTGAGTTGAATATCCTAGATGGTGTTACTGCCAGTACTGCTGAATTAAACTACAACGACATCACTACTCTTGGCACAACTCAAGCTTCTAAGGTTGTAACTGCTGATGCTAATGGTGACGTAAAATTCTCTAGGGCTATCATTGAAACCGTTTTTGCAATCACGGGCACTACTCCTGCTTTGAACCCCAACAACGGTACGATCCAGACTTGGACCTTGACAGGTGCTTCTACCCCCACAGATGCGTTTGTTGCTGGTGAAGCAATGACCTTGATGATTGACGATGGTACTGCTTTCACGATTACTTGGCCCTCTGTGACTTGGAAGACGAATGGTGGTGTTGCCCCAATTTTGAATACTACTGGATTTACTGTTATTGTTCTCTGGAAAGTTGGAACAACTCTATACGGCGCTCGTGTAGGAGATGCGTAATGCTCTCTAAAAAACTGATTTCGGTTTCTGTAATCTCTGATGTCGATTTTGTCGCCAGCATTGTTCCACCTGCTGGAAAGTCGTTTAACTACAACCCAACAATCAAGTTGGATTCAGACGGGTCGGTCTACCATCTTACCTCTACAGACGAGACAGACGCGCAGATCGACGCTCAGTTTATCAAATTCAATCCAAATGCAACGATTGAATATAGTAAAGCATACGCATTGGGGTCGTCTACCGGGACTACGCAAATTCCTATGGGAATCAGTCTTGGCGGTACAGACCTAAAAATTTCGATGCTGGGTAGTACTTACGATCCATCAGTGGTCACGATTGACTCAACTGGTGCTGCGAGTTCACCGAGGGCTGTAATTACTAATATAACCAATTCTCAAGGCACTGTAACTACTAACCATGTTGGGGGCTATTTCTGGGTGGCCGGAAATTATTTTTTTAGTTCCACCAACCCGCGTGTCGGTATCATCGCAAAAGTGGACTCAAGCAACAACAGCTTAGTTAGCACTATCCACAGCGGGACAGGTGGCGGGACCAGAGGCGCAGCAACAGTCCGTGGTTTGTACCCAGACGGCTCTGGTAACCTTTACGGGATATTTTTCGACGATTACACCTTCTACAATTATGTCGTGTTCAAAATGCCGCAGACAGGTGGTTCGTCAACTTGGGCATATGCCTATAGCATCGGCAGCAATGAAATCGAAACTCGTAGCGCAACAAACGCTGCTGGTAATACGGCAATCGTGTACACAAATACGACAACCCAAATTTGTAAGATCGAACTTAGAGACTCGTCTGGGGCACTGACTTGGTGCAGACAACACTCTATTAGCACGAGTCAACACATTATTTCCGTGTACATAGATGACGCGAATAACATATATTACACATACGGGCGATTCAACGTTAATAACGTACTGGTAAAGCTCAACTCTAGTGGGTCGTTCGTTTACGCCCGTTCATTTTCAGGCACCTATAACGAATTTTTCTTTGTGAATGGCGACCCATCAACCTCCGCCGTTGTTGTTGGTTCTAAAAACTACGTCGTAAAGGCGGACGGGGACAATTTTTTCACTGGCACATACCAAGGACTAACTACGTCAAGCACCAGTCTAACTGTAAGCTCAAGTACGACATCAGCGACAAGCACGAGTTTTAGTTTCCCGTCCCTTTCCGGCAGTCAGTCAAGCCCGTCGGTGTTCACAAAGACTGCCAACCCCACCATCGGCATCAGCGTCCTTTAACGCAAACAGACAAGGAGTCCGACAATGTTTGCCAAGATCAAGAACGGTGCTGTAGAGCAGTTTCCCTATACTGTAGGGCAGCTTCGCCGTGACTACCCCGACATTAGCTTTCCTAAGCATGTTCCTGAGTCAGTCATGGCGGAGTTCGGTATGGTTGCTGTGCATGAGCAGCCTATTCCTACGTTCGATCCAATGACTCATTCGATTGAGTGGGGGCCTCTACCTGTCAAAAAGGGAGATACTTGGGAGTTTGTTCCAAGTGTCCGGGTGCTAACACCAGATGAAATTGCAGATAGAGACGCCACAAAGGCAAGTGCAGTACGTCTTCGGCGCGATAGTTTGCTTTCTGAAACTGACTGGATGGCTCTTTCTGACGTTACCTTAAACACTGACTGGGCTACCTACCGCCAAGCTCTTCGTGACATTACGACCCAAGCTGGCTTTCCCCATTCTGTCGTTTGGCCTGTGAAGCCCGAGTAAAGGATAAAGACGATGACAAAAGCGCGTGATTTAGCCAATTCGACTGCTGCACGGGATACCAACCTGAGTGGCTTTACTGATACGTTTACCCTCCCAACGGTAGATGGTACTAGCGGTCAAGTTCTTCGAACAAACGGCTCTGCAATCCTCTCCTTTGCTGACGCTGGCTCTGTCGTCACTAAAACCTACGATACTCGAAACGATCTTAGGTCAATTAACGGCCCCTCGTCAGTTATCTCTGTAGTGGAAAGTCTAGGTGTTTTTGTTTGGGAAAGCGGAAGCACCCAAATTGACGACGATGAAACCTGTTTTGCGACTTCTAGTGGTCGTTGGCTTCTTTACGCGGCTGCGTGGGACTTGGTGTCTGAATACGTAGGCACTGAACTTGATGTTTTCAGTGAAAGAATACTCACTGGTCAAGTTTACAACTCTACGACAAGTCTAGGCGTAAACGGGACTGTCTCATTCACGGCAACAGTGATTGGCGCTTTGGTTGGTGATGTTGTTTCTGTAAATCCACCAGCCGGATTTGACGCAAGGCTTACTATCAACAGCAGAGTTTCCGCGACCAACACAGTTACAATCGACTTAGGAAACAACAGTAATAACTTTTCCAGAAACGTGTCGCCCGGTTTCTACAATATCATCGTCACGAAAGGACTTTAACAATGGCTACGGTTCGCGCTCAACGCCTACTTAACAACGTCGTCAACGGAACGACTAACTCTACTGCGCTTCAAACTGCTCTCGGTACGGCAAGCACTCGGGCAGACTGGCAGCAGGTAATCGCGGAGCGTGGTAAAGCTCGTGTGATTGCGTCGACAACAAACGGTGCAAATGCCGTTGGTGGTAGCGTCCTTGCAGCCGAGGACTACATGCTGTCTGTCGTCGGGCCTCAAGAAATGCTTCGCAACCCTACCCGTTTTAATTCGTCTTCAATCGGGGCGACTGTTGCGGCATCAGACAGCCTTATGAATACTTGGACTAACAACACTACTCTGCTTGCGACCAGTCAACAGGCTATTCTGGGACGAGACATCTATACGTCTTCCTTCGCACCTACCTATTCAAGACGAATTGTCAACGCATCCGCCAATGGTGCTGCGTCTTGGGATGTTTGGGCACCCGCTCTTTCGGCGGCACCAGCTTTCTCGAGCATTAACATGACGGATTTCGCAATGAATGACGATGGGTCGATCTTGCTGTATTTGGGGGTCGGTTTGGCTGGTAGTGCTGCCTGCCTGAGACGTTCAACAAATAGGGGCGCATCCTTTGGTGCAGCAACTGTTGTAAATGCTGGCTGGTCTTCATCCAGTGTGCGGGCTATGGATTTTGGCGCTGGTGTATTTGTTATTGTAGGTGATGGCGGTAACATCTGGAGTTCCACCGATGGTATCACATGGACCCAAAGAACAAGTGGCACCACCAACGCCCTTACTCGGGTTCGTTTTGATAATGGTGTGTTTATCGCTGCTGGTGGTTCCAACATCCTGCGTAGTTCGGACGGGATTACTTGGACTTCTGTCGGCACTTCCCTTCCCGGCGGCACCTGCCAATGCCTGAGTTTTGTCGGGAATAACTCATGGGTTGCAGGCTTTAGCACTGGCAGCAACTTTCTCCAGAGCGTCGACAACGGGTTGAGTTTTTCAACTCGTTCTATTGCTGGAGGATATACCTCAGTAATATCCGTCGCAGGGAATGGCACAGGTTTTGTCCTTGCGGGTCATAACTTAGGTACTGTTAGTTACTCCCTCAATTATGGGGCCTCTTGGACAAACATTGGCTCGGTGACAGGTCTTTCTGCTAATACTTCTGTTGTATTTTACGCAGGAGTTTTCTGGATTCGATCTTCGGGGAACGCGAACACTGTTGTAAGCATTAACCCTGTCCCCATCAGCGCTTCGTCCGCTGTAGACTTTGTAACGACAGACGGAGTTTACTTTACAAGAAATGGGTACGACATGACTGCGGGACAGCAACCAAACGCTGACTACGAAGCGATGGTGGTCAAGAGAAATAGACTGTTCATCCGAGGGTCTACGGGCCACATGACGCACAGGGGACAGTAATGAAGGCCATCATCAAAGAAGGTAAGGTCATCGCCACTGCTCTTGACGACTACACGGTCCAAGGGTGGGAGCAGGCTGTTCTAGACGCACCAGACGACTTGACCGTCGAGAATATGCACGAGTGGGTTTATGCAGACGGGGCGCTAACGTACCCGATTGCTGACATTGTTCGGTCTAAACGTAACGATAAACTTTCCGCTTCTGATTGGACCCAAGTAGCTGATGCCCCTGTAGACCAAACTGCATGGGCTACCTACCGTCAAGCTCTTCGGGATATTACGGCGCAAGACGGATTCCCTCACTCTGTCGTTTGGCCTACTAAACCGTAAGGCTTCTTATGAAACTAGAAGACATCAGAGCAGCGGCAGAAGCTGACCTTGAGACTTTCATTAGGCTAGTAGCGCCTGAGCAAGTCTTGGGTCAGTGCCATGCTGACATGCTTTACTGGTGGACACGACAGAACAGTAAGACACACCAGCTTGTGTTGTTCCCTCGTGACCACCAGAAGTCCCGTATGGTTGCGTACCGAGTAGTCTGGGAACTTACGAAGAACCCTACCCTTCGTGTCCTCTATATCTCTGCTACAGCTAACCTTGCGGAGAAGCAGCTAGGGTTTATGAAAGGTATCTTCACCTCTGAGATTTATCGTCGTTACTGGCCGGATCACGTTAATGCCGAAGAAGGTAAACGCTCACGCTGGACGACAAGTGAAATTGCACTAGACCATCCCCTACGTAAGAAGGAGAACGTCCGTGACCCTAGCATCTTCACTGGTGGCCTCACTACTTCCCTTACTGGTATGCACTGTGACATTGCAGTTCTTGATGACGTGGTTGTCTATGAAAACGCATACACTGTTGAAGGTCGTCAGAAAGTAAAGAGCCAATACTCCCTTCTGTCGTCCATCGAAGGGGCAGAAGCTAAAGAGTGGGTCGTAGGTACCCGTTACCACCCTGCTGATCTGTACAATGACCTTATGCAGATGGCAGAGGATATCTACGACGAAGACTTTAACAAGGTTGCAGAAGAGCCAATCTACGAAGTCTTTGAGAAAGCTGTAGAGTCTAACGGTGATGGCACAGGTGAATTCTTGTGGCCCCGCCAGCAGCGCAAAGATGGTAAGTGGTTTGGTTTCGACGCAAAGATTCTAGCTAAGAAACGTGGTCAGTATCTCGACAAAGGTCAATTCAGGGCACAGTACTACAACGATCCCTCTGACCCAGATAACGTCCCTGTCGGTTCTGACAAGTTCCAGTACTTTGACCGTAAGTTCCTCAAGCTTGAGAATGGCTATTGGTTCTACAAAGAGAGTAGGCTTAACGTATTTGCCGCAGTAGACTTTGCTTTTAGTCTATCCAAAAAGGCAGACAGCACAGCTATTGTCGTTGTCGGTGTCGATGCTGAGAACAATATCTACGTTCTGGAAATCGAACGGTTCAAGACAGACCGAATCAGTGACTACTTTGAACGCATTTTGCACTTGACAAACCGTTGGCAATTTCGTAAAATACGTGCAGAAGTAACTGTAGCCCAAATTGCTATTGTTAAGCAACTCAAAGAACTCATTAAGGAACACGGTCTATCCCTAAGTATTGAAGAATTTAGACCTACGGGTAATAAACAAGAACGTATCTCCGCAGTGCTTGAACCCCGTTACGACAACATGCAGATTTGGCATTATCGTGGTGGCAACATTCAGTACCTTGAAGAAGAACTTTCTACTCGTAACCCACCCCACGATGACGTAATTGACGCTCTTGCCTCGGCTATTGATATGGCAGTCAAACCTTCAAGGCAAATGAACCGCCAGAAGAAAAGCAATATCATCTGGTCAGCAAGTAAGTTTAGAGGAAGGGCCGCTTAATGGCTGGACAGACGCTTGATCTTGAGAACATTGTTGGCCCTGACCGTCTTGCGTCAGAGATTGGCAATAAGTGGCGTGAGTGGGATACCCTCCGTAATAAGTGGATCGAAGAGAAAAAGGAACTTCGTAACTACCTTTACGCTACGTCTACTCAAACGACCTCTAACGCTATTCTTCCTTGGTCGAACACTACGACGACCCCTAAGCTGACTCAAATCCGTGATAACCTTCACGCTAACTATTTCGCTACTCTGTTTCCTCAGACTAAGTGGATGCGTTGGGAGTCTGATACTCAGGCGGATAACACCCGTAGTAAGCGGACGGTTATTCAGTCGTACATGGAAAACAAGATTCGTCAGTCAGACTTTGTGAACACTGCTTCTACTCTGCTTGACGACTGGATTCAATACGGGAATTGCTTCGCTACTGTCGTTTGGGAAAATAACTACGCCACCAAAGAGAACGGTGAAGTTATCCCTCAGTACATTGGTCCTCGTTTGGTTCGGATCAGCCCCTACGACATCGTATTCAATCCTACTGCTTCGTCGTTTATGAAGACCCCGAAGATCGTTAAGAGCCTTCTTACGCTTGGTGAAGTGAAGCGTATGGTAGACGACGATCCTCGTAATGAACACTTTGCTCAAGTCTTTGATAAGATGCTCTACTCCCGTGCTAACGTCATGGGTAACGACGCGACATTCACTAAAGCAGAGTCTTATATTGCGGATGGCTTCTCGTCGATCCAACACTACTACGGTAGTAACTACGTTGAAGTCCTGACCTTCTACGGTGATATTTACGACACGGAAACCCAAGAGCTTATGGTTGACCGTATCATCACTATTGTCGATAGGGCCTACGTTATCTCCAATGAAGAGAATCCGTCGTGGCTTGGTCACGCTCCTGTCTACCATGCGGGCTGGCGTGATCGACCTGATAACCTCTACTCCATGGGGCCGTTGGACAACCTCGTCGGTATGCAGTATCGTATCGACCACCTTGAGAACCTTAAGGCTGACGTTTTCGACCAGATCGCATACCCCATGCTTAAGATTCGTGGGGACGTAGAGGACTTTGAGTTTGAACCCGGTGGTCGTATCTATGTCGGTGAAGAAGGTGACGTAGGGTATCTGGCCCCTGACGCTACGGCTCTGCAAGCTGACCTCCAAATCCAAATCCTTGAGAATAAGATGGAGGAAATGGCTGGTGCGCCTAAGCAGGCTATGGGTATCCGTACCCCCGGTGAAAAGACTGCTTTCGAAGTCCAAAGCCTACAGAACTCTGCATCGCGTATCTTCGAGCACAAGACTGCCCACTTCGAGCGTGTGTTCCTTGAGCCTATTCTGAACGCTATGCTGGAAGTTTCTCGTCGTAACATGAACGTTTCTGACACTATCCGTGTTCTTGACGACGCCTCTGGTGTGCTCCTCTTCAAGAATATCACCAAAGACGATATTACGGCTAAGGGTAAGATTGTTCCTGTCGGTGCTCGTCACTTTGCTGAACGTGCTCGTCGTATCCAGAACCTTACCCAGCTTTACCAGATTAAACTTGCTGATCCTACGGTAGCTCCTCACCTCTCAGGCAAAGCCCTTGCTCGTATCCTTTCGGAAGAGCTTGGTGAACCTGAACTGTTTGGTGATAACATTGCTATTACGGAACAGCTTGAAACCCAACAGGCCATGCAAGAAGCCGAAGTTCTTAACGAAGAACAACTTATGATTGCTCAGCAACAAGGTCTCTAATGCACAGCCTATGGGTTAAGGGTCTTCGTGGCCCAGACAAAGATAAACGAGTTTCAGAAGTTTTGTCGTACCGAAATGCTTTTGAAGAACTCCGAGAAATTCTGGAGCAGCACTATTCCCGCAAGGAAGCTGTTCGAGATTACTCCCCCGGTTGGGAGTACAAACAGATCGCTCATAACGAATACAACGCAGCGTTAGACGATCTCCTTAACTTAATCAACATCTCTTCTAACCAGAAGGACTAACAATTTGACAAACGTGTTCGACCAAGCTCAACAACCAACTGGGCTGAGTCAAGAGGGCCAAGCACCACAGATGACTGCTGAACAACAGGAGTCTTATCTAGCAAAGCTCGTTGCCACTAAGGGGGAGAATTGGAAAGACCCTGAGGTTTTAGCTAAAGGCAAACTCGAAGCCGATGGCTACATTAAGAACCTAGAGGATCAACTCAAGCAGATGCGTGAGGATATCCAGAAACAGGACTATGCCAAGAGTCTACTCGAAGAACTACAGAACAAGGCTACGTCACCCACCAACGTGAAATCTGTAGTGGCCAACAACGACAATAAAGGTGGCACTAATACTGATGGCAATACCCAGCCGCAAGTGAGTGAGGATACCCTAAAGAGCCTTGTTGAACGAACCCTGACTGAACGTGACCGAGACAACACTGTTAAACAGAATCTCGCTTTTGTCGATCAGGAACTAGAGAAGACCTACGGTACTGAGGCCCCTGCTGTTGTACAGAAGAAAGCTCAAGAACTTGGCTTGACTGTGCAGCGTCTACAGGAACTAGCGTCTGAGTCCCCTAACGCCTTCTTTAACCTTATTGGTGAACCTAAGAAATCCTTCCAGCCTATCGTGCAAGGTTCGGTTCGCACAGAAGGTGTCAACATGCAATCCTCGTCGGAGCGTAATTTCGATTACTACCAAAAGCTTCGTCGTGAAAACAAATCCCTCTACTACACCCCCAAGGTTCAACGAGAAATGATGGCTGATGCCACTCGTCTTGGGGCTAAGTGGAAACCCTAATAGGAGAAGATTCAAATGGCTATGACTACTGCCAACATGGATCTCCTTACTCGCTCGGAAGTTTGGTCGGCTGAGCTTAAGGAGATTCTGCGTGACGAAATGATGGCACAACGCTACGTGCGTA
>Ga0129333_10006507_pt1 | contig 11049 bp, 8 predicted proteins | sample CPB6_08_DNA_FD_94474 | JGI IMG/M metagenome (GOLD analysis project Ga0129333, IMG submission 94474) | Freshwater to marine salinity gradient microbial communities from Chesapeake Bay, USA - CPBay_Sum_0.6_0.8_DNA | ecosystem: Environmental > Aquatic > Marine > Coastal | place: USA: Chesapeake Bay...
CATCGCCGGGCACGGTGGGCAGGTCGGCCAGCGACCCGTCGCCACTGGTCCGCGCCCAGGCGGCCAGCTGCACCAGCTCGGCGCGCTCGCCCTCGTCGCTGAACAGGCTGCCGGACCGCTCCAGCGCCAGCTGCAGCCGCCGCAGGCTCAGGTAGTTGGCCCGTCCCTTGACGAGCACCGCGGAAAACTCCCGGGGCATCACCGCGGCCACGAGCGGCACGTCCTTGCCCACCAGTTGCTCCTGGAGGGCGATCGTGTGGGTCGAGATCACCACGCGACGCGGCCGGGGGCCGCCCTGCCGGGGCGGCTGTTCGTCGTCCCAATCGTCCGTCTCGGCGGGTCCTTCGGGGCCGGACTCGACCTGATCGGACGTGGCGGCGAGGATCGCCGGCACGAGGTAGGCGAGGCTCTTGCCCACACCGGTGCCCGCCTCGATGATCGCGTGGCGGCGGGCCGCGATCGCCTCGGCCACGATGTTCGCCATCTCCAGCTGCTGCGGCCGCGACTCCCAGCCCGGCAGGCGGGCCGCCAGCCGTCCGCCCGGCGCGAGCAGTTCCTCCACGGTCGTCATAGGCGGAGTGTAGCCGACGCGCATGGGGTGGATTTACGCAGCGGGCTGAATCCAAGTACGCTTGTCGCCGTCGTCCGTGCCGCCGCCAGGAACGTGCCGTGTCCCACACCGACGGTTCGCAAAAAGCCTGGGGCGGCGTATTTCGCGTGCCCACGGACAAGCGGGTCGAGGCCTTCTCCGAGAGCGTGTCGTTCGACCGCCGGCTGGCGGACGACGACATCGACGGCTCGATCGCCCACGCCCGGATGCTCGCCGCCTGCGGCCTGATGACCGTGCAGGAGGCCGACGCCGTGGCCCAGGCGCTGGAAGAGATTCGCGGCGCGATCCACGCCGGCCGCTTCGAATTCTCGGCCGCCAAGGAGGACATCCACCTGCACATCGAGGCGGCCCTCACGGCACGGCTCGGTGACACCGGCCGCAAGCTGCACACGGCCCGCAGCCGCAACGACCAGGTGGCGACCGACCTCCGTCTCCACTGCCGTCGGGCCATCGACCGCCTCGATGCCGCGTTCGCCGAGTTGCAGCGGGCCTTCCTCGGCCTCGCCGACCGCGAAGCCGGCCTCGTCATCCCCGGCTACACGCACATGCGCCGGGCGCAGCCGGTGCTCGCGGCCCACCAGCTCCTGGGCTGGTGCGAGAAATTTGCCCGCGACCGCGACCGTCTGGCCGATTGCCGCCGGCGCACCAACGTCCTGCCGCTGGGTTCGGGGGCCATGGCCGGCACCAGCCTGCCCATCGACCGCGACCACGTCCGCGAGGCGCTCGGCTTCGAGGCCGTGGCCGCCAACAGCGTCGACGCCGCCAGCGACCGCGACTTCGTCTGTGAGCTGGCCTTCGTGCTGGCACTGGCGGCGGTGCACCTCTCGCAATGGGCCGAGGAGTGGATCATCTACAGCACGGAGGAATTCGGCTTCCTGGTGCTGCCGGAGGGCTTCTGCACCGGTAGTTCCATCATGCCGCAGAAGATCAATCCCGACGTGCTCGAGTTGGTGCGCGGCAAGTCGGCCCGGGCCATCGGCAACGTGCAGGCTCTGCTCGCCCTGCTCAAGGGCCTGCCCACTGCCTACAACCGCGACCTCCAGGAGGACAAGGAGGCGATCTTCGATTCGATCGACACGCTCCTGGCCGTGCTCGGCGTGGCCGCTCCGCTGGTGGCGGGAACGGCGTTCGACAGGGCCCGCGTGGCGGCGGCGCTGGACCGCGGGCACCTCGACGCCACGAGCCTGATGGAGGCGCTGATCGGCCGGGGGCTGCCCCAGCGGACCGCACACGAGACGGTGGGCCGGCTGGTGCGCCGGGCGCTGACGCGGGGCGTGTCGCTCGGTGACCTTTCCGACGAGGAGTTTTCCGGGGAATACGCCGGCTGGGACGGCGAACTGCGCGGCGCCCTGGGAGCGTCCCGGGCAGTTGAGCGGATGGCGAGTTTCGGCTCCACGGCACCGGCCGCCGTTGCCGAACAGATTGCCGGATGGCGGCGCCGGCTGGACGGTGCCGCGGCACCGTAGCCCCGGCGGCCTGCGAGCCATGACGCCCCGCGCACGACCCCACGACGAGAGCCGGTCCGAGGGCCGGGGCCGCCGCGGCGTGGCGACCCTGCTCCTGGCCGGCATGCTGGCCGGCGTGCTGCCCCTGGAGCGGGCGCGCGCCGCCGAGGATCCGCCGCTCGACGAGATGCAGCAGGCCGTGGTCAGCTCCCTGGCCGCCACGCCGCGCAGCACGGCGGCCGAATTTCTCGATGCCGCGCTGCGGGCCGCCGAAGTCGATGCCAACGGCGTCGCCGAGGACTATTTCAAACGGCTTCTCGGCGTGCTCGACGACGCCGGCGAGGGCCGCATGGAGATGCTCGCCGACCTGGGGGACGCGGCCGATCCGGCCGGGCTGGCCCGGCTCGAGCGCGTGCTGGCCGCCCGCCAGCCGGCCCTCGGGCGGGTGGTGGCCACGATTCGCGCGGCGGCCCGCGAACGAGGCCGTGATGCACCGCGGCTCTCCCAGGCCGCCGCCGACCTGCGCAGTCCGGAGGCGGCGACGCGGCTGGCGGCGGCCGAGCGGCTCTCCCGCGCCGGTGCCGACGCGTTGCCGGACCTGGTGTCGGTGCTGCGCACGGATGATCCCGCCGGGAGCCGGGCCCGTGGCCTGGCCCGGGAACTGATCGGCTTTCTGGGCGCCGACGCGCGGCAGCCGCTGCTCTCCTGGCTCGGATCCGGCGACGTGGATGCCTGGCCCGCCGTGATCGAGGCCCTCGATGCCAGCGGAGCCGACGACATCGAGACCTACCTGTTCGCGCCGGCCGTCGTGAAGAATGCTCCGCCGGCCGTCCGGGCCGCGGCCACGGCGGTGCTGCGGCGGCGCGCGGCCGCCCGCGGCGCCGACGTGACGGCCGTGCCCCCCGCGCGCGACGAGATCCTGTCCACGCTCGGCGCGCGACTCGATCGCACACTCTCGCCCGCCGCGCTGCCGGCGGCCGACCGGCTGCACGACTCCACCCACGACGGCGGCACCGTGGAGCGGATGCTGTGGAATCCCGCCGCCGGCCGCTTCGTTCGGCTGTCGCTTCCGCCACACGCCGTCCGTGCCTTCGATGCGGCGCATCTGGCCCGCGACCTCGTCGCGCTCGGCGTCACCGAACCGGCGCTCGTGAACCTCGTGCTGCTGGCGCAGCTCGAGGACTTCCTCGCCGCGGCCGGGCCGACTCCACCGCAGCCGACGGACCTGCCCCGGGATCGCCTCCGACAGGCGTTGAGCGGACCGCAGGGATTCTCCGTGGAGACGGCCGCCGACGTGCTCGATCTGGCGCTCGACCGCCGCATGTGGCAGGCGGCGGCGGCCGTGGCCGTGGCCCTCGACGCAGCGCCGCCCCTGCCGCCGCAGCCCCGCCGGGCACTGGTCAGGGCGCTCGCCGTTCCCGATGCCCGGGCGCAGTTCCAGGCCGCCCGGGCGCTGGCACTCGCGGCGGGTGATCCTCCCTATCGCGGCTCGAGCCGGGTGCTGGAGGTGCTTGTCCATGCGGCGGGTTCGTCGGGTGTTGATCGGGTCGTCGTGGCGCATCCCGAGGCCCTCGCAGCCCAGGCCCTGGCCACCGGGGTGGCCAGGTTCGGCTACGAGCCGCTCCGGGTGGCCACCGGCCGCGACGCGATCCTGGCCGCGCGGCGCGACGCCGACGTGGTACTCGTGCTGCTCTCCGCCCGCATCACCAAGCCCACGGCCGGGGAGACAGTGCAGTTCATGGCCCAGCAGTCGCTGGGCGACCCGCCTCCGGTGCTGCTCGTCGTCGACCCGCTCGACGATGACTGCCGGGGCGCCTATCTGGAACGCCTGGCCATGAATTTCGCCTCCGCACAGCGGCTGGCCATCATCGACCGCTTCGACGAACGGCTGTTCCTTCCTCATGTCGACGAGAAGACCGGCAAGCCGCTGGCACCCGCCAGCTTCCCGGATGCGCTGGCCGAGGCCGCCGGCGGCGCGGCATCCGCGGCCCGGTCCCGGCTCGACGCCGCGACCGCCCGGCGCGCCCGTGGCCGCCAGGCCCTCGCCCTGCTCGACGCCCTGGGACGTCGGGGCTGGGATGTCCGGCCCGCGCTCGCGGCGGCCCGGCTCGGGCTCCTGCACGACGAACACTCCGCGGAGGCCGGTGCGCTCTTGGGCACGATCGCCGACGCCTCCGCGCAGCAGGACCTCCTGGCCGAGGCGCAGCGGATCGATCTGCCGCAGGCCTCCCGGGCGCTGGCCCTGGCCAACCTGCGGACCAGCATCGATCGCCATGGAATCCTCCTGGAAACCGGCCACGTGCGCGCCGCCTACAGGATGTACAATCAGGCCCCGGATGCGGCGTCTCGCGACGTCGCGGGAGCCGTGCTCGACGCCCTCGAGACGGCGGCCAGGAGAAACCGCCCCGCTGCCTTCGATGCTGCGTCAACCAGGCCAACCCGCTGACGATCCCGGCACCGCACCGATCGCGGGGCTGATCGGCGCCAGCCCGGCGATGCTCGAGGTCTACGCCACGACGCGGCGGGTGGCCGCCTCGAACGCCTCGGTGCTGCTCCTGGGCGAGACGGGCACCGGCAAGGAACTGATCGCCAAGGCGATCCACGTCCTCTCCCCGCGCGGCAGCGGACCGTTCGTCCGCGTCAACTGCGGGGCCCTCTCGGAGAGCCTCCTGGAAAGCGAACTCTTCGGGCACGTGCGCGGGGCCTTCACCGGCGCCGTGGCGAATCGCGCCGGCCGCTTCGAGGCCGCCCATACCGGCACGATCTTCCTCGACGAGATCAACTCCACGACACCGAAGCTGCAGGTCAAGCTGCTGCGGGTGCTCCAGGAGCGGGAATTCGAGCGCGTGGGCGACACCGAGACGGTCCGCGTCGACACCCGGGTCGTCGCCGCCAGCAACCGCGACCTGCTCGACGAGGTGGCCAAGGAGCAGTTTCGCGAGGACCTCTACTACCGGCTCAACGTCGTGCCCATCGTGCTCCCGCCGCTGCGCGGCCGCCGGGACGACATTCCCCTCCTCGTCAGCCACTTCCTCGAACTCTACAACGAGGCCAACGACCGCTACGTGGTGCACATCCAGCGGGAGGCACTCGAGGCCATGGTCCGCTACCACTGGCCCGGCAACGTCCGTGAATTGCAGAACGTCGTCGAGCGCTGCGTGGTGATGGCCCGGGGCGACGAGCTGACGCTCGACCTCCTGCCACCGGTGATGCGCGGTGACCGGGCGACGGCGCCCCTGCCCGGCCGCGGCGGCGACCTCGACAGCCTGGCCCGCGACCTCGTCGAGCAGGGCATGACCACGGCGGGCCCGGCCGACGACAATCTCTTCGACCGGGTGGTGAGTCGCGTGGAGCGAGAACTGATCGCGCAGATGCTGGCCGCCTGCAACGGTGTGCAGCTCAAGGCCGCCGCCCGGCTGGGCATCAATCGCAACACCCTCCGCAAGAAGCTCCTCGAGCACGGCCTCGAGGAGGGTGAGGCGACGTGAGGCTCGCCGCACCGCTGACGGCAGCGGCACTGATGCTGGGCTGTCTGGTGCCGCAGGCGGCGGCGGTGCAGGAATCGCAGCGCCGGCCCAACGTTCTCCTGGTCGTGGCCGATGACTTGGGCTGGAGCGACGTTGGCTGGCACGGAGGCTTCGGCAGGACGCCACACATGGACCGGCGATGGTGTCGCAACTCGACGCCGCCCTGGGCAGATTCGTGGCGGCCCTCGACGAGACCGGACAGCGTGCCGACACCTTGATCGTGTTCACGAGCGACAACGGCGGTGCCGAATCGCTCCGCAACGCCTACCTGGGCGACGTGGCGGATTCACCGCTCAACAGCGAAAACGATCCGCTCCGGGGTGAGAAGAACACGCTCTGGGAGGGCGGCGTGCGGGTCTGCGCCTTCGTAAATTGGCCCGGCGTGCTCGCACCGCGGAAGTGCACGGCGATCGTCCATGCGGTCGATTGGTTTCCGTCACTCGCAGGACTCCTCGGACTCCCACAGGCGGACCACCAGGGCTGGGATGGCTGCGCTCGCTGGGGGGCAATCGCCGGCCGGGATAAAGCAGTCCGACCACAGCCACTGTGCATCGTGCACTCGAGCGGCCGGGCGGTGTACGACGGCGACTGGAAGCTGATCACCATCGGCGGAGCCGCGACACGACTCTTCGACATCGCAGCCGATCCGTTCGAAAAGCACGACGTGGCCGCCGAGAACCCGGACGTGGTGCAGCGGCTGCTGGGTCTGGCCGCCGCCGACGCCGGGCGCGACGTCAGCGCGTTGCCGCCGGATCTACGGGACGCGCCACCGTGAGGCCGTCGTCGGCCATGTCCCTAGCGTGATAGCTCGAGCGCACCAGCGGCCCGGAGGCCACCCTGCGGAAACCCATCCGCTCGGCGATCGCACCCAGTTCGCTGAATTCCCCCGGCGGCACGTAGCGCTCCACGGGCAGCGCGTCGAGCGTGGGCTGCAGGTATTGGCCTAGGGTCAGGAAGTCGACACCCCGCTCCAGCAGGTCGGCGAACACGTCGAGCAGTTCGTCCCGCGTCTCCCCCAGGCCGAGCATGAGCCCGGTCTTGGTGCGCACCTCGGGCAGGATCCGCTTGGCGTTTTCCAGCAGTTCGAGCGTCCAGGGATACCGGCTCTTCCGGCCCCGCACCCGGCCGTAGAGCCGCGGCACGGTCTCGGTGTTGTGGTTGAAGACGTCGGGCCGGGCGGAGAGCAGCAGCTCCAGGGCCCCGTCCTTGCCGATGAAATCCGGCACCAGCACCTCGACCGCGGCACCGGTCGCCGCGCGGACCGCAGCCACCGTGCGCCGGAAGTGCTCCGCGCCGCCGTCGGGCAGGTCGTCCCGCGTCACGCTCGTGATCACGACGTGGGCCAGGCCCAGCCGCCGGGCCGCCTCCGCCACCCGTTCGGGCTCGTCCGCCTCAAGATCCTCGGTCTTCCCCTTGGGCACGGAGCAGAATCCGCAGGGCCGGGTGCAGACGTTGCCGAGGATCATGAACGTCGCCGTGCGCTGCGACCAGCATTCCAGGCGGTTGGGGCACTTGGCCGACGAGCAGACCGTCTCCAGTTTCAGTTCCGCGATCAACTCCGCCGTCTCGCCGTGGCCGCCGCCAGGCGCCAGGTTTTGCCGCAACCAGGGGGGCAGGCGGCGGAGCGGCGCAGCCGGGGCCGGATCGGCCAGGATCGGCAGCGACACGGCGGCAGCAGTGGTGCGACCGTCATCCGACACGGCTGGCGACCTCCGCGCGGCCGCGGCCCGCCGGCACCATCCGGGGAAATCCGGAGTGCACATGGGTCCGCGAAAACAGGAACGCCTCCGCCATGTGCCGCACGAGCGCGGCCCGTGCGTCCGGCAGCCTCACCCGGCGCTGCAGGTCGGCCTGCAGCGACGACATCGTCAGTTCCGCCGCCCCGGCCGGCCGCGCGGTGACCACGTGCTGATGGAGTTCGATCGCGGGGCAGACGTTGACGAAGGCACCGTGGCTGGCAGCCCCGCGTCGCACCGCGACGCCCAGCGCGGCGAGCAACCCCGTGCGTCCGCGCACGTCGTGACTGCCGCCGTCGATCCGCGGCCCGCAGCGCAAGGCCACGAGTGCCGCCACCAGGCCCGACCGGAACCGGGCCAGGTAGGTTCCCACGTCGTCGCGTCCCAGCCCCAGATCCTCCAGGGCGGCGAACAAGGCCACGCACACCTGCCCGGGACCGTGCAGCACCGCACCGCCCCCGCGGCCGGTGAATCGGACATCGAGCCTGTGCGCCCGGAGGTCGTCGTCCGCGAGCGACACGTCCGCCCGTGAACCGAGCCGCCCGATCGTGATGCAGGGCTCCAATTCGAAGATCACGAGCGTGGGGTCGCGGCCCTGCGGGGCGGCGATCCCGCCGGCGCCCGACACCTGGCCGGCGAGCCCCTCGGCGAGTCGTGCATAGTCGTCCCAGCCGATCCTGCCCGCCAACCAGACAGCCAGCGGCCGGCGCGGTGCGCTGCCGCAGGGAGCGGCCGGGTTCGGCGTCTGGCTCGGGAATGTGGCCATGGAATTGTTGTACCACTTCGGGCCGCCGCTGGCGGTCGATATCATCCGTGATGATATGCCGGTTCATCCACGGTGTCGCGACGTGAAGTGCTTCTCTGCCTGGCTTGCGATCTGCGCCCTCGCGCTTCCGGCCCGGGCCGCGGATGCGGGCGTCTCGTCGCAGGACGTGGCCCGGATGCGGCAACTCGCCGCCGTGCTCCGTTCCCCGAAGACCCCGACCGACCGGCTCGCGGACGCCGCCCGCGATCTGGCCGGACTGGGACCCCAGGCCGTCGACACGCTGCGCGGCCATCTCGATCGCGAGATCGGCCGGCTCGAGAAGGATGCGGGCGGCCGGCCTTCGACCGCATTGATCGACGACCGGATCGAACCGCTGCGCCGGACGCTGCAACAACTCCGCGACGATCCCGACCTCGACAAGGACAAACTCGTCGCCCAGGGGCTGCCCACGCTCGATGCGCTGACCGGCGAATGGGCCCGGCGCGAAGCGCTGCTCGCCACCTGGATGCCGAAGCAGGCCACCGGGCGGTCCCGCGCCGAACGCCTGCTGGTCGTCGCCAAGGCCTGGCGCTCATCCGGCACGGACGTGGCGGCCGCCGATGCGGTGCTGGCCCGGATTGCCGACGTCGAGGCCCGGCTTGTCGCCGGTGATTCGGTGGCGGCGCGGGTGCTGGCCGAGAACGAACGCCGCGGCTCGGACCTGCCCGCCGAGGCCGTGGCCGGCATGCGGTCGCTGAACCGGCTGCGCATGGCCTGCGGCCTGGAGCCGCTGCTCATCGACCCCAAGCTCTGTGCCGCGGCCGCCGGCCATAGCGCCGACATGGAGACGCACGGCTTCTTCGCGCATCAGTCGCCCCTGTCGGGCAAGGCGGAGCCCTGGGACCGGGCCAGGCTCGCCGGCACGACGGCCTCGGCCGAGAACATCTTCATGGGCAGCCCGTCCTCCGCGGAGGCGATCAAGGGCTGGTTCCTCAGCCCGGGCCATCACAAGAACATGTTCGCCGCCGGGCACCGCCGACAGGGGCTGGGCCGTTCCGGAAAGCACTGGACGCAGCTCTTCGGCGCCGACTGAGGCCTGCCTCAGCCGAGCGCCTCTTCCAGTGCGGTGTGCAGGGCCACGAGCCGGCGATGCCGCTCGCAGCCGGCGTTGAGCGCCGCCACCGCCGCCGCCCGCGGCGCGAACCGCAGCGGCTGTCCGCCCGCCTGTCCGGCCAGAAAATCCTGCCACGACTCCGCCGCCCCGCTGCGGCACCGGTCGCGGTACTTCGCCAGCAGCGCGGCCCCCCAGGCCGTGCCTTCCTCGGCGCCGGCGAGGATCACGACCGGTGTGTTGAACGCGTCGGCCACGACCTGGCCCAGGTCCGGGGTCTTGGTGATCCCGCCGGAGAGCACGATCTCGCGCCGGGGGAAGCCCTGGGCGTCGAGCGGCTCGCTTCCCAGCCGCAGGTTGAACACGGTGGCCAGGAGCATCGCCTTGGCGACGTTGCCCGGCGTCGCGTTGCGGTCGTCGAGGCCGACCACGAGCGCCGTGCCACCGCGTGACACGCCCGCCCCCGGCTCGTCGCCCATGAATGGCAGCGCCGCCAGGCCGCCACAGTCGTCGGCTGCCGCCAGCACCTGCGGCATGAGCGTCGCGAAGGCGGCTCCGCGATCACCCGCGCCCGCGCGGCCGAACATCTCCACCACGGTGTTCATCGCCGTCGTGCCGTTCCGCAGCCAGACCATGTTGATGGGCTTGCCGTCGGGGGCGCAGAAGTGGTCGATGGCGCGATCGACGCCGCGAAAGGCGCGGTCGCCCACGGAATTCGCCACCACGCTCGTGCCGAAACTCATCGACACGGTGCCGGCGGCAGCGATCAGGGAGCCGGCCAGCGCCGCCGGCTGATCCCCTTCGGCGGCCGCCACCGGCACGCCCAACGGCAGCCCCAGCAGCGCGGCGCCGTGGGCATCGAGTTCGCCGGCCTCCTCGCCGGCCCGGCGCACGGCCGGCAGCAGCGCCGCCAGCGGCCGCAGCGACCGCCCGGCCGCCGTCCGCGCCACCAGCGCGTCGAAGTCGGCCAGTCGCCGGGCGTCGTAGTCGAGCGTGGCCTGGTCGATGGGAAACATTCCCGAGGCGTCGCCGATGCCCAGCGTCCAGCCGCCGGTGAGTCGGCGGGCGATCCAGCCCGCGGGCGTCGTCAGGTGCACGGCCCGGGCGGCCTTCTCGGGCTGGTTGCGGATCGTCCACAGCCAGCGGGCGGCCGTGATCCGCTTGGGCATCTTCGTGCCCAGGAGTTCGGTGAGTTCGTGGCCCTCGGCCTCGTTGCGACCGTCACACCAGAGCCTCGCGGCGCCGAGCGGCGCGGCGGCCGCGTCGCAGAGCACCTCCCCGTGCATCTGCCCGGAGATGCCGATCGCCAGGACCCGCATCTCGACGCCGGCGACGGCGAGCTTGCGCCGCAGGTCGGCGAGCGCGTCGACCAGCGCCCGCTCCCATTCCGCGGGCTGCTGCTCCTGGCATTCGGGCGGCAGGCCCGGCACCATCCCGTAGCCGGCCTCGCCCGTGGCCAGGATGCGCAGCGCCCCGTCGGTGAAGATCACCGACAACCCCTGCGTGCCCACGTCGATGCCCAGATAACCGCTCGTCGCCATTGGCCTCGTCCCCGATCAGGCGTCCCAACGCAGCGACGGCGACGCGCCGTGGCCCCGCGTGCCGCAGAGGAAGACTTCGATTCCCAGCGCCCGCGCCGCCGCGGCCTTCGCCAGGGCGGCCCGGTCGGCTCCGGCGGCATCCTTCGCGTAGGCCACCTGCACGTGGTTGGCCTTGTGCCGGGCCATCATCTGGTCGCGGGAGATGCCATACGTGACGGCGTGCATGATCGGCCATTGCTTGGTGGTCGATTCCAGCCGCCGCCGCGTCTCCTCGGCGGGCAAGGCCAGGGCCTGAGCCCGGCCGATGTCCATGCAGAGTTTTTCCCGGCCGGCC
>Ga0129333_10006508_pt1 | contig 11048 bp, 8 predicted proteins | sample CPB6_08_DNA_FD_94474 | JGI IMG/M metagenome (GOLD analysis project Ga0129333, IMG submission 94474) | Freshwater to marine salinity gradient microbial communities from Chesapeake Bay, USA - CPBay_Sum_0.6_0.8_DNA | ecosystem: Environmental > Aquatic > Marine > Coastal | place: USA: Chesapeake Bay...
ACAGCCAATCAACCGACGTGCCGAAGCACACAAAGCTCCGCCACCCCACAACAACCACCGCCCTCCCATTGCGATGGCTCCGCGCGTCCAATCAACCACACGCGCTGGCCGCAAACATGGTTTTCACCACTCTCCATCAGCTTTCAACCCCATCGCGCTCGAAAGCGTTCGCCTCCGCCTGCCCCCCTCCAAGTTCGGCCGCCTTTCCAGGGCTTAACAACCCCAATCCCACCCCAAATTCGTCGAGGCGAACAGTCACACACCGCCAAATTTTCGACCTGCGGGGCTCCCCTCTCCTCCTCAGTCACAGCACCGAAATGTGCAAACCCCAAATTCGTGTTCGTGCCGAAATGCACCTCCGACGACGACGCACCGAAATGTGCCTCCTCCATAAATGCTGATGCAGCAAGCACTCTATCTCCAACAAGTTTATCTACTACCAACCACACCTCAAGCGCTCCCTCCACTTCACCCAGCACTGTCAAGCCGTTCACAAGACCAACGATTGCCTCCACAAAATCACCCTCCGCCAGTCCCATCACAACCGTGAACCCGACAACTGCCCCAACTGCTCCTCCAACAAAACTGCCAACACAGCAGCCAACCAATGCTCCTGTTGGAACACCCACTACACAATCTCCAACAAACCAGCCAACTCGGCAGCCAACCAATGCTCCTGTTGGTACACCCACTACACAATCTCCAACAAACCAACCAACTTGGCAGCCAACCAATGCTCCTGTTGGTACACCCACTACACAATCTCCAACCAACCAGCCAACTAAGCAGCCAACCAATGCTCCTGTCGGTACGCCTACTACAGAATCTCCAACCAACCAGCCAACTCGGCAGCCAACCAATGCTCCTGTTGGTACGCCTACTACACAATCTCCAACCAACAAGCCAACTCAAACGCCAACGAAACTCCCAACAAAGGGTCCGACTAAAGCTCCTGTTGGTACACCCACTACACCATCCCCGTCAAAGCAGCCAACCACTAAGATTCCCACTGATAACCCTACCAATATTCCAACCAAGACTCCTGTCAAAATGCCCACTACACCATCTTCAACGAAGCAACCAACCAAAAAGCCAACGAACATTCCAACCAAGAGTCCAACTAAAGCCCCTGCCAAAACTCCCACTAAACCATCTCCGTCAAAACTGCCGGCCGACAACAGATCAAGAGTGGACGGCATCACCGACTCCATCTGGTTGTAGAATCTCAAGTGCCTTGGGGTTGGGTGCGTCTACCTCGACTGATGCTCATGTGAGTTGGGAGAACCTGACCGATGCCGACGACTTTTCTGGCTTGAACGGTGTCGCTGGTGGATTGTCGAATGGTGTTAATGAGGCCTACGGAGTGCCCAACGGACAAATTAGTATAAATGGCAAATTTATTCCTAATACATCCGCCGTGGACACATCCTTTGTTGTTCCTTCTACCTCTCCTACCCTTCGCCCTTCCAGGTCTCCAACCACATTACACACACCCACAACAACAACCACCTCCTCCGCCAAATCCATCACAACTTCCTCGGTCACTAACTCAACCAAGACACTAGCCCCCACCCTTCCTCCGGGCCTTCATCCCTCATCCTCCCTAAAAGCAACTACACCCACAGCACCTACCAACTCTACCGGCAACAATCCCACAACATCCCTGCCAACCTCAAACCATACATGCACTCCGGCCAACACAACACCATCTGCAGCTCCCACCGCCCCTACCAACAGCAACACTACCTCAACACCAACTCCCACCAAATTGTTGAACACTGCGCCTGAGGAGGACATATATGCAAATGAATTTAAATCAAAACTTTGCTCTAAAACTGGCATCAACACCACTCCTTCTTCTCCTCTTCTATCATCCCCAAAACCTGGAAAACAACAATCTCATCTCAACTTCCGAGCGGGTGCAGCAGAGAACAGCCCAAGCTTCGATTCCTCCGACTATTTCTTCTCCAAGAGCTGCCCAGTAACATCCATCCTCTCTGAGTCACACTCACGCATTGCAAAGTTCCTCCACAACTTGTACTTGAGTGACGGCCCCAACAAATTTTTATGCCATCCAAATCAATGTCCCTTCCAGCTACGCCATGATGATGGTGAACTATGGGTCTCATCGCCCACAGGTTTTGATATTACCCGCACCCCAGATTTTATTGCGGCAAGCTTCTACACCGACCACTTCCAAGATCAAGATGCCTTCCCCGCCCCTTGCCCGGGCGATGAACTAGCAAGTCCACTGCCATGTAAACGGGCGACCCATGCCCAAATTCCGCACAAACCTAGCGGCACCTCTCAAGACCAAGCCTCCCCCACCCCTAGCCCGGGTGATGAACTAGCAAGTCCACTGCCATGTAAACGAGCAACCCATGTCCAAATTCCGCACACACCCAGTGGCATCTCCCAAGCTCAAGCTCCCACAAACAACAAAGCCAGAGCAGCTGAGAAGTCCGCACCCGTATCTGAATCCGATTACAACCTTGATGCCTTCCCCGCCCCTTGCCCAGGCGATGAACCCAAAAGTCCACTGCCACGTAAACGGGCACCCCATGCCCAAATCTCGCACTCAACCACTGGCATCTCTCAATACCAAGCCTCCACCACCCCTAGCCCGGGTGATGAACTAGCAAGTCAACTGCCATGTAAACGGGCGACCCATGCCCAAATTCCGCAGATGGAAGCAAGCGGATTCATCCTAGACATAACCGCAATTGTAGATCAACAACCTTACCAAGCCAGCACGTCAGCCACCAGCAACACCCAGGTCAATCAAAACGCCACCGCCAACCCCGCGCCTCAAGCCTCTCCCGATCCTAACTCCACCACCATCCCCAGCCATGAACAAGAATGGACACGCCGCCTCAACATCTCCGGCAACAACTCCTTCATGACCAAAACTTCTGATGCTGTCTCACGCGCCAACAATGCAACCAACACCAGTGATGGGGCAGAATCTTTGAACCCAGACCCCACTGCCAGCAGACGCAACTACCGTGAATCTGTTCTTGAGCAAGCGAGACTCAAGGCGAGAAACGCGGTCCATGCAGCCAACAATAATTCCTCCTCTGGCAACGACGAGGACAGCCTCTCCACCAACTCTGATACCTCATCAAACTCTTTCTCGCAAGGCCAGCCAGCCTCCAATGGATCAGCCGCCTCCATCTCCAAAACCACCGCGAATTCGCATCGAGTGAGTAAAGATGGAGGGGCGAGGGCATAAAGTCCTTCATGGCACCACCTCCTGCTGCCTTGGATGCTGGCAGTAGGAGGCGCCCATACCACCGAAGCATCCAAACCTCAAGTCTCCATATCCCTTCATATTTGTGTACGCATTACCTCCCTTACCATGACAACCTTAATACAACCACCGCCAATAATCTCCGAAACACCAACCATGTCAATAAAATCTGCAACGACGAAAACAACAACAACAACAACAACAATGCCAATGACAACAACCACAACAACAATATCATCAACAACAATAGCAACAACACCGACAGACCTCGACTGGCAGTTAAACGGAAGTCTCCCCTATTGGCATGCCATCCAACACTCCACCAACTGCTCTATCTATGCCTCCTAGCCCTCTCCGCCTGCACCTCAACTGCATTCTACCAAATCCACCTCCGGCCACACAGTGCTCATCAATACCCAACATCAATCCATTTCTACCACCAGTGCAAGTTTGATCGTCCCGGGGAGATCCAGCTTGCTTTTCTACCAAGTTCGGTCCCCACGCGGTGTAATGCTGCTCCCAGTCTAAACTCCCAACTCTGTTCAAGATCCAACATTTGTCGCCAAACACTACCCCACCCAGAAGCCCATCCGACCTCCCCTCATAAGCCCTCACTCCCACCGCCTGTCAGCCTCATCCTCCCTCTAACTCTCCACCCATCGTTCTATCGACTACCCCAACTCAATGAATCACACCACTTCCCTCCCTTATGTCCTTCCTACGCAAAAACAATCATCGACTGGTTTCTTCTCTGCCTCATCACCCATTTCTACCTGTTTCTCACACCGACCCCTGTCACATCTCCCTCACCTCACCGGACCCCCAGTACTCGACGCAAAAGAAGAAGACGAGCCCTTCACTATCATCTATACCTTCGATGCCTCCGCCGCTCCTCATCGAACGTCATCGTCGACCATCGCACTTGCCGTCGTGCCAACCATCGCAAACAACGCCTACACAGGTCGCCCAAATACACCACCTTCAGCTCACCTGCTGTTGCTTCACCTTCACACATCCCTCCCACCGCCCCTCCACGACACCATTTTCAAGTCTTTGTCAAAACACTCACGGGAAAAACCATCACAGTCACAGTCAGCCCCATGGATCCAGTTAGTGTACTAAAAGCCCTAATATCCACCAAAACCGGCATCCCACCAGCCGATCAACGCATTAACTACAACGGGAAACACCTCGCCGACCATGCCAACATTGCTGCCTATTGCATCCGCCCCAACTCACTCCTCCATCTCTCCTCTATCCTGCTGGGTGGAGACAAATACCACGCCCCTCCCCGACAAAAGGCTAAACGGTCGTCACAGGCACGTGCTGCACGACACCGAGCCTCCCTCCGGCAAAGACAAACCGAATACAAAGAAGGCCTTGATCGCCTCAACCGCCCTACATTCCCATCCGCTGAGGAGCTCCAACGATCCTCCTTCCAACAACAATCAAGCAGTGACAGTGACAAGAAGGCCACTCTTCGTTATCACTTTCAGCTTGCCAAAGAGATGGCCACCGCACGTCAAACACAACGAGCCATCTCGAAAGAAGCACTTCAGCAGATCAAAGCCGGTGGTGTTGGCCATGTACCTGAAGACAAAGGTGATGAGACTGCCCGTTTTATCTTTGAAAACTTCAATAGTCTTGCCCCCTGGAAGAACCTGCACAAATATCACCGCCTCAACCAACTCATCCGACACTTCGACGCTGATTTTGCTCTCGGGGTTGAGCTCCAAGTCCAGTGGCACGAATGCGACCGCTCCCTCCGCCTCGAAAAGCACCTAGCCCCCGGCCGCCCCAAGCGAATAGCCTATGGATTCAACGAGCATGAAAACTTCGGACGTTGTCAATACGGTGGTACCTGCGCAGCTTCACTCGGACGGTTAGCCCAGTTTGTACAATCAACAGGTGTAGACCCACACCATCTTGGAAGATGGTCATGGTTACAGGTTGGCTCTGGCTCAGTATCTACCCGAATCGTCAGCGCATACCTCCCGTGCAACTCCAAAGCCTCTCAGTGGAGCAAAAAGCAACGTCGGCGCACAGTCTACAACCAACACAGTCGCTACTTCCGCAGCATTGGGGACAACAGATGCCCGAGAACCATATTTGTTGACCACTTGGCACTTCAATTCAAGCAATGGAAGGCCGCGGGAGAGAATGTTCTCCTCTTCGTAGATGCCAATAGTGACGTGTATGACGGCATCCTAGCCAAAGCTCTCACTGCTGATGACATCCACATGAAGGAAGTGTGCCGAGACATTCTCGGCCATAAGAGCCCAAACAGTCATCACTCTGGCAGTCTCCCCATTACCGGCATCTTCGCAACCTCTGGTCTCGCCTGCAGCCATGTACTCCAATCCGGCCACAACTTCGGCATTGGCGATCACCGACTCTTCGTATTAGATGTCAATCTGGCCTCCTTAGTGGGCCATGAATTCAAGAAACTGATTCGACTCCCAGGGAGGAAACTACAAACAAGCAGCCACAAGAGCACGATAGCATACTGCGCCTCCTTCCGCCGGAATATCATTCGCCATCGTCTGACCGAGAAGTATGAAACCCTCCGGGTCAACCACCACTCTCTCGAGACCAGTCAAAAACAGGCAGGAATCAACTCCCTCGACCGCCAGAAGACGGACTTCATGGTCTGTGCAGAAAAGAATTGCAAGACAAAGAAAATGGGCCCAATTCCATCCAGCCCCAAGGTCTCAATGTGGGACGACCGCCTCAAGCTCTTCGAATGGATGAAAAGACATAAGCAACGTCCACTCCCGGATCCTAGGAACCTCTATCGCCGCTGCAGAGTCCTATCCAAGGCCTACCCATCCTATCCCATCAAACAACCCTCAGAGTACACTATTCCCGAAATTGACGCCCACATTGTGGCCATCAAAGAACAGCTTGATCTGCTTGCTCAAATTGCCCCAGAGCTCCGCACTCAACACCTCCAGAAGAAGAAAGCTGCAGCGGAACAGGCAGGGATGACACGGAAAGCAAAGAGGATTGCAACAATGCTCCACAAAGAGCATCAACGTGGACGCTTCAAGAACATGAAAGCTACAACGAGCAAGAAAAAGGGTGGTGGAGCAGTCTTTGTAGTTGAACGTAAAGCTGCAGATGGATCAATCGAGCTCTTTGCAACCAAGGAAGATATTGAACGAGTGGCTGGTCAGACAATTGGGGAACGATACAAGCTAGCTTACTCAGCCCCAATTATGTCAAACAACAAGCTCTTGGCCGACGTTGGCTTCACAGGCGATGGCGGAGCTGTCTCGGCCATCCTTGCCGGCACCTATGAGTTTCCACCTGACACGGATCCCTGGACATCCCTGTTGCTAACCGAGGCAGCAGTTCTATTCTCAACTCTTGGCGAAGACAGCATTGAAGACTGGGTCCACCGTCAAGACTTCCAGAAGTGGTGGCTAACAGCTCGAGAGGCCACTGAATCGTCGAAATCCCGTCTTCACTTTGGTCACTACAAAGCAGGGGCTAGCGATAACATTATCTCCCAACTGCACGCCACCAGTCTCAATACCATCCGCGAAATTGGTGTGGCCCCGGACAGATGGCGGCAATCCATCACTGTTTTACTGGAGAAAGTCTTTGGTGTTCGTCTGATTGATAAACTACGGGCGATTTGCCTCCTCGAGGCAGACTTCAACTGGTTAAACAAACTGATCTTTGCTCATCGACTGGAACAGCACTGCAGGAAGCATGGCCTTGTGCCACCAGAACAATTTGCCAAATCCCGCACTACTTGCGAGGAGGCATCTCTGGTCAAGAATCTAGTCTGTGACAACTCCCGTATCCTGCACAACTCCCTCTCAATCACAAGTGTCGACATGGATCAGTGCTTTGACAGAGCACAAAGCTCCATCGCAGGGGTGGCTGCAAGGGCACATGGCGTCTCCCAGAGATCGACTGACCTTATGCTCAAAACGATGCAGCTCATGCAATACTTTGTCAAGTCTGGCTTCGGTGTAGCCGATACGCCCTCATTTGAGGGTACACCCCTCGCATTGCTGATGGGTCTGGGCCAAGGCAGTGGCGCAGCCCCGATGGGTATGCGAGGTGTGGTTACTCTCGCCGTCAATTCCTACAAGACTCTAGGCCATGGTATGACAGCAACAATGTCCCGCAGCCAGCGGATAGTCCTTCTTGCAGCAATCATTTACGTGGATGATACTGATCTTCTCCACTGGGGCGAGTTCTATGGCATCAGCGACACGGCCTTCTTGTCACGAATCCAACGAGCAATCAATGATTGGGGCAAGCTACTGCAAGCTACAGGCGGCTCCATCAAACGAGCCAAGAGTTTCTACTACGTGATGTCATGGAAATTTATCAAAGGCAAACCAACGCTCAAGACCATCCCCGAACTACACGCCGATCAACTCACCATCCCTCAACCCGATGGTACCTCAGTCCCGATCCCAGCCTGCCCCAACGACCACTCAGCTAAAACTCTAGGCACATGGAACAACCCAAAAAATGATGGCGTAGCCCCCTTGGCAGCTCTCCGTGAAAAAGGACTCGAGTGGGTCGACCAGCTCCAAGCAAGGCCTCTCGAACGGAGCCTGACATGGCTCAGTCTCAAATGTCAGAAGAATGCCCAATGGTCCTATGGCCTCTCCTCCAACTACTCCAGACCGTCAGATCTTGATAAAACCATGGGTAGTGTATACTTCCGTGCCCTCCCCTTCCTTGGCTTCAACCGATGCATCACCACCGAATTTAGAACCCTCCCGATCGAATATCAAGGCATTGGAATGAAGAAATGGTCGATCGAAAAGTTGGCAAAGGATATCACCACCCTCATTCGACACTGGCAAACTGACTCAACCCTTGGACAGGTACTCCAGCTCGTGTATGAGTCGTTTCAGATGGAGGTCGGTCTGGATGGCAACATCCTCACAAGGCCATACCAAAGATTCGGAGACCTTGCCTCCCACTCATGGTTCAAAGTTCTCTGGCAATACTCCTCATTATACAAGGTCAAAATCGAATTCAACCCGACATACCTTCTTGGCCCAACACGTCACGGCGACAAACCTCTTATTCAGCTGTTCATGGACTACGGCAACAAAGGTGTGGCCCTGGAACGCCTCAACAGAGTCCGGAAGTTTCACTGCGTCCACTCCCTGGCCGACATTCTCTGTGCAGATGGATGCAACGTAGACCCAGCCATCTTCTCCACCAACCCCGGGCACAGCCTCCGTACCTTCTCCTGGGAGCAACCTACCCAGGCTGATTTCGACGCTTGGAAACATGCCATCAGAGCCATTACCTCACCCAATCTCACCTACAACCCCCCTCTTGGCAAATACAAAACAACTCCACATGTCCCATACCAATGGCTTGCTTCTGCAGACAACGCACTCCTCTACCACCTCTTCCCAAATGGCGGCTACGACTACTTTGAACCTGACTCCTCCACCCGATCAACCCGCTCCGGATCCAAATACAAAAAGAAGGGCACAGCTCCAGGCTTCCCCCCGGCATCACACTACGCCTCCATCCGTAACTATACGTCCAACTCTGTAACACTTCACTCCACCGTCCCCATGCTTCAACCACCATCTAACACTACCTCATTCCTCGACTACGTCTACTCCCTTAGAAACCAATCACTATGGGATTATCTAGAAATAGACGATGGCGGAGATTGGCTTCTCCCGTCCCTCCTTAGCGGCAACCTTGTCATTTGCAACGATGGCTCCTATATGCCCAAACTCTCCAAAACCGCATGCTCCGGTGCCTTCATTGGAACGGCCAGCGCGGCGAGCTCCAAACTCCAAACCAGAAAAAGCAGAAGAGGCATCTTGTGGGTTGGTGAAATACAATGAAGTTTGCCGACATCTGACATTATATAACAGAAAAACTACATACTTATTGTTGAGGTGACTGTGATTCAACAGGCAGGTAAGTGTTGAAATTCTGATTAGAGCTATCATATCATTGTACTACTGCACCAGTAAATAGAGAACATTGGCTGTCATGTTTCCCGCCTAAAAGTGACGCAGGGAGAGCCTCTGTCATTTTTGTTCTAATGATTTTCACCGTTAATGGTAAACAAGGTTTATTTTATAATTAATCACCTTGCTTGCAGATGTGACACAAAAGATCCTCTCTCACTCTCTCTCTCCATCGCCAGCCATCACTTTTCACACAAGCAAACGACCATGATGTCGAACCTTCGCGAGGCCGCTCCTCCTTAATCACCCGGCCGATTCGCCTCCTGAACCCACCGCTGTCGTCCCCACATCACCGGCCATCACCGCGGCGCCTTCCTTCGACTGATCTGGCGTGTTTCTGCCCTCCCCTCGCCGTGGGAGGTCCAGGTACGAACGCGTCGCGAGACACCCTGGCACTCTCTGCACCTTCTGCAGAGACGCTGCCACAATCCAAACCACCCCTCCATCACCGCAGCACCGGCCATCATCGCGGCGCCTTCCCTCCTCTCGATTCGGATGGTTTGCATCCCCCTCTGCATCGCAGATGACCGAGGTAGCGTCTTTTTTTCTGTTTGATGTCTTGATGTGTATCCATTCGTTGACATGATTGTGTTTGGCTTTCGTTGCCTGTGCTAAAATGTAAGCTGCCAACGCTGTTCTACTCAACAATCAACTGTGTAGTTGCTTGTTTCTACTTGCTTTTATTGTGTGTTTGGATTACTTTATTCAATTAAATAATGCATCGCATTGATTTGCAAATCTGCCTTTATTGCCATTGCCGTTTGCCGCCGTCTGTTCCATGAGTTAGGGTGAATCTTAGGGTAGGGATTAGGATCGTGGGTTGTTTATCTTGTTCTATTTGTCTTTGTCTGTTCAGGTGTCTCATTTTGGTATTATTTTGCATCCAATGCATTCTGATACTGATTGATTATATTTTAATACTTTTTTGAGTTGCATTGATTACATTTTAATACTTTTTTGTTTAGCAACTCTCTGCACCTCCTGTTGAGGCTGCAATTACCCCAGTGTCAGCCCATCAACTTGGCACAAGCACACAACAACCAACGGTGCGATTGTTTACTTGAATTTGTTGTTTTCATGTCTTATTTGTGTGCTATTTTGATTTGATTTGTTTGATTGATTAGCTTGTGTATTTTGATTGTGTTGATGGATTTGCTGCATGAAAGTTTGTTGATCTCTTCTCTTGTTAGTATTGAGTTTAGGATTGTTGTTAGTGGGTTTTTGTGTTTCATGTCGTGACTGGTTAAGTCTCTTTGTACCTGCTGCGTGGTCTGGCTCATGGTACACCCTGTTTGTCTTTATTTATTTGGGATGATTTGATTCGGAAATGAAGGTATTAAAATGTACCGATTACAAAACAATACTTCTTGCTTCCATGTGCTGCTGTCTTTGCTGTTCGGGATATGAAAGCTGGTGCACATTTGTTTATTTGTTGTATTGTCGTTTGTGATGTGCTACCTAACCCACAATTGACCTAAGGAACTCTATGACACAACAACCCGCTTGAAGGATTGAGTGATCTTGCTCCCCTTAGTGGAAATACACAACAATTCGCCTGGACATATGCAACAAACAGCGTTGTTTTGATTTTATTTGTTATTTTGATTGTGTTTGTACTCTTATGTGTTTTGATTTGTTGTTTTGATTTGTGTTGAGCTGATTTGGTTGTGCGGCACAAGTTGTCTGATCAGTGTTGTTCTGAGTGTTTGTTCATCTTGGTTTGATTTGTACCGACGTTGAAATCTTCTTGGAGTCCCTCAAAAACCCTAATCCATCCCAGCAATTAAATAGTAAGATTGATGTTTTAATATTAAATGCCT
>Ga0129333_10006509_pt1 | contig 11048 bp, 9 predicted proteins | sample CPB6_08_DNA_FD_94474 | JGI IMG/M metagenome (GOLD analysis project Ga0129333, IMG submission 94474) | Freshwater to marine salinity gradient microbial communities from Chesapeake Bay, USA - CPBay_Sum_0.6_0.8_DNA | ecosystem: Environmental > Aquatic > Marine > Coastal | place: USA: Chesapeake Bay...
AATATCAACAAATCTCCCATGGTACATCAAAGGTAAGGGAAAAGGAGTAAAAAATTGACTAGCCCAAGGTTGATTTTACCAATGCAGCGATGACTTTACCATCGGCTTTACCGGCAAGTTTGCTGCTTAAATGTCCCATGAGTTTCCCCATATCTTTAGGACCTTCAACACCAAGAGCCACCATCGCTTCTTGAATTTCCGCCTGAATTTCAGACTCACTCAACTGCTTTGGCAAGAACTCTTCGATCACCTTTGCTTGAATAAGCTCCTCTTGCGCGAGGTCTTGTCTGCCTTGATTTACATACAAATCATAGGTTTCCATCCGCTGCTTGTACAATTTCATACAAATCTTAACGGCGGTTTCATCGCTCACTTCCGAGCCGCCTCCCGAGGTCGCTTCGAGAAGCAACTTTGACTTAATATCCCGCAATGCGGCCAAGCGATCTTTTTCTTTGGCCAGCATGGCCTGTTTAATTTGATCGTTGATTTGAACGGCAATGCTCATATTAATCTACGTTGTCGTGTAAGAAAGAATTGTTACCTAGACCTGATTCTCCGTTGGCACCGTCCGACAAACCGAAGCGGCTAATGCGTTGCTCTTCCGACGGTTTTTCATCGCGGATTTCTACATTACGTCGTAAATACGCAGGCTGAGTTTCATACTCCGAAAGGTTCTCTGAATTTTGAATCTTAGAGGTAATTTCTTGAATTTTCGCCACGCGCTCATCGTTTCTACGCTGTACTTCTTCTGGGGACAAAAGCGGTTGTGTCCGTGTGTTCGTGATTTCGTTTAAATCGTCTTGTAAATTGTGGCGAATAACTTCCGGTTCTTTTGTCGGAGGAACTTCATTCACCGGAGCGGAAGTTTCTTCTTCCCAGGTATTATCCGATGTTGAGTTCTCCGTAAAATCAAAGGTAGGTGTAGTCGTTGGTTGTACATCCCATACAATATCCGAACTGCTGTTTTCAACGGAACTGGTAGCTTCAAGTTCATCGAAAAGGCCAAATTTCACTGGATTCGGCGAAACGTTCTCCGAATTTGAAAGGTTTTCATTAGGTGTTTCGGTTGACCAGGTGTTTTCTGGAAGGGTAGAACCTTCCGTTCCTTCCACGGAGGCATTAACTGAGGTCGATCCGGTCCAAGGGCTATTATTCCAGGACTCTTGGTTATCGGTGGTTGTAGAATCACCTTCTGAAGGCTCCACTTTCAAGAACGGCTCATCTTGAGGCGTACTGGCTGTAGCGTCGAAAGGCGAACTTAAAGGAGCGGTAATTTCATTCTTCACCTCATCGGTTAAGTTCATCACTTTACGTTCAGGGATGGCAACGGATGCTTCGTTCGTGTTGGATGAAAAACCGGTAGCAACCAACGTAACGCATAAATTATTATCCAAATTCGAATCATAACCGTAGCCCCAGATAACTTCAGCATTATCGCCTGCTGCGTCTTGAATGAAATCGGTAATTTCCATGATTTCATCCATGAGGATTTCCTCGTTACCATAGGTAATGTTGAGCAATACATAGGACGCACCGTGAATGTCATGGTCGTTGAGTAAAGGAGAATTCATAGCTCCTTTAACCGCCTCTAGGGCACGATTCTCACCGCTAGCCATAGCGCTTCCCATGAGGGCTCTTCCTGAGTTTCTAAGTACGGTATTTACATCGTTAAAATCCACGTTGATCAATCCGGTTTCTGCGATAACTTCAGCAATACCTTTCGCGGCAACGGTTAGGATGTTATCCGCTTTTTGAAACGCTTCGCTAACGGAAAGGCTTTTCCCGATGGTTCGTAACTTATCGTTGCTGATCACGAGTAACGTGTCCACGTTTTGTCGGAGTCGTTCCAATCCTTCTTCGGCTTGCATTTTACGCTTCTTTCCTTCGAAGTCGAAAGGAACGGTTACTATTCCAACGGTTAGGATACCTAACTCCTTTGAAATCTGAGCAATTACAGGCGCCGCACCCGTACCGGTTCCTCCGCCCATCCCCGCAGTAACGAAGACCATTTTGGTGTTTTCTGAAAGCAGTTCTCGAAGCTCTTCAATGTTCTCGAAAGCCGCATTCATCCCCACTTCGGGCAACATTCCTGCGCCTCGTCCTTCCGTTAGGGTTTTACCCAGCTGAATTTTACAAGGTACAGGTGAAATGTCCAAGGCCTGTCGGTCAGTGTTGCACACGACGAAATCTACGCCTTTGATTCCTTGATTGTACATGTAATTAACGGCATTGCTTCCGCCTCCGCCTACTCCAATAACTTTAATAATTTCGCTCATTTTTGATCGGTGTTGATTACTAAACATATGTTCTTTTTTATTCGTCATCTTTTGTAAAGAAATTCTCCAATTTCTTTAGGGTTTCTTTGGACAATACTTTGGAAAAAAAGGAACCTTTTTTTCGAATGTCGGTATGGTTTCTGACCTCGCTGGTATTCGATGCAACATCGGATGCTCCTCCTTTTTCCAGGTGTTCAAAACCTTTAAGCACCAATCCAATTCCTGTTGCATAGATTGGGCAATCGATGTCTTCTATTTTATTGGTATTCGCCAAATGCACGGTAGGATAACCAATGCGGGTGGTCATTCCAGTTTTAAATTCAAACAGTTGTGGCAAATGTTTTAATTGTGAGCCGCCACCGGTAACCACTATCCCCCCAATAATTTTATGTTCTACACCGGAATTTCGAATTTCCACTTGAACCAGTTCCACAATTTCCTCCATGCGCGCTTGAATAATTCCCGCCAAGGTAGCAACACTGATTTCTTTCGAGTTGTTTCCATTGATTCCCGGAATACAAACGATCTCGGGGCCCTTACTTTCGCTGACAAGAGCGCTTCCGTATTTGACCTTTAAAATCTCGGCATAACGCGGAATTATCTTACAGCCGTTTCGAATGTCTTCGGTAATCGCATTTCCACCAAAGGGTATAACCGCTGTATGGCGGATTAATCCGTCGTAAAACACCGCAATATCGGTCGTTCCTCCCCCTATGTCAACCAATACCACGCCTGCCTCTTTTTCTTCATCGTTCAGCACTGCATGGGCAGAGGCAATGGGTTCTAAAATAATTTCATTTATGCTCAAACCTGCTCGTTCTACACAGGTACGGATGTTCGTAACGTTGGAAACATGTCCGGTAATGATGTGAAAATTAGCTTCGAGCCGAACTCCTGCCATGCCCCGGGGATCTTTGATTCCCTGCTCGTTATCCACAATGTATTCTTGAGGCAGAACAGTTACAATTTCTTCTCCGGGCGTCATCACCAAAGAATACATATCATCGATGAGCGCGTCAATGTCCTTCTGAGAAATTTCACCTTGGGGATTTTTTCGAACGTACATGCCTCGGGTTTGTACGCTTTTTATGTGCTGTCCAGCAATACCAACGTTTACGTTGTTAATTTTCAAACTGCCCTCTACGCGCTCTTGCGCAAGAGCAACGGACTGAACAATGGATTGAATGGTTTTTTCTATGTTGGACACCACGCCGCGCAAAACCCCTAAGGATTCTGTTTTTCCCATCGAAATGATTTCGATTTTTCCGAATTCATTTTTGATACCCACAAAGCATGCAATTTTGGTGGTTCCTATATCTAAACCAACAACCACTTTTGATTTTTTCTTAGTTGATGCTGCTGTTGTTTCTTCTGCAAACGATTTGTCCGTCATATTTCACATTTATTTCCGAATACTTTTTCCACCCTTCATAAGGCATTCCTTCTTCATAAAAAATCTTCAATCGTTTGAATTTATCCTCCACCTGTTGATTGGAATGAGCGGAACCAAAAATGATTTTTTGCTCGCCCACCAAAGGAATCAGCACAAACTCTCCGTTGTTCTCCAAGTACACTTGCCCTATTAATGGCGCAAGAAATGGATCATTGCAAACATAATTTGAAATTCGATAGAAATCATCGAGTTTTCTAATATTTTTCAAAGAATCATTGTTAATAATTTCTTGAACATCTATTCCATGAATTGGCTCATTTATTTTTCCAGAAAAAACCAAAACATTGGCGGTATGCAGCTTGGTTACGCCAATGGTTTTTCCATCGCTGTCCAAATAGCATGAAGCCCCGTCTTCTGCAAAAATTCGAGCGATGGGCTTCCTCAGCCAAGCCTCGATAAACCATTTACCACCTAACTTCTTGTAAACGCGCACCGCTTTGACCTCTTCCATTTTTCGCACGAAACGTTCTACCTTCAATAAATCCAATTGGCTTAAGCTCCCGTTGGGATCAAATACGCGTTCTAACAGCAGCCGTTCTTTCAATTCTTTATCGTTCAACAAGGCTTCTGCTCCCTCGACATGAACTAAAACCTCGGGATCCACCAACCTTCGTTGTGCATCCTTGCTCTTAGCCGCAACGAGGGCAATTACCACCAACATTGCTAGCGTAAGTCCTCCAGCAATTTTTAACCACTTCAATTTTTTCATGTTAATTCATTGGCAATTAGAAGTTCTTTAATTGGAGCCACTAAACGGTCGATATCTCCAGCGCCAATGGTTATCAAGACTCCGTCTTCGAAATCCCGGAGTCGGGTCATTAAATCTCCCGGAGACACTAACTCCTTTTGCTCCATGCGCACTTTGGATAACAACCAAGGACTATCTACTCCCAAAAGGGGTTGTTCCCTCGCTGGATAAATGGGTAAAAGCAGTAAGCGGTCCAGTTTCGAAAGTTCTTCCGCAAATCCGTCTGCAAAATCCTTGGTTCGAGAAAACAGATGCGGTTGAAATATCCCCGTTACCCTTTTACCTGGATACATAGCCCTAACGGAACAAATCAGCCTACGAATCTCTGTAGGATGGTGGGCATAATCATCAATAAACGCTACATGATCGGTATTGTAAACCAATTCAAACCTGCGCTTGATTCCACGAAAGTTGGCAAATGCCGGAATCAATTCTGCCAGATCCATGCCTAATTCTGCGCACAGCGCCAAGGCAGCAACTGCATTTTCTGCGTTGTGTTCACCGTTAATTCCAATGCAAACGTTTGCATAGTTTGATTTAGGCGTTTTCAAACTAAACGTGATTCCCTGATTGCTTTCTTTTAGGTTGAACCCAGCATAATCGGCGGTGGAAGACTCCAATGCGTAGCTTACCTTGCGGCACAGCCCCGGCAAGGCTATACCTTCGCGAAGGACAAGCACCCCTTGCGGGTCAATTTTCATAGCATATTGACGGAATCCCTCGATGAACTTTTCCGAGTTACCATAGATGTCTAAATGATCGGGGTCCACGGATGTGACAATGCTTGCGAGGGGTGAAAGGAACAAAAAGGAACGGTCGAATTCATCCGCCTCCATAACGGTGTACTCTGCCGATTCAGAAAACACATAGTTGTTGTTAAAATTAGTAGCAATGGCGCCTAGGAAGGCATTACAACCTCGCTTTGTTTGACTCAACAAATAGGCAAGCATGGTTGAAGTGGTTGATTTTCCATGGGTACCTGCAACGCCCAAGGAACGCTCATTGCGGGTAATTTGTCCGAGAACCTCCGCTCTTTTGTAACGCATGAAGCCCTTTTGTTCGAAGGTTTTTAATAATTCACTGGTAGGGGGAATCGCGGGAGTTATTATTACGAGGCAATTGGACGGGTCCAAAACTTGAAATTCAGGAGCCCAGTGGTCCTCGTACACAATCTTCGCTCCTTCCTCCTCAAGCAGCTTCGTTAAGGAGGAAGCTGACCGGTCATAACCATATACCGCTTTTCCTTTTCCTAAAAAGAAACGTGCCAATGCGGACATCCCGATTCCGCCTATTCCCAAAAAAAACACGCAAGGAGCATTCATTTTATTCATGAATTATGGCTTTTGTGCAAACACTAACAATTTCATGGGTGGCATTGGGCTTAGCAAAACGGCTAAGGGAATCCGACATTCTTTCCCCCATTTTTTCATCGTCTAAAAGCGTAAAAATTCGGTTCCAAAGTTGTTCAGAAGCCTCTGCATCGGATACCATGACAGCTGCCTCTTTTTGAACCAAGGCCATGGCGTTTTTCGTTTGGTGGTCTTCGGAAACATTGGGCGAGGGCACAAGGATGGTGGGTTTTGCCACCAACGACAATTCGGAAATGGAAGTAGCGCCGGCCCTTGATACAATAACATCTGCCACAGCATAGGCTAAATCCATTTTTTCGATAAAGGGCAAGAGGTGAACGTTAATGGGTATTGAGCGTTCTTGGAGCTGAGAAAAATTTGTTGTTCCGCACTGCCAAATTACTTGTATATCGTCTCGCTTTTCAATGGCATTCAACTGCTTCAATACCGATTCGTTGAGGGTTTTGGCCCCCAAAGATCCGCCCATGATCAACACCGTTTTCTTCGATGCATCCAAGCGATAAAAAGCATACCCTTCGGACTTTTTGTTACGCCAGTCCAGGATGTCCGTCCTCACGGGATTTCCTGTTAAAACCAGTTTCTCCTTGGGAAAAAACCGTTCCATTCCGTCGTAGGCAACGGCGATTGCAAACGCCTTTTTTGCCAATAGCAGGTTCGTCTTTCCGGGAAACGAATTTTGTTCTTGGATAACCGTTGGAATCTTCATCCATTGCGCCATTTTGAGGGTTGGTCCGCTGGCATAACCACCAACACCGATAACCACCTGCGGATTGAACTTTCTCAGGATAGACCGTACCCCGAACAAACTATTGAAAACCTTCAAAGGAAGGCCCACATTCTTCATCAACGATTTACGGTTAAACCCTGCGATGGTGAGCCCGTGTATATCAAATCCCGCCTGAGGAACCTTTTCCATTTCCATTCGGCCCTTTGCGCCGATGAATAAAATGGCACAATTCGGAAAATGCTGTTGAATGGATTTGGCAATGGCAATGGCAGGATAGATATGACCTCCTGTTCCTCCTCCAGATATGATGACGCGTTCTAGGTTCATTCTTCGTCGATTTGCGCCGTTGTAACAGCGGTTTGTTTAACGGCAATCGCTTGTATAATTCCAATGGAAACGCAGGCCATCAGCAAAGCAGACCCTCCCATCGCGAGAAAGGGCATGTTTTGTCCTGTAACAGGAAATACCCCTGTACAAACTAACATGTTAATGCTAGCTTGAGCAAGTAAATGCAATCCGATTGCCATGCAAACATAGGTTTCAAACAGTTGATCAGACTTCAACCCGATTCGAATGATTCGGAACAGCAGCACCATGTAAATGAACGTTAATAACAGCGCTGATACAAAGCCAAATTCTTCAACGAAACTCGCATAGTAAAAATCAGCGTAGGCCTCGGGGAGATACTCCTTGAGTTTGCCATCCCCCACTCCTAAACCCACCCAAGAGCCGGCATGAATGGCACGTCTCGCGTCTAATGCTTGGGCATTTTCTACGACATTTTGTTCCGTTGTTACCTTATTCGCCAAGCGGTTTTTCCATGTTTCATACCTGGGTAAAATGTTGGCTTGAGGAATCGCAGTGTGGAGTCCAATTACTAACATGAGTAAGAGAACGCCAGCGCCTCCCATGGTCAACAACTTCGACATGGGAACTTGTCCAATGAACAATACGGCAATCGCCAATGCAAAAACGAGTAACGACGTAGAAAGATTGTCCTTGAATATCAGGCTGCAAATAACCACAATTGGAATCATTAAAGGCAGTATGCCTTCTTTCCAATCGTTGAGTTTGTCCTTTTTACGAACTAATAACCTGGATAAATAAAGAAAAAGGGCCAGCTTTGCGAAATCCGAAGATTGAAAAGTCAAGCCAATAAGAGGAATAGAAACCCATCTTCCTGCCCCATTTACCTCCTTACCGAAAAAGAAGGTGAAGATGAGAAGAGCTACCGCGAAATAGTAGCTAAACTTCGCAATTTGAGCAAAATACTTGGGGTCAACGCGGTGCAGGAAAAAAATTGAGGTAAAACCAAGAACGACGTAAATCATATGTTTGAACAAATAATGAAAAGGACTGCTACCTTCCATTTTAACGAGGATTGGTACAAAACTGTACACGGTCACGATGGATAACGCCAACAACAACAACGTAATGATCCAAATGACCAAATCTCCCTTTAAATAGGTAATCAGCAGTTTTTTCATTGCTTCAAAGTTGGATTTAACGAAGAGGTAAAATCCCGCAGCATTCGGTCTCCTTCGGTTCCTTTTGCGGTCACTACCACAATTCCTTTATGCTGCAGCAATTCGGCTTTGTGAAACACTTCAAAAAAAGAAGCAATGGGCTGTGTTTCGCCAAAAAAACCTTCTACAGACCGGTGGGTTGGGACAATAAACACGTTCTTTACGTTGGGAAAAACATTTTGGTGCTCTGAGCATTGGTCATAAAAGACATCTTCAGTACTTACCCAAAATATTGGAAAAGGCATCGAATCCAGGGTAGCAATTAATTTTTCCCGGCTTGGGTTCAACCAGGTGAACACCTCAAAGCCGTTGAACTTGCCCCATGATTTTATATCCCATTCCTTGGCTTGATGTTCCAGTGCTTGTTGACGTGCTTCGAACAAATCAACCCCTTTCGTTGGAATCGCTTTTTTCATGCTTACAGGTTACGTACTGCTTTTTTAAACTGAGTTCCTCGATCTTCGTAGTTGCTGAACAAATCGAAACTGGCACATGCAGGAGACAGCAACACCGTTGAACCGTTATCGGCTAAGCGAAATGCAGCTTCAACAGCGTCTTTAGCGCTCCTGGTCTCTACGATTTGTGATACCTCCGTTGAAAAAGCATCCACGATTTTATGGTTATCAACCCCCAAGCAAACAATGGCCTTCACTTTAGCTTTTACTAAGGCTAACAGCTCGCTGTAATCGTTTCCTTTATCCACCCCTCCGACAATCCAAACGGTAGGCTTATCCATGCTTTCCAAGGCATACCACGCTGCATTGATATTGGTGGCCTTAGAATCGTTGATGAACTCTACGCCGTTTACCTTGGCAACGAATTCCAATCGATGTTCAACGTTCTCGAAATCGGTTAGGCTCTCCCGAACCAATTCTGGACGGATTTCCAAAAGACGAGCAGCAATTCCTGCCGCCAATGCATTCTGTGCATTGTGTTTGCCCTTAAGGGCTAGTTCATGAATGGACATAGTTGTTGTTGTTTTTATATTGATTACTAAATTTTCGTTTTGTATGAAACCTCCGAATTCCAGAGGTTTAGACATGGAAAAAGGAGCGAGAACAGCTCGGGTGGAGCTTTGATTCATCGCATTGACCAACGCTTCATCGTCGGCGTTGTAGACAAAAAAGCAACCTTCATCCATGTTCTGAAGGATCCTAAATTTTGCTGCGATATAGCGCTCCATTTGATAATTGTAGCGGTCTAAATGGTCGGGAGAAATATTCGTCATTACGGCTATATCCGCTTTGAATTCGTGCATGTCGTCCAATTGAAAGGAGCTCAGCTCGAGTACAAACCAATCGGCATCGTTTTGCGCTACCTGTTTCGCGTAACTTGTACCGATATTTCCCGCCAGCGCGACATCCATACCGGCCTTTCTTAGGATGTGATAAATCCATAAGGTGGTAGTGGTTTTACCGTTGCTTCCCGTTATGCAAATCGTTTTTCCTCGAGAAAATGGTCGAGCAAATTCAATTTCCGAAATAACAGGAATTCCCTGATCCAAAATTGCCTTTATCAATGGAATGTCGCTTGGGATTCCCGGGGATTTAACGACCAGCGTGGCTGCTAGAATCTTGTCCAAGGAGTGCCCATTTTCCTCGAACGGAATGTTCTCCGAGGATAAAAAACCACGCGTTTCATCGCTGAGCCTTTTACCTTCAGAAACCAGCACAGAAAACCCCTTGGAAACCGCTAAAATTGCCGCTCCAATCCCGCTTTCTGCCGCGCCCAATATTACGATATGTTGGTAGTTATAGGGCAAGTTATCGCAGCTTTAAGGTAACAATGGTGATGACCGCCAATAGGATGCCTACGATCCAAAAACGGGCTACAATTTTCGCTTCATGTAGGCCTTTTTTCTGATAGTGATGATGCAAGGGTGCCATTAAAAAAATCCTTCGGCCCTCTCCAAAGCGTTTTTTGGTAAGTTTGAAATACCCCACCTGAAGCATGACCGAAAGGTTTTCAATCAGGAAAACACCGCACAAAACAGGAATCAACAATTCTTTGCGGATGGAAATGGCAAAAACCGCGATAATCCCTCCCAAGGCTAAACTGCCGGTATCGCCCATGAAGACTTGCGCTGGGTAAGAATTATACCAGAGAAATCCTACGCATGCACCGACAAAAGCAGCAATGAAAACCACGAGTTCCTCTGCTTGAGGGATGTACATGACGTTCAAATAGTCGGCAAACTTACCGTTGGAACTGACATAAGCTAAAACGGCCAAAGCGATGCCGATAATGGCTGAAGTTCCCGTGGCTAAACCGTCTAACCCGTCGGTCATGTTCGCACCGTTGGAGACGGCGATTACGATGAAAATAACAATGGGAATGAACAGCAACCAACCGTAGTTTTTATTCGAGTCTCCAATAAGCCAATTGTAATTAAACTCATTGCCTTTGATGAAAGGAATGGTCGTGGTCATGTCATCGGTAGCAATCCATCTAAACTGTTCTTTATCGTCTTGCACGTGCTCTTTGGTGACAAAAACCTCATCCTTCTGCAATTGGTAATCGCTGGATACCCTCTTGTGAACTTTTACCCCTTCGGAAAAATAGAGGATGGAGCCAACAATGATGCCCACCCCTACCTGACCGATGATTTTAAATTTCCCTTTGAGGCCTTCTTTATTCTTACGAAACACCTTAATGTAGTCGTCAAGAAATCCGATCATTCCCAACCACACCGTTGCAATAAGCATGGTTATTACATAGATGTTATCCAATCTTGCAAATAAAAGGGTCGGGATAATAATAGCACTCAAAATGATAAGACCTCCCATGGTTGGCGTACCGGATTTCTCCATTTGACCGCTCAACCCTAAATCGCGCACCGTTTCACCGATTTGCTGCCGGCGCAAACGGTCTATGATGCGTTTGCCAAAAATAACGGAAACAATAAGCGAACCTACTAAGGCCATGGAAGCTCGAAACGAAATGTAATC